>Ga0209208_10004726_pt1 | contig 19186 bp, 14 predicted proteins | sample S1TSphfallax_3_FD_187694 | JGI IMG/M metagenome (GOLD analysis project Ga0209208, IMG submission 187694) | Host-associated microbial communities from peat moss isolated from Minnesota, USA - S1T2_Fd - Sphagnum fallax MG (SPAdes) (version 2) | ecosystem: Host-associated > Plants > Peat moss >... | reverse complement strand
GAACACACAAATTGTTGTTGTTAATGTTCCTTACATAATTTTAACAAAAGATAGAAGAGATCATTTGAATGGATTGTATAAATTAATTATACCATTTTTTCAACAAAGGAATTTGTAATTTGTACAACATGGGTAATTGAAATAGATTTTGCCCCTAGTGGCTAAAACATTACCTACAATAAAATTATGGCATTGCAAAATGGGACACATTGGGTTGCAAGATCACAAAAGGAATATTTTATATTCCTATTACTTCATAGGTTTGTGATTGTTGTGTTTTAAGGAAAGAACATGAATAGAAAGTGCCCAAGGAAAATATCTTGGGAACATCTAAACAAAATGAAATGATGCATGTAAATCTTTGTCAGATGTTCAAGCATTCATCCTTAAGAGTCGAAATATTTCTTAATTTCTATACATGATCATTCTTTAAAAACATGGATTTTTTTTCTATTAAATAAAACATGCACATTTGTTAAGTTCAAGAAAACCATTATAACATCTTAATACCATGGCATTATTCCATTATCATTATAATCCATGTCTCCAATCTTTTTTCATGTTTTGGGCTTGATAATCTACAAGAAAATGTGGCACACATTTTGAAAACATATGTGCAACCCATTTTAGAAATTTTCAAAAGATAATGAGAGGTTCGAGAACCAAAAAACTTCGGGCTTCACAATCTAGAAGAAAACATGGTGCACATTGTGACAACATATGTGCAACCCACTTTGGACATTTTCAAAAGGTGGTTTTTTTTCCTCACATAGATATTATCATATTATTTTTTAAGTTAAAAGCTTTTGATGCAAGCCATCGATTTTTAATAATAATAAATATAGCACACCAAATTATAAACTAATCACAATAGATAAGCAACGGATATCCAATACGAAGGTGATACCAATTCAAGATTCTAATGGCAAAGCCAAGAAACCTTCCTAAAAGTCATCACACATGTGAAAAGCCAATTTGGCTAATGGTAAGCTTGTAGGAGACAAATGAATTGAATAGAAGTCCTTAAAACATCATGCCATTAGTTATTGGCCTTCCACCTTTCTATTAACCTAGCTAGCTTTCTAAGTTTTCAACAACCCTCTTGCAATTACTTTAGGTGTCATTCACTACCCTATTTTGAACATAGTTTATCCATCACCACTTTTTTTTTTGTCTTTTCATTAGCCTTGTAGTTCAACTTTATCTTTTTCAAGATTCTTCTACTTGGCAATGTCTATTGTGTTTTGGTGAGTGAGTGAGTAGGGTTCAAAAATGAGATGTCACAAGATAAGAAAATCTTTGAGTCTCTTGGCTCCAAAGGTTTCCAAAAAAAATTGATACATTGATGTTTTCCATTGTGTTTGGCTTGTGAAAGCTCTCAACCGTGATGAACGTGTCACACATTTGAACTATGTGAAAGGGGGTTGAGGGATGGAGATGGGGGACAAAGGGATGTCAGCATATTTAAGCTTTCATGGTGTGGAGTGCCCCAGCTTCCAAAAATACTGGTGGTGAGATCAAGTGGCTGCTTCTGAAATAAATAAGTAAATAAACCATTGTGGGTGCATCTCCTCACTAATCAATAGAAGCTTGAATAAGTACCCCCCCAGTTACAAAAGATGAATAAAGAAGTGTGATATGAAACCATGTTTAACCTCATGTTGGAATTCATGGTTTAACATGGACAAATAAGCAATAGCAACTTTTCTTTTTCCAATTTTGCAGGATCAAAATTTGATCAAATTTTTCAAATTTTTTTTGTAAAATTAAGAGAGTTTACACTAGAAAAAAATCCCAAATTTTCCCAAATTTTTTAACAAAAAAAGCTACAAAATCTGCCAAGAAAAAAAAACAATGCTAATAATATTCATCTCATAAAACCTTCAAAGTACAACTGGATAAAATTGGAGGAGAATTGCATTTAAAAGGCTTAAAGTTGCATTCACACTTGGTGTTAACCACTCTAGTATTAAGTCCCCTAACACCAAGCTAGTCATTTAGGAACTAAACCTATTTATCACGAAGATTTTATGTTAAGTTAACATTCACTTAATATTAAACAATCACCCATTTAACATTGGGTACCACCTAAGATGCCATCTAGATTTTCACTTAACACTGACTTAACATTAGGTGTGAATGCACCTTTATATTCCTTCCAATCTGATCTCTTGTCCTCTTGAATCTGATCCTTCAATATACAACAAATATGTCCCATTATGATTGTAGATATACAGAAATCATTTCACCTCTGGAGCATCAAATAATGATTTTTTTAAAAAAAATTAAACTTTGAATTTGCTTCATCTATGTATCTTAGAAGATTTCTCAATATTTTAGGTGTTGCAATTTCACCAAGCTTTGGTTATATTTTCTTCTACCAAAGATTGTGCACCCAGACTGGTAACCTTCACCCTTTTGAGTGCAGTCTAGTTGGTTTAGCCTCAATTCGCCACTTTAGGGTCTTGGACCCTCGTCTAAAGGCCTTGGGACCAATTTAAAGCTTTCAACCAATAAGATTTGCTTGAATTCGTTGGTCCCTGGACCTTGGACCCCTCGTCTAAAGTTGCCCTAAGCCCACAAAATGTTGGATTTCAGCTTGTAGACCTTGATTTAGTCTAAGCATGGGATACTTACAATGCTTAGAAGCAAGTTGAAAGGATATTGGGATTTTTACATGTAAATCTTTGCATGTGGCTTGTTCGGGCTTGAAATTGCATCAAACTTGGGTTACATTTTCTTACACTATTGAAGATTATGCAATTAGATACCTTGTGACTTGTTTTGGCTTCAAAGTATACAAGTAGAAGCTTGGGTTATATTTTCTTCTTCTAAAGACTATGCAGGTGAAAATGTGGAATTGAGGTGACACCACTCTTTTACAATCCCTTAAAGCATCTCCAATAAGCATTTCCGGGAAGTTGCAGCTGAGTCACCGGCTATTGCCGGTTGCATCGTTACAGTTGTGACTCGTGAGGGGTGGGGTGAGGGCGCAGGACTCCGGTCATCATATAGACAAGCCTCATCTAATCCTCGCCGTCGAATTGAGTGGACGGTTCAGATTTCGTCTCGCACCTCTCGACGTTGCCGCTACTGTGCGAGAAAAGCTCTTCTCTTCTGTTCGTGTACAAGAACAGAGCGTCGCAAGCTACCCCCGGCAGAGTCTCCTCTCTTCCTTCGCAGTCCGACTTCCTTGGCTGGTCTCTCTTTTCTTGTCGCATTTCCAAGGAGAAGCTTACGAACTTCTCGCCAGGTATATTCTATATATTATATTCCTTCTTCCGTGTTTCTTCTTCTTCTTCTTCTTCTTCTTCTTCTCTAACTTCTTTTTCTTTTAGATTGGGTTCATTGTTTCACTTCCTACCTGCTTCTGGTTCTTCTGTTTCTCCGTCAACAGAACGGTCTGTTGTGGCTGTAACCTTGTTTCTGTACATGTTTGGGTAATATGGAGGTCGATGTTTTGGAGTTTTATTTAGCTCGGATTTGTCTCCACTCAAAGTGAATGAATGGGGTTTTTTTTGGTCTAGTTTTGTACTGAGCTTTTTTTCTGCTGTGGGTTTTTTGATTCGGGATGTAGGGATGGAGACTTTTCTGTTCACGTCCGAGTCTGTGAACGAGGGACACCCAGACAAGCTTTGCGATCAAGTCTCAGACGCAGTGCTAGATGCGTGTCTTGAGCAGGACCCGGACAGCAAGGTGGCGTGTGAGACTTGTACCAAGACCAACATGGTGATGGTATTCGGAGAGATCACCACCAAGGCCAAAGTCGACTACGAGAAAATCGTGAGGGATACTTGCCGGGAGATCGGATTCACCTCAGACGCTGTGGGTCTGGATGCTGACAACTGCAAGGTGCTGATGAACATCGAGGCTCAGAGCCCCGACATTGCACAGGGCGTCCATGGCCATCTCACCAAGAAACCGGAGGACATTGGTGCTGGTGACCAGGGTCACATGTTCGGCTATGCCACAGACGAGACTGAGGAGTTGATGCCGTTGACTCATGTCTTGGCCACGAAACTCGGAGCTAAGCTGACAGAGGTGAGGAAGAATGGGACTTGTGGCTGGTTGAGACCTGATGGAAAAACCCAAGTGACTATAGAATACAAGAATGATGGTGGTGCCATGGTGCCACTGAGAGTACACACCGTCTTGATATCCACTCAGCATGATGAGACAGTTACCAATGATGAGATTGCTGCTGATCTGCGAGAGCATGTTATCAAGCCAGTGATCCCCGAGAAGTATCTCGATGAGAATACCATCTTTCACTTGAATCCATCAGGGAGGTTCGTGATCGGTGGCCCTCATGGAGATGCTGGCTTGACAGGGAGGAAGATTATCATTGACACATACGGAGGATGGGGTGCCCATGGTGGTGGTGCTTTCTCTGGTAAGGACCCTACCAAGGTTGATCGTAGTGGTGCCTACATTGTCAGGCAAGCCGCCAAGAGCATTGTGGCTGCTGGGCTTGCACGCCGCTGCATTGTACAAGTCTCATATGCCATTGGTGTGCCAGAGCCCCTGTCTGTTTTCGTTGATACATATGGCACTGGAAAGATCCCTGATGCCGAAATTCTGAAGATCATCAAGGAGAATTTTGACTTCAGGCCTGGTATGATGTCCATCAATCTGGATCTCAAGCGTGGTGGCAACAAGAGGTTCCAGAAGACTGCTGCCTATGGCCATTTCGGCCGAGATGACCCTGACTTCACCTGGGAAGTTGTGAAACCCTTGAAGTGGGAGAAAAGTGCTGCATAGAGCTTGTCTACTAGGTTTCAACTCCACAAATTTTAAGAGGGGTTTGAGGATATGATGCCAACATATGGTCTCATCCAAGAAGAACTTGATTTGCTGTTGGACATGGTAGTTTGTTGAATAGAAAGCATACAGTCGTCCCTTTGCAAGATGTCTCAAAGTCCTTGGTGAAATTTCTTATCATGTAATAATATGCTTGATTGATATGAACAGAGATCTTTGAATTGCTTCAAGGAATTCCCATTATACACTAGTGTTGGAGGCAGCTGTCCTCAAGACACTCCATGGCTTTTGGCAAATGCTGGGCCCCTAATTAGGCCTACACTTGCCATTGAATTGATTCATACTTGGCTTGATCTGTTTGTCTTTGAAAGTAGATACTATCTCTTTTTTTTGTTCTCTCCATTTTACTGCAATTGCTGCACTGGGAGTCAAGTCTCATGTATGATTTGCTGCTTGATGTGCTCTGCAACATTTAGTGCTAGTTTACTGCAATCAACTCATATTGATTCAAGGCTTCTATAATAACTATATAACCTCTGTTTGTTTGTATGTAGGAAAGATTACCAAAGAGCACAAGTACCTAATGAATGTGTTGGAATGTTGTTTGACAACATTTCAATGCCAGGTTTACTGAAATGAACTCTTTAAAACAATAAAAGGCTCCCATTCTAATAATCTCATTGCCCTTGTTTGTGCCCTTAAGAGCATCTTCAGCGGTACTTTGCAGTATGTGAACCTGCAAAAATATTTTTCACATCCAACTCTAGTTATTTACTTATTTGCAACCCCACCCATCAAACTGAAAGTGGGACAGCAAATAGGTGGGGGACTACTAATAGCAAACCACCTGGACCAATCATTAGGATGGGCTAATAAAAAACACTGAGCCGCAGTCAGATCCTATTTATTACACTCTTTTCCGCAGGTGGACAGTGTCGCTGGGTGAAGGTTGCGCCCTTCACCCAACTGTGTAATTATGCTGAGATAAAACCAATTTCCTAAGCCAAATAGACACATTTTGACTTTCTTCCTCCAATTGTACTGTGCAGTATCACATACTGAGCACAGCTGGAGATGCTCTAAGCACAAGCTTAGCCAATTTCACATATCTTGTATATTTCTCCCTGGGAGAGCTTTTTATGTTAAATGTTTATGACACTATGTGAATTAAAATGGATATTGTTTCGGAGAGTATGTGAGGGAGGATACAAATTCCTCACCTTATTGTTATCTAATTTTCTAATGTTCACATCTTTTTAAATCATTTTTACTTTTATTTTAATTTTATATTTGCATTGAATTTTTGATAGAATACATTCATTTTGAAGATAGAATTTTGATTGAAGTGTTCTTTTTGTGCTATCTTTTCATTTTCTCCTTAAAGAATGTCTCAAGGGTGTAAATGAAAAATGTCACATCTCTCTCACCTAATCACATGTACTCAAACAACAATAACTTCACAGAGTTTATTGTACATAAGCTGTTATTATTATTTTGAATACTTAGGTTTGTGTTTATTTTATGTAAGTTATAACTTGATTTTGACAAGAAATGAGATCTTATTATAAAATTAATTAAATTATAATCCCAACAACCAATATGTGGGATTTTTATACTTTTATTCACATAGTTTTTAAATTTAAAAAAATGTTTTTTTCCCTTGGATATGAAGGTATATCTTGTACGCTAATGATATAACCCTTAGTCTATATAATATTCAAAATTCTTTTTTCAGTATAAAGAGGAGATTGCAAGGTTGAAATTGGATACAAAATTTGTTAGTTTGTGCACCTCAAGTAAATTTTGAAAATAATGTGTCAAAAAAAAGACCCAAATTTTTGTTAAATGCTACTTGCAATTTGCATGCAACATGTAAGTACTAGTTCATGGAGACAACTTAAAAAGAATTGAAAGCCCTTACTTGAACAATCTAATTGACCACATTTTTTTTCTTTGCACCTAGGGACAAGCCTATGAGGCTATTACAAGGTTTAATTGGAAGTGTATTGAAGTTACATCCTCGAAACAACTCAAGGCTCCCATTCTAACAATCTCATTGGTTCTATAGCTTTCTTTTACACCCCTATAGATGCCATCCTATTCCACATACCTTTCACATTATATTTGCATATATATTTTTACACTAATGTTATATTCTTTGTTTGTACACACATTGACCCATCACCCAATAAAAATTAAACTTTAGAGCGTCACTCTATTTTGAAGTATAGAGTTCCTCCCCTTTGGCCCAGCTATATAGGTGAAAGGAGGACGACATTTGCCAAAGCATATGGGATAAAACTGAGGTGCTATGGAGAACATGTTGGGGACATATTAGGAACTTAAAGGGAACATAGTGGGAACACATTGGGAACCTACGAATATAATGGAACTTGATGGGAACCCATTGGGAACTTGAAGGGAACACGTTGGGAACAAAGGAAAAAAAGAAAAAAACCTCCCTCCCCCCCAAACCCAAAACTCAAAAGAAAAAAATCAAGGCACTTTGGGTGCATGCTGAGCCTTCCCATTGGCTGCATGAAATTTCTATTTCCAAAACTGTTCATCACCATTTTTGGCCTGGGCTAATACCCCCATTATAAACTGGGGGTAACTTATGTTATGGGCCTTGCCTACCAAGGCAAGGATATTGTGTTTAGATTCATTATAGAGTATGGTAGCTTAAGGGATTTTGGCCCCTAGGTAATAATAATAATAATAATAGGTCTATTTATTTTTATATGAGGATTTTTGAAAGATGGTATTTTGGCTTGTGTTGAAACTTGAGATTTGTTACAGAGTTATAATAATATCTTGAAGGATTTTGGATTTTTCTTTTAGAGGAATTTTTTGAAGATTATATGCTTACATGGTGAAATATTTGAGTTTCCATAATTCTTCTTCTTTTGCCTTAAGATAGTTTTAAATGTGAATAGCCAAGGCCACATTGTGACACACCCCTTGTTAAACAGGGTTTGGATACATTACTTGCAGTGGGGGAACCAAGAGCGTGAAGATCATCTGATGCGCCCCTGCAAGCTCTCTCAACGTCATTGTGTGCAGTGTTTTGGCACTTCGAAGATGGTGGACTCAATTCCTGTTATAGGTTTGTGCGTCTTCTTTCCATCACTTCTTTTGTGTGTTGCTTTTGTGTCTCTTGTAGTAGTAGTAGTAGTAGTAGTAGTAGAGGAGGAGGAGGAAGAGGTGCATCGACACCCCGACTTTACCTCTTGTGTTTTCAAAAGCAGAAAACCTATGCAAGTTGGGGGAGAGGGGCGCGACAAATAGATAGACACTCGCCTTTTTCCCCAACACTTTTGGAAAATCGTGACAAAGCTTTTGTGGATTTGAACCAAATTCAGCATTTATGAATGGATAGAACAAGAAGATGCGCTGCATTCTCTTGTTGTGATAAGCATCATCATCATCATCATTGTCGTCGTCGTCGTTGTCTTCCTTTGTAAGAAGACACAGTCTGTGTCTTCTCTAGGTTGAGTTTTGTCACAAGCTGATTTACTCTTAGTTTTTCTGACTCATGCTCTTCGAAAGTTGGAGCACACATCAGAAGTAATCAAGAGTCAACAATTTTGCTTCAAAGATTGCTCCATTCCTGTGACCTAGCTCCAGAATCTGTACTTAATGACTGCAATTAGGGCAACTGCATGATGGTGAAATGAGTTCTTCCATCTTAGAAAGTTCATGGAGACCAGTACAGAATATCTAGATTCAAGAATTAGCTCAGAGGCCATGTAAGGATAAAAGAGAGCACCTATTTATCAACACTGATGATGGGAAATGGATGTATGTACCTATGCAGATATAGGGCCTCTTGTTCAGCAGAAGGCAGATCCTCACATGGCAGAAGATCCACAAGTGATGAATGTGGTACGACAACTTGATGAGGCTTGCCGTGAAATTGGCTTCTTCTATGTGGTTGGTGTCCTCCTCCTCCCCAGACTGCTTGGATTTTTATTTTATTTTTTTTGGGCTTTTGAATGGTGTTCATTATTGTGCTTGAATTGTGAAAGGTTGCCTAAACATCTCAAGGTCTGTTGTCTTATGAATGAGGTTTCTCTAAGCACTTTGGGTCCTTCTGGTGTAACCCCTCATTTGAAAATTGTCAAAACATCTCAGGCACATTGTCTCACTATGTGCACTGTGACTTTGGTTAGACCTCAAACTTTAGGGTAGCATGCACAGCCATGTTTTCTGTTAAGAACAGGTTCAAGTATTCTCTCTTAAGACTGGAATCACAATGACTTTTAGGGTTTTCTTCCCATACGTGCACCACATACTGAGAGGAGGTCATTTTCACATCAGCTTCAATCCACCTATATCCAGGAGTATGACTGTATTCAGTCCCAGGGATCTCCATACGTTTTGCCTTTACACAGTTAGAGATCTAAAGGAATGGAAGTCTTCAGAGGCTTGACTAATTTGCAACTTTCTGATTGTAGAAAGGACATGGGGTTTCCCCTCATCTGCTAGAACAGGTGCTGGATATGGGCTACAAATTCTTTGCTCTACCTGAAGAAGATAAGCTCCAAATTGCTATGAGCAGTGATACAGGATTCAGGTTGTTAGAGACTGTTTGATATTTGTTGTGAGAGGCTCTTGAATCTTGGCTGGGAAGTTTTTCGCAAATTCTTTGTCTGCATAGGAGGTCCCATAGCAATAGAGCAAGTATGGTCAATCTCTGATTTAGTTCATTACTAGGAACATATGTTGAAAAAGGAGGTGTGCCAAGCATAGGAGGGATCGGTCTGATGAGAGCAGTCTTGTCATACTTGTCTCACACATATCATGCACTTGTGTCGGGTTAATAATGGCAGAGGATACCAGAAACTTGGACAGAATATCACCAAAGGACAACCTGACCTGCATGAGGCCATTGATGTACCACAACATCTCCCTGTTGTAGAGAATATCCTCTAATATCTGTATGTGCATTTTATCTGTTCTGTCAATGGGGCTGATTCTTGTATCGCCGCTCTTTGAAGAATTCTTGAGTTTCTTGTACGACTCCAAAATATCCCAGAAAGTGCCAAAAATTTATCTGTTAACTCCTGTAGTATCTTTTGAAATGATGAGTGAGGAGTTCTTTTTTTTAATGTTTTGGGAGTATATCTTCAATTTTGCAGTACTTCAGGGAGCTTGAAAACCAAAAGTTGTCAACAAGGAAGGAAAATCCTTTGATGGGTTCAAATCAGTGGTGAGTGGGACAGCAGTCCATTTTCTCTTGTCCCTTATGAAACTGCACACCAACCCCAGCATAGACAGATGTGCATTCTCTTGCTCATTCTTCATCTTTTAGTTTCCATGCACAGCATATCACTCATGATAGCAAGAGCTCCATGTGCTGTGGTGTATACAGGCCTAATGAACCAAGTGGGTTTCGACCTCTGATTGAAGAGTATGTCAATGTCATGACAGGTATTCATTTGTTGTTGTCTCAGAGGTTTGTCCGTTTGACACTCAGCTGATTTTGCAACTGTTTAAGCATCAATCCAACATCCTAAGTGGTTGTAGCTCATGGTCCCCTGGTGGGTGGTTTTGGGTGGGTCAGTTCACCACTAGGCCACAATAAATGTTATCCACTATAGCAAACCGAGCAGTATCAGAAGCCAGCAGGTGAACCAGTTACCAAAATCCATGTTGGTACTTTGGGATGAACCATTGAGGGAGAGTCAGGCAACCATGTTGCCCCTGTAATGGTGGTTAGAGAGTGACTACCTTCAAATTGAGGCAAATAGGCCTACAAGGTGCAGAGCCACTCAATCACATTGGACTGGCCAACTAAGTGTCTTCCCTGTTTCTTGCAAGTGTTTTCCATAGGGAGTAATCCAGTATTCACTTCTCAATCCTTAAGGCCACCATACCCAAACAGGCTGGTTGATTCCTGGAGTAGCTCAATATCCATTTATGATGCCTTGTTTGATGACATTTAGACTGGCTAAGCTTCATGTATCTGCTGTATCATCTAACAGTTATGGCTGACATTAGATTTTGAATATGAATATTATCCCCACACCCTCTCCCTCAAGGATGTGGTTGAAGCATTGAGCTGATTAAATGGGGTGCATGTTGTTGTCTAGATTTGGGAGAAGCAATAATACAAGGTATAGCCTTAGCTCTAAGTGGAAAAAAAGATGCATTTGGTGGAAAAAGGGCTGGTGACCCTTTCTGGATTCTGAGAGTTATTGGATACCCTCCAATGAAAAAATCAGACTTTGAAGTTGGCTGGTAAGTTTACATGCAGCTTTTTCCCCCATATTTCAATGTTTTGTAGATGTTTATTTTCTATCTTAGTATGGCTGGAGAAGAAGCCTGGTCTTTTTTTACCCTGAATCTGCGTCTATACTTCAGGACAAATGCTGTAAGTTTGAGATATGGAAGATATTCTTGTTAGGGTTTTGGTTGTGCAACAGGAGTATTGAAGTTCTTCAGACCTGTAACTTGTGCATAAAATACATTGCAGTCATCTGCCCTTAAGTTTCTCACTCAGCTTGCAACTGTCCTAAATGACTCCACTCTAATCAGTGATGATTGTTCCTTGTGTTGGTTGCTGGGTTTCCCTGTGGCTGGACACTGGTCCCCTTATACTTTGGAATATGCTTCTGCAGTGGTGACCACACTGACTATGGTATTTATCCGCATATTGGTTGTTTGATTACGGGTGTATGTAACAATCTTATGGTTGGATATGCTGGCAGATATGCATCAAAGTCATACTGTAAACTCTGTATCTTCCAGCCTTGTATAGAAGGGAAAGACTGAATCACTTTCTGTATGGTGCCATGAGGAATAGTATGGTCAACTTTCAATAGCCTTTTTGTTGGATGAAGAAACTTTGCAAGCCAGATGTCATGTGTCAAAAGATGAAACATGGCCAGAAGTTAACTGAACATCTTCGGATGTGCAGGCTTATTGACACTGGTCAATCAAGACCCAACTATTCCTGCACTGCAGGTTCCTTTCGCTGACTTGGTCTAGCATTGTGCATCCAGTTTCCCTACTGTAGAAGCATTATGTCTTTATTCCCTACCTCTCCCTCTTTGATTGCTTCATGGGGATAGATCCAAGCACTAATGAATAGTAGTCATGAACTTGCTAAAAACAGGTGAAAAACAATGAAGGGAACTGGATATGGGCAAAACCAATCCCAGGAACATTTGTGGTTAATATTGGTGATATGCTTAAGGTACCCTACCTATCTTTTCTACTGCTCTTGCTCTTGAACATCATATATTTTTCTTGTGTAGCTGCTATCTCACTACACATCTGGTTGTGGAATGTTCAAGAAATGGCCTATCATTTACCAATTTTTATGTAATAGGCAGTTGCATGTGTTTGTTCTTTGTTAGTCCAACCTTCTCTACAACATTGTAACCATTGTTTTCTTTTTCCGAGTACTTTGTTGCTTATTGGAGCTCAGGCTCCTATTATAGTGCTTATTGCCTCTTACATCACCATCTTTCTGCTCATGTGGAGAAACACGTTGAGAAAATAATGTGAGCTGAAGAGGTACAAATTTTGGATTATACAGATTTGGACCAATGGGTTATATCAGTCAACATTGCATCGAGTCATGAATGATGACTCCAAGTATCGTGTTTCTGTCCCTTTCTTTTATGAAGTAAGCCATACTCATATCCATACCTTGTTTCCTAGTTACGAAGAGACTCTAGTGGCATTGGTGTTGAATGAGTCCATGTTCAGACTGATTTTGGTTCTGCTGGCCCCTTTTTTTGCTTTCTTCACTTGAAAGGAAACAGATATGGCCAGCTTACAATCTGTTGTTTGTTGTCCTTAAGTCTTTGGTCACTTTTGTTGATGCAGCCAAATTTTGATGCACTTGTGGAGCCCCTTGAGATTTGTGAGCAACAAACAGGGAGTGCAGTGCCAAGGTTCACACCTGTGGTGTATGGGGACCATGTGATTGGCAAAGTTCTCACCAACTTTGGTTAATGCATCTGGGAATGCTGATCTAGCTAAAGATTCAGTTGTATAGAAGAAGAGGTTTGCCCCTTGCCTCCCTTTTGATCCATACAGCTACTGGATGGTGTATTGGATCTTAACACACCAGTTAACCAGTAAATGCAGTACCACTGGATCAGAGGCAGTCTTTGTCAGATGGTAGGAAATATTGCATACCACAGAAAAAAGTATTGAGATCTTTCTTGGATGTATCAGAAGGAGCTGGATGAAGTAAAGGACCTGTTCATATATTATATCTCATCAAAGAATCTCCTCATGAAAATATTGTTCTGTAGTTGCCTTTGTAGTAGCCATGAGTCCATTCAAAGTTTAAATCTGTTTTTTAAGCCTCGTTGAGCTTTTTCGGGCAGGCTGCCAAGGTTACTGAAAATAGTGACATTTTTTGTTGCATCTTACCTTTGGTGATTAGTTTTCTTCTCGTTTTTGAGGCATTAAAACTGATTGTGGATTTGTTATAGTGATTAGTTGATTGACAAATTCTTGAACAGGAATTGAGGCAATTCCCAAGATGCTTTCACTTCAGCTCACACAACCTGTTATAACCATGCCTCCCTGGTTGCAAATGGTATGTACCCTACTTCCTTGGAAAGGGTTGTCATCAGTGATACTTCATGATTATGAAATTGGTTTGGTTGTTGGTTTTAGCACATGAATTGAGACAAAAGAGTTTGAGGAAGTTATGTTGAAGAGGATTCTTAAACAGACGACATGTTTTGGCATGTCATTAACTAACGATGATGTGTAAATTAACATATAAGACATGAGGACATTTGGATTTCATTATGAAAATATGATTTCAATAGATTCAGATCTTTTGTTGTTGATTATTGATAATAAATTCAAATCCAATTGTATAACATGTGATACATTAAAGGGTATATGGTTATACGATAGTATATTAAACATGTTTTAGAAATCAGCTCAATGACATCAATTCAAAACATACAACCTATTTTTATAACCAAATGTTTCAACATGAAAAGATGTCACAATTTAGAGAATGCACATGATTCGTAAATAAGATTTTTTTTAGGTTGTTTATCTACTTGTGTTCTAAACTAGTTGATGAAATCTCAATATTACAAAATTTAGATAATTGTGCATATAATTCTATAGTCACATTATCCAAATGGATTTATATTAGTTGACTAGATATATGGATAAAGATACAACTTGACAATTACATATTAAAACATTTTGTCATTCATATTTGACAATCCAATACTTTCATATATAATGTACAAAAACTATTGGATTGTCAAACATCATGTATTAGTGCAATGTGATGATGAAAATGTACCAAACTTTACAACAATTAAAACAATACTATATGGAAGAAGTGGAAAAGGATATCATAAATCGTAATATTTTTATATGCAAAATCCTTATTACTAATGATCACCAACATAAATTTGATTGGTTAAAATATATTAAAAATTGCAATTGTTTTATTAACATTGTTAATTTGTGCAATAGTAATAGGTTTGTCACATTAATGATGTCATGCATGATAGTTGCTAAGAATGGTGTTGGTCTAATATATTTAAGGGTTAACACTTAATATCAGTGAAGGTATCAATATTGGTAGCAAAGACCTATATGATGATTTGAGGACTTAAGGTAATATTAATCTTGTACCAATTTTATATGAATTTCCATATCAAGGATGTACCACTATTACAAAAATATGGTTTCTTTTGTTGTTTTAACATGGTGATAAAATGATTATAAAGTCAAGGTTAGTTGTATGGAATGATTAATTATGTCTAGATTGATTAATCCAAGAAGTAATATGTTTTAATACAAAACATAGAATAAACTAATGAATAGATTAAACATTATTGATAATCACATCCATGTTGATGACCATGAATAGCAAAATGTATGTTAGTGTCTCAATTCATAAAGACTATATACAAATATTACTTGACTGAAAGAAATGAGAGTTCATTGTGAACTATTAGCATAAGTTGCCATTAGATTCCAAGAAGTAACCATTTTGAATTTTTCAAAAAGGAAATGTTGTATCCACCAAAGTTTTATATATCTAGATAAATGGTCACATTTGAAACTTAGAGCGAAATGGATAACTCTCTTCAACAACTAATCACAAATACTTTGATCTAAGCTTTATTCTACATAAAAAGACAACAAATGAAATATTTTTCACAATATTAATTATATGAATGAAACTAATAATATGGTGAATTGTGCAGATTGTGTTGTTTTTTTATGCAAGATTTGTAACTTACATTTTGATGTTGAAATATATTGCATTTTCTGTGCTTTGGAACATGTTGCATATTGAAATTTTGGACTACATCTAAATTGTCTATGATCACATTCATGTACCACATTCAAAGGATGAGTAACAAATTGGGATTTGGTCAGAACTAGTGGAAGTTCATTAACTATTACACACCATTCATTTAATCTTTAGGACTTTATGGCATCAATCGAAGAAACTAAAAACACAATAAATCTTTAACATTTACATGTTAATGTGTAGGTGAAAATTACAATTTCAACCTATGTGCATAACTACAAAAATATTTGAACACATTTTTCATTAGAAGAATTCATGTTTTATGTAATCATTTTTTAAACAACTAGTGATCCTCAACAACTAAAGAAACAACTTTGAAATATATTTGCAAGTATTTAATTTATGTGGCAATATGTGTAATTACAATCTAATGATTATTATAATTAATGGATTAATGGAATGAATGATTAATATAATGTGAACATATATTTAATTTTACATATACTTTCAAGCTAAAGATGTAAAGTTATTAAAGTGATTAACCAATAATAATAACTATCTTACTTATATAAAATAATTGGTGTCTATCCACAACTTCTTGATTCGGTAATTTGTGATTGGCTGGAGCAACACAACAGCCGACCTCACCTAACAAGCTATTGGCACCGGAAGTCAAATAAGTTCATTGGCATTGGGCTTGCAGGTGTTTCATTTTCAAACCACCACTAGGTTTGAACTTTAAACCCATGACCTTTTGTGGTCCTAGGGCATGGATTTTTTTGGGCAAAATTTCTTTAAATAGTGATTTTTCTTCTTCAAAGTTAAGAAATTTTAGTCTTACTGTAGTTTTTTAGTCACCAAAATTCAAAAAAAAAATCACCAGATTTTATCCTAAGTTCTTGCAAGTAGCAAAAATTTATAAAAGATGTTAGATTTTTTTTTAACTTTTATATTTTCTTATTGCCAAATCTGGCTAAATCATCTTATTGATGATTGCCACATTGGCTACATCACAAAATTCAAAATTCAAAATTCAAGATTCAAGAAAAAAAAAAAACATGGTCTAAGGGTCTCGAAAAAGCTTGGGTTCAAACATGGCTCATTAGTGAAAAATGGTAATTAACATGAATGAGATATGAATTCTTGGCAGTCAATGGGGTGAAGCAACATGCACCCAAGAGGCCCAATATTTTTTTCCTTTGGGGAGGGGAGGGGGGATGGTCATGGTATTTTTTGGAATTTTGTGTTCCCATTTTGTTCCATATGCTTCCATCAAGGTCACAAAGGTATTCATTTTGTTCTCCCATTATTCCTCAAGTTCTCCATAAGGTTTCAATGTGTTTATGATAGCACCAAACTTTATTCCATATCCTTTGCCCAAAAGTTTTACTCTCATCTTACTTATATAAAATAATTGGTGTCTGTCCGAAAATTTTTGATTCGGTAATTCGTGATTGGCTGGAGCACCCCCGGTCCCTTGAAAACCCCCAGCCAAAGCGAACGATTGTGAAATCACAAGTGGAAAAAAGCGAGATGGTGTTCATGTTTCAAGTGATGCCATAGAGCTCTCCCATTCTATGCGTTGAAGGTGATGAGTTTGGTCCCTTGTTGGAAGTGGTTTGGCTACACACTCATCCACTATTGGGGGTGATTTTCGACAATGTCCGCCAATGCTGTCTAGAGGCTTTCGGGCAACAATTATTTCTATGGCCTTCTCGCGTTCAATTTTGTGGCATCAAGTGCGTGTCTTGACTCTCACGGAAAACATGAGACTGCACACTGATCCCCTCTCCAGGCCATATGCTGAGTACCTTTTGAGAATCAACAATGGCCAAAAGTCTTCCATCATTGATCATTTTCCACCAGAAGCCGATGAAGAGTCGAAATCGCCTTATACTCGGAAATCCATCAAATGCCATCTTTAAATACCCTCATCCACATTGTTTTCCCAGCCCTAACAATTAATTATGCAATCCAAGGATACATGGACAGTCGAGCTATTCTAACAACAAAAAATACAATCGTGAATTGTCTCAAACTTAGATTGTCGAGGTTGTGCTCAGGTGAAAGCACGTATTTTTGTTGACAGACTCAGTGGAAATAGGGGACGACCAAGCTATGGCGATGGCACAGAATTCCCACATCTAAATCATCATTAGCATTTACTTGCCTAAACCTATCTTCACCCACGACCAATTGTATGTAGCTTTGTCACAAGCTACACGTGTGAATGATGTCTTTGTTTTTTGCCTGAATGGCAAGACGACGACCAATGTTGTTTATACAAAATTGTTGCAATGATCTCTCTTCTCTATCTCTTGATTGCTTTTCTCTCTCGATGGGTCAGAATTCCCACATCCAAATCATGGGTTGTAATTCCTTGCATTGGATGCAAAAATGTCTGCAACAAAAGCTACATTCACGACGTGCGACTGTTGAAAACAAAATGCTTCCTAAATTCTTACTGTCCCATCGAACAAAAATTGTCCCAACTTAAAACTATTAATTAAACAATTCTCAAGGTCCTTTCAATCCTTTCTCGTGACCATTTTGCTCACAAAATGGGTTTACTTATTTGTAACATTAGAATATTACATATAATATTGAAAGGATTTGGTATCTTATGCAATCACCTATTAAAAAAATTGTAATATTATTTAAAATATGATGTGCAAAAAAATAATGTGCATCATTTTACATTTAACATGTGTAATTTTATCACATGGTGTAATAATGTAATCAAATTAACATAATTGTGTCATAACCTAATTGTATATTGTGAGTTATATCGAAAATGTTAATAATAATTACATCATATACCATAAAATATAATTTAACAAGTACATTCATAAAGTTTTTCATAGGTCATTTTGTAATGACAATAGTCATACACATCATTATATATGAAAACATGTGTATATAAAATTCAAGTGCATTCATTTTTTAGGAATTTATATAAAAAAATAATTTTAATTTGTTGTTTTTACATATGGCATGCATACATGTATTAAGGTTTAATCAATGATATTTAAATTCATTTAAAAAATTAAATCATGTGATATTTATCTGTATGTTTATAGTTTAAAATTAAACACTAAAGTTACTGAAATAAATATTATAAATTGATATAATATATTTAAATTAAAAAAATAAATTACATTTTATATTTAAAAATTATGGAATTAAAAATATGCATTAAATTTAATCCAAAATCTTAATTTCAATTTTAATTTATGGCTCAGAAATATTAAATCGGTTTAACTTAATTATTAAAAGAAGCCCAATGTATGAACCAAATAAAATAGTAAATAATAAACATTTAAATGAATTAAAAATTATATTTTACTTATAACTGAAATCAAAATTTTAAAACATCAAATTTTTATGTTAAATTTAAAATATTTATTTAAATAGTTTAAAATATGTAATTAAAATGTGAAATTAATTTATTATGAACTTAGATAATTAAATAATGATATGATAATGCATAAGATTGAAATATACATGTTTATATTTATGCAATGACATAATATATCATAAGTTGAAGTACTGGTTGGATGATTAATGAATTAACACATGGTTGTGAAAATAAGGGTTCAATTTTTCTAATGAGATTTTGAATTTGATCATACATGATTATAATATAACTACATGGTATCAAAAATGATTGTAACATTATTACATGTGCCCTGAATAACTATAAAGTGTCTACATACTTTTCTTTTAATTATAAATTCATATGATCATTACACATAGTTATTTTGAACATAACTTAACACCATGTCTTATTGAATTGCTTAAGCAAATTGTTCGACATTACTCTACTAAGCATAATCATTTAATCTAATAAAATTATAAATTTAGTTATTAATAAAATTATTTTATTCTAAAATCCTACTAGTGTCCATGCCTTATTTTGCAAATCCAAGATGAAAGGATGACACACAAGGCTCCCCAACAAATTTCATTTCATTTTGCTTGATTTGTTTAAAAATGTTTTTTCCATTTCAACTTTGCATTTAGTTTAACATGTAATTTTTTTCAAATATGCAATTCGATTAGACAATAGTCTTTTATTAATGGCCAAATTTCTTAACACCCTCCACCAATGTAATTTCTTTTTTTTTTGTCTTTATATATATATCTATTTTTTTTTTTCTT
>Ga0209208_10004725_pt1 | contig 19187 bp, 13 predicted proteins | sample S1TSphfallax_3_FD_187694 | JGI IMG/M metagenome (GOLD analysis project Ga0209208, IMG submission 187694) | Host-associated microbial communities from peat moss isolated from Minnesota, USA - S1T2_Fd - Sphagnum fallax MG (SPAdes) (version 2) | ecosystem: Host-associated > Plants > Peat moss >... | reverse complement strand
TTGGATAATGGCTTTGAATATTCATACATGAACATACAAATCAAAATCTTTCTTATATTCAAAATAGTTAATTGCTTTCATGTAAGGCTTATAATAAGGTATTACAAGTTGCATAAATGCTATTATGATACCTCTTATGGGTTCTAAAAGGTTAGAGTTTGGATTTAGTGGTATTGATTTTGTAATAACTATAATATGGGTCCAACCACACTATTAGGAGCCACACTTGCCCCCTTAGACCATTGATTTGTTATTATTATTAAAAAGAATATTCTTTAAACCTTTTTAATACGTCTTTTTTTTTAATTAAAAAAATTCAACACTTTTTGATACTATTATGTTAAGGTGTGTATTAAAAAAATCCCAAAATATGTCAATAAAAAAATTTCCAAAATTTGATTTTAGTGTTAAAACTATTTTTTAATATTGGTTACAAGTTTTTTTTAATGTATATTTTTAATTTTTTATTCATCATATTGATTCCAAAATTTTATGATATGTACATAATGTATTCACAATAACATTTTATTAAAAAAATGTTTTATTTATAATTTTTTGATTATTTATAATCCAAAATTCAAAAAATTAAATAGTGGTTATGATTGCTAGTGGTGCATGTTAGTATGACTACACCCATACGTGATGGTATTCTTGTTGTTAAATATATGTAAGTACTTTTACATCAAATTCGGCTACTATAGATTTTAGTTTAGGTGTAGTTGGTATTACTTTAGGACCATGTGAATAATTTCCTTGTGTGGTCACAATGGGTTCAATATATACAAAATTGTGTGAAGGATACTTTTTTATTGGTACTTCAAAAATTCTTGGATTCCCTATAGATATTTGGCTTCATTAATAGGTATATACTTATTCTAATATGTAGTAGTTGTGGTTGTACCATGCGTCTCATGATCAACTGTTGTAAAAAATTGTGGAATTATATTGGCCACTCCGTCATGAAATGATACACTACCATAGTGTTCAACTACAATGTTTGACATTTGTTTGTTCTTCACTCAAAACATAGATCAGGTACCTTTACATGCTACAGTTCTTGCATTATTCAAAGCAAGATGGGTTTTAGTCATCCTAATTCTTTTTGAAGTAGAATGTGGTTATATGAAGGTTTGAAGTACTCGATATCAAAGGGAGTCCTCCATATTTCACACCTTTATGTAAGGTGACTACACCTTTTAATTAGGTCCACCATAAAGGACCATTTAAAAAGATTTGGATGTCATTATCTTCACACCAGCCCTATAATGGTAGGGTCTTTTTTAATTGCTAAACATGACAACCATTTGTATAATCTAGGTCATGTAATTAATAGCCTTGATTAACCGATCTTGACTTTAGAACTAACATTGAAGCAAATGTTTTGTTCATTGAAAGAATCCACTACCATATGTTTCATGTATGTCATTATAATTGTGATGAAAGCCACTGATGGAGTTCACACAACCACAAACAACCCATGGACCTAAAATGTTATTATATGTAGGTGAACCCAATGTACCATGTTAAAAAGGTAGTCCAAAGGTTAGACTTGAGTTATAACTCCATCCATGCTTGCTACAATGGGTATGTTATATTTAAAGGGGGATTGAGTGATGAATCCACTTGTCCAAAGTTTAACAAATCTCGATTTATTGATGTGTCAAATCAAGTTCCTTGCAAAGCTCTTTAACATTTCCCATTAATTCCACACCTAAAACAAATGTATAAATGTTCATCACTAGTAGAATTGATGTTATGGAATGATACAAACAAGAGCCATGATGGCATGATGCATTAAGTATGTGATTCCAAGGAGTGGAAACATGTTGATATCGCATGGCCGAAATTTGTAGCAGACCTCCACAACATAAGGTTGGGTCTAACCCTTGATGGGGTGAATCCATATGCGAACTTGTCAACAAAACATTCAACTTGGCCGATCCTTCTCATAAATTACAACCTACCACCTTAGTTAACAACAAAGCATTTTTTTGTAGAACTCGCATTGCTGATACCAAGGAAATTGTCAATTAAAAATGAGAATGTCAAAATGTCTACTATAGCCATTGGTTGAAGAGTTGGAGCAATTGTGGACATGGGTACCAACAATTGAGGTGACAAGGCCAAAGGGATTTCAAAGATTTCTCCTAAAGGGCATTTTCATTTGGAACATCCATGATTACCTTGCATATGGCTTATTTGCGGGGTGTCAAATTAAAGGTTATATGACATGCCCTTTGTGTGGTCCAAATGTGGACACAAGATGGTCATCCCACCTAAAGAAAAATGTGTATTTGGGACAGCGCCATTACCTTGTGAGGCACCACCCATATAGGAGAAACCGAGTGAACTTCAATGGATTAGTGGACCATAGACCTGCACCAATATGAATGCCACTTTCTGATTTCCCAAGGAGGGTAAAAGGAATGGTTAAATAGAAGAAAGTGTGACCAACAGGGGACAAAGATGATCATGTTCATGTATGTGGTGAGAAGAAGAAAAACATATTCTTTCTACCATACTCACAAGTAGACTAGAAAATCTAACCTTTTTAATCTAATGTGACCAATAGATGCAAAGTATTATTGCAAAAGAGAAGTGGCAAAAGGTAGATCTGTTAATAATGTTGGGTTTACATTTAGGTTTAAAGTTTAGGGTCTCAATTTGTGGTTTCCATGGACTGTCTTAAATTCAACCCACGCATTTGCAAAATCACCTATTCATTAGGCATCCTACAATTTTCATAGCTCTACATTTTGTTGGATCAAATTGCACTGCCCATAATATTGATCAAATGGCATAACACTACTTTCATAAATTGAATTTTGACAAATTTAATGTACGATGCCTAAACCTAGATCATATGGCGTGCATGTTCATTGGTAATTTGTACAACTTTCAACAATCTAGATTTGTTGGATTAGATGATATTGCCCTATAATGTTGGGAGTACATTTAGGTTTAAGGTTTAATTCTCAATCTACGATTTCCAAGGATTAATTGTCTTAAATTTGACTTGTGCACTTATTGACTTGCCTATTCATTGGGCATCCATATAATTTTCATAGCTTTAAATTTTGTTGGATCAAATTGCACTAACCAAAACCTTGATCAAATGGCAAGTACATTGGTAATTAACACTACATTCAGAAACTAAATTTTCACATAATCAAATTACAATGCCCTAAACCTTAGTTAAATGGCATGTGCTCATTAGTGATTGGTACAATTTTCATGGATCTAAATTTTTTTGGATTAAATGATATATGTTGGGTCTACATTTAGGTTTATGTTTTATGGTTTACATTTAGGATTAGGGTTTACGATCTCAATCTGCAATTTCCAAGGACTATCTTAAATTCTAAAAATTCATTTGTAGACTTGTTTGTTCATTAGGCATCCATACAATTTTCAAAGTTCTAAATTGTGTTGGATCAAATTGCACTACCATGCAAAAGCATAACAAGGTCTTTCAAATTTGGTAGATTAGAGTCCCTATTCAAAGTCCTTTTCTAGTGTAGTTAGAAATTGGCTTAAAATATGAATATTTAGATGATATTAAAAGTAAAAAAAAAACACATTTCCAATTTCAAGTCATGATAATGTAGGACATATAAAAAATATCACAAAAGATTTTTTTTAAATAACTATTTTTAAATGTTTAAAAAGGCTTTTTAAATAATTATAGTTTTTGAGATTGTGAAAAGTCCATAACATAATAAATTAAAATCACAATCCATTCATTCAATGGATCTTTAGTTTTTAAAACACAATTCATCCCTTATCCCAAAATTTCAAATATATAAGACTAACATATTGTAAAATCCATATCCATGAATTTTGTAGGTGTGACAAAAAGTGTCAGTAAAATTCAAAAGTCCATTACTTATTGGCTATGCACGATTTTGATTTTATTGTTTCTTGCTTGGAAGGTTGATTATGATAGCTTTAGATTAGTGAGTCCCTTTTTTATTATTTCAATGAATTTTATTTTATTTATTTTCTTGTATTTAAGAAATATAGGAAAAATTGCCATTGTGATGTCCATGTAAGGTCACTATAATGTGCAAACACCCTACCCAAAACCCTAATCAAATGGCATGTGCATAGGTAATTATCACTACTTTCAAAGTCTAAATTTTGATTCAATCAACTTATAATGCCTTAAACCTTAGTCAAATTGCATGTGTTCAATGGTAATTGGTGCAACTTTCATGGGTTTAAATTTTGTTGGGCTATGGATTATATGTCTATTGGAAATGTTGAAAGAAAGATGGGCATACGTGCATTTTGCTTTCTATATAATGTGTTTTTTTTATGAGATGGAACATAAAGGTTTGGGTCAATGGGTTGTGGGTTGTTATGTGGTAGCATTTGTTGGTGAGGCACACGTTGGATGTGATGCATTGTGAGAAGAATATATGTAAGAACATGGTAAAAAAAAAATTTGGGGAGAAAGACATGTTGACAGTTTGAAGAGATATGGAAAAGCTTGGTATCTAGCCTCAACCTTGGTTGCAACAAATGGCTAACAAAAGCCACATAAAACCAACTACAACCTATGTGATGACAAATTAAGAAAAGAAGGCCTTTATGCATGTTATCAAGAAGTCAAGGACCCCAACAAATTATGTTGAAAATTTGCAAAAGAAGGTTTAGAAAGATGGGAAGTTGAAGCTTGGATTAAAATCCCATGACTACCACATCTTAATGTAATAAATACTTCCATGTTGCCTTCGTAATCTAATGCAAGAAAATACACAAATGTTTCTTATTAGCTTAAGTTTGGTGTTTACTAAACATTGCTTAAAGGTGATTGGCCTTAACACCATGTTAGTGCCAAGGGTAAAAGTTGAAACCATATTTGATTTAAAAAAGGTTTTCCCTCTTACATGTTTTGATGTGATGACACATCTAGCAATCCACTTAGAAGAAGAACTTGACCTTTGTGGGCCGATTCACACATGATGGATGTACCTAATGGAAAGGTACATGAAAGCCTTAAAAGGCTATGTCCAAAATATGGCACAACCAAAAAGGAGCATGGCAATTGGGTATGCCATTGAGGAGGCCCTAAGATTTTGCGCAAAATATATCCAACAAGTTAAATCTACGAAGAGAGTTTGGGATGATTTGGAAAAGCCTACAATGCATAATGAAATGCTTAAGGGGAATGGATGCTCTTGTAGATTGAGTGTTGACCTCAAGAGTAGGGCCTTGTGCACATTTGTCTTACATAATGCAACAATTTAGCAACATGGTGCATGTGACATGAATGCCCTTATTGCCAAAAGCTTGATTTAATCCAAAATTGTACTATTTGTTTGGGGATGTATGTTAGATTATATATGTTGATAGAAGAATCTAGTTATTTCAGGTTGGAAGGTTTGAATATGATATAGTGGTCCTACCAAAAAAATTTGTGAATAACTAATGTGGCCATGTGTTGCCCAATTTTGCTAGTTCCTGATGTCTTTTGTTTTCATGGACATAGCTAGGGTTAATATCTTCAAAGATTATGTGCAAGAGGTACCAAGTAGCCCAACATAAAAGGACAATTAAAAGGGAAATGATTACATGATCAATAATAAAGAGGAATAGGAAAGTGGTTTACCCAAATGAATTGGTAAAAATGCTACCATTTTAGTTATGGATTGCTACTAATTTTGCAAAGGACATGCTAGCAAGTGTAGACATTGTGCCAGATGTCATTTCAATCATTAAACCATTGTCAGACCTTTCCATTGCCTACCAATTTATGTGGGCATTTAGAAACCATTTAGGAGTGGCCAACATAGAACACAACTCGTCAACTATCAATTCTAGGGTGGTAGCAACATTTGAACAAGAATGTCATTCTCATTCCAATGACCAGAACTTAGTTTTGGTATCCCTTGAATATTAGGTGGATGGAAGAAATATTGGAGTTGGATTATGGGAGGTACTATTGTACTTCTTTACAACTAAGTGGTGGCAAACTATTCTAGATCTATAACCATAGTTAAATGGGATGAATATGGGTTCACATTGGTGAACTTTGAACGTTTGATCCCACTTTTTGTTGAATCATTTGCATTTCCAATGCATGTTAATCAAGGTTTTTTTTGTAGAATATGTCAAATCAATAGCAAGTTGGAAGGTAGTTTTGCATTGAAAACCAAAAAGGCAAAGGTCAAATTTCACTAAAAAGACCAATCCAAAAATCTCCATTTTAACAATAATGCCAATCATGTAGGTGTAAGAATGACAATCCCACTTGAACAAATAGTTTCCCCCCTTCAAAACAAGGATGAAATGGATGGAAAAATAATTACCCTGGCCCAAGTATTGGCTGAAGAACTAATTGTGGCATTTGAAAGTGATGACGATGAGTAGGATGAAAAAAATCTTCCTTCTTTTGGATCTAAAAATAACCTTTTTTCCTAGTTGGATACTTTGGGTATTTTAATCTTCTTTTGTCAAAATTGTCCACTTTAAACATTAAGATGTAATTTGAGTGAAAATTTTGAATTGAAATTTCATGATATGTACCAAGGTTGGATTATTTTTCAACTAGGTTGGAAGTGGAGCAAATAAAACAACTTGCAAGTAATGATGTAATCTAACATTATCATATGCAAGTGAGATGTGAGCATTTCCAAATAGTATGGTGCGAAGGAAATTTTTAAACCCCAAACTACATGTTGTCAGTAGATAGTCATATGGGCAAAGGTTTTTTTATTGCCTTCATAGGGTACATGCACATTTTGACTTAAATAAGTAATTCTAATAAAGGTTGTTATGAAATCAGGGAACTCATGTTAATTTTGGACTTGGAAAACCTACTTTTTTCTAAGGATAATGTATATATAATGTTTATATGTTTGTCAAAACATATGGCACATACTTTAAATACTAGTGTAGGTGTTGGTTCATCAAAGGACGAAATATGGAGTTGTATTCACGAGTATATATTGGCATGTGTTTCACCATGTCTATAGGGATCATGATCCAAGGTTGGTGGATCAATGTGTTTGCATAATTTCCTATGTATGGTCTTAAGATATATGATTACCAATACGGGTTAAGGTATTTGATTGATGATAGATGTTTATAGGGGGCAGCATAATATTGAAACCATCCATTGATGTGGTGTGCCCCTTTTCTATATTCTTGTTGTGCCCATTGAAGGCTTTTGAATGCAAGGATAATGTTTTGTGGAATATAATTTTGAAATGACTTTGTCAACTTTTCTTAACATCAATTTGGCATGTAATTGGTAAATAGATAAAATAATGTCATGGGTTTGGAACTTGCTGGAATTTCAAAGCAACACCAAAAGGGTATGTTCTTGATTTGTGTTTCTTGATTTGTAAGAACCTTGAACCTTTGTTTGGAGCATAGAGGTGGTGCACTTCAATATGTATCATACATGTATGGTCCCAATGTATGTGTTGTTGAATGGATTGGGCTAGGGTAATGGATCATTTAGGAATCTTTAACATTACCTTATCAAATGGGCAAATAATAGGTAATTAGTTACTTTTGTGGGGCTATTAATGGACAATAAGAGCTCTTTTTATTTGAATGACTAGTTAGCTCAATGTTCAATGTGAAATACATGACCTCATACGGTGGTAAGAATAGTGGTAAGAACTAGGGATGTTTCTAGGAGTTCCACATCATTGGGGAATATTACCTTGTCATTGTTTCAACATAATGAACTATAACTTTATATGAAATGGGTTTATCAGGTTTGCCCAAAAGATTTTTTGCAAAATGCACTTAGATTCTATGGGCTACATACATTGCATTGTGCACTTTGACTAAATGTGCTAGAGTTTGTGCATTATGTAATTGAACTTCATGCACTGGAATCTAAGCAAGTTGATCAAGTCTATGATTTCAATAAGATCATATATAATTAGGTAGGATGATCCCATATTCCATCTTGAGGGTGTCAATTGCTATTTAAGGACATGGAGGTCCTGGATGGACCAACTTACATTAATTTCTTAATAATAGTGAAGGGTGACTTGTCTTCATGTTAGGATGTATGTAGATAAACACTAGAGTTGCCACCTTTGTGTAATGTAGCCTTGGTCTTTCATTATGTGATAATTACCCCTTTGTGTCCATCAACCGACTCATAGTCTTCATGAAGTGTTTTTATGCATGATAGAAAAAAAGATGTATCTTGTCAAAATGCTAGTTATAAAGGACACTAGTCATGGTTCATACTCATGCTTTTAAAGGTTGTAGTATTGGTCCTCAAACCATAGGTTGGTACATGGTATGGGACTGCTTGAAGCTAGTAAGTTGTTTAGATGCATTTTTTAAAAACATGGTGTCACTAGAAGAAAAACCCCATTTTTCAACTTGTCTTAGGCGACTAAAAGTGTCTTTTGCGACTATTGTTTTATAGTTTTGGGGGATAGTTTGACACCATACCATCATATGGATTTGCCCATAAAAGGTGATAGCCCAAAAGATGGTCAAAATTTAACATATTTGCCACAAAATGCAATGATTTACAGTTATGAAAGTTGATGAGAGGAGGGGCAATGACTATTTCAGTCTATTGAAACTCTACATTGTTGAAAAGGTGTAGATGAAAATGAAACCATTTGTTATCTCATATTCCATCTTCATAAAATATATCAAGACTACAACCTTTTGCATCTTGTGTTTTAATGAGTGTGTGCATATGAGGTGTGTAGACTTTGATGTGTGTATCAAGTGGTTTGGGTGCATGTATTAAAAGATCAATCCCATATACCAAATTTTTATAGTTGTTGAATCACCCTAAGCATGTTTACATTTGGTTTATGTGGCTTTCACCAAAGGTCTAGAAGATTGAAAATCCGATAGGACTATTATTATTGTTCCTATGCATAAGGTATTTAAGCCAATTGATGGTGGATTATGTTTGAGAAAGTTTTGTTAATCTTTTGAGGCATTGCTAATTTATCAATTGTTTTCATGTGGTTGTTTAATCTTATTACTTTTAATGTTGGGTTAATGCACAATAGGCAATTATAATGAAATGGAATCCATTGTTCATCACATAAAAAATTAACGAAGTTTACAAGACCAAATTTTTCTCACGTTAAAACATTTAAAATTACATTGCTGCAACTAATTTAAAACATTTTTTACCAATTTTTTTTTCCAAACATTTAGTTTTGCAAGTACAAGATGGTTTACTATATGTGCAATGGATTTTTAAAGATTTACAAATGCATAGCCACAAAGGTAGATATGTCATGTACAAGTACAATTAAAATACCTAGTCAAAATGGACATGCATGTTAATCAAGAAAAACCATATGGTCAAATTGGACTATTCGAAAAACCAAGAATTTCAATATTGTTTACGATTTCATTCCCAACGTATTAAAGCAGTCATTTACCTTTATGCAAAAAATTTCCAAAAATATTAAAACCCCCTTGCACAACCCCCTAAGTTTAAAAAAACATTTAAAAAAAACCCAAAAAGTATAGGTGGTGATCTCCAAAAATCTCCACATCTTTTTATTCACAAATTCCCCACACAAAAAGTTCTTCCTCTTTCCTCCCAGCTCCTTTTAACATCTCCTTCAAACTCACCCACACACACCCACCACAATGATAGGTAAAGAGAATCCTCACAAAGATTTCCACCCATCACCCCAACCATATCACTTGTTACTTTCTAACCTATCTCATAATAATTTGTTAACTCAAGTGAAATGACAAGATAATGCCACTTCAATATTTTTGTATTCTTCCCCCCTTTAATAGATTATGAAAACATGTGGGATAATTTGGATTGAATCTAATGAGTATAAAGTTTAAAAAACATGAATAATTCATTGTAGCTAATGTTTTTGTTTTTTTTTCCAATTTTAAAATGTTGAAATGCTTTGAAATTAACACAATCATGTACAATAAATATTCAAACCTTTTACATAATATTATAATATGTCATGACAAAAAAAATTACCATCATAAAAAAACATGGATTTTTTATCCATCACAATTTGTTGCATCATGTTAACAAGCATTCCCACTATGTTTTAAATAGTCTTATCCAATCTATTACAATAAGATCATAGCCTTAGTTGGGTCATATTATTCTATTTGCACTCACATGTATTTCTTCTTTCCAAAGTCCCAAGTACAACTCTCAACACAATGAATGAAAGAGTAAGTGAATATTTTTTCCCTTAAACTAGTGCCTCTTTCTCTCCCTCCTAGAATTATGGCAACACATTCCAAATCTACTTGCCAAATCCTATTTTAGTTGCAACTAAGTTGCCACCTAGTTCCTTTTAGAACCTTTTCCAAATATAGTTAGTGTTAGCTCTTAAATGAATGAAGCTAGTAGGTGAAACCTATTACCAATAACTTTCAATGTCATTAGGCTACCTTCTAATAATAGTACTCAACTCATATGTGATAAGGGATATACTAATACAATACTAATTTTCATAATGGTCATTTTCAACCTATTACATGTTGATAATTACGATTTTCCATACCCCAAAATATCATATTGAAATTATATGAAAACTATAATAAATCTCCCATAGCCAATAATACCCAATTTAACCCAATAAATCATTTCTTTAATTATATTTGGGAAATTCTTAACATCAATAAATGTGAAATGTCTAAATTTTAAGTATTTTACAAAATCAATGTTGGGAATTTGTTTCGAAATGGTCTATCCTTATCAACAAATTAAGGTGTTTCACCAAGGTTAAGGGTGCACAAACATTTTCAAACATTGGTGCATCATTTAAGGCTGATTAACACTTTTGAACTTAGAATACAATCAAACAATCAATGAGGTCTTGCAATAGGAGTGGATGATCAATTTACATATTTTATGAGGAAAAACTTCTAATAGTGGAGTTTATTGCTTGAAAATTGAAAAGTAATATCCAAAGGCTATGCATTTCAAAACTTGAAAATATTAATGAAAAAAATAAGGCATTTGAAAGTGAATGATATGTTTGAAGCCCAGCATCAAGTCAATAACCCTTTACAATGAAACACTTTTTATGAGCATTATTTCCATCCAAGAACTTGTCCAACATGGGCTTTTATCAATTTTCGAATTTTGATATTCCCTTTGAAAATGACTCTACCACATTACCAACTTGCTTAACATACTAATTTCCTTGGATTGGCTATCTAAGCGAAAATTAAATAAATACATGATTTATTACAAAATAAAATTGTTGTTTTTTAATGCATTTTGTTATGGTTCTTATTGCGTATTGTGTAAGAAGTAAAACAACACTTTAAATTAGTGTTGTTTTAAAGTTTGGGATGTTCCAAATTGGCAAACATTAACTACAAGATGTAGCCAAATTTGGCAACAGTGCAGATCTGCTAGGAGAACTTTTTTTAAATCCTTTTATATTGTGGTTACTTGCTAGAGCCTGTAGTAGAAATATGGCCAAAAACAAATTTGAAATGGTAAATATTTTCCCATTTTTTACCCAAAAATTGTACATGTTGAGGGGCATTTTTTTTTGCTAAATCAAAAAAAAAATTCACAAAAAAATTGTTGCTTCCAATGGATTGAGATAAATAAATATCTTTAAACTTTGTAAGGCATCCCAAGGGCATATGAAGGTGTCTGTGAATAATCAAAGTGGCATTATAAGAGGCAATGCTTCTGTTTTTGGCGAATTTTCACATCCTGGCTACAAAAAGATGCCATTCCAATAAGTACAAAGGAATCTTTTGGAGAAAAAAATCGCCCATTGCAGCCACATTATGAGGGGGAAATTTTTGAAATCACCATATTTAGACAATAGTTTCTACCATGTAGGCAAAATATAGCATGGTTCCTTAACTTTTCTACTTTCCTCTTTCACCTTTAGCCAAATTTGGCTAAGTCCTCTTGTGGATGATCGCCAACCCACCTACCTCACAACTGTGGGAGAAAAAAAACCTGGTGAGAAGGCCAGGATAAAATGGTTTATAGGGCACACTGTCCACAATTCCGAGTAACTAATCTTGTATCAAAAGGCAACAATGACATGTTGACATGTTTATACACGGCAGACCATCGACCCCCCCCCCCCCCCCAAAAGCAACCAATTATGTACCAACAACTAAACATACCAAACTTTCCACATAGCTTCGAATTGTTCCACTCAACTGCAAACTACAAACTACCAATGTCATGTGAACAGAATATCCAACATGTTTCTATAAGCCATCTCTGTTTCAACAAGTGTTTAGCCCTTGTTCAAATCTAAGGAAATTATCAAGATCCACACTGTCCAATCACTCATCTTTATGGCCCATTGTAGATCACAAGTTACAACATTCCCTTGACAGTATGCAATGAGGTGTGCACTGTCCACCTTTCAAATAGCAGCTAGTTGTCCTCAGTCGCAGGCCCCATTCTTCTGTAAAATAACTGGTCTGGTTTTGTTGAGTCTTTGTGGAGGGTATCTTACCCAATGTAATTTCCCTCTGCTGTTAGAAGGGTGATTCAAAAAACAGAAAGCCTGCTTGAATTGTTTTATAAAAAGATCAAACCATAATTTTATGCTCAGTAAGCCCTTGGCAGGGGGCTGTCCGTGATTTGGCTCCACATTGTATGGGCCCTTATTTAAGTAAAGCCCCCTGCATTGGGCCTTACACTACACATAACTTCTTGTGCAACTATAGAGGTCAAATACAGCCCACGGGTATGGATGCCCTGGTCCCCAAAGACCCTACATAAAATGACTGATTTTTCCCTCTTCAGAGCATTAACAGAATTGGTCATCCAGATTCTTGTGGGTTTAATTGGATCCGTTCATTTACAGCGTACAGCTGACCACTCTCATCACAATTTCCAACAGGCAAGATGAAACCTCAACAACAAGAAGCAATAGTATCATGAACTCTTTAGTGTAGAAATGCATTCAAAGTTTATCTTCTCTATTCCAGAGAAAAGGAGATAAATTACCTGAAGTCCCAAGCAGCTTTATCGTTTATTCAGAGTGAGAAAAGGAACATAAGGAACTCATATGTGATGTTTGCCTGTCAGAGGGACAGCGTCCTCAATTATACAGTTCCAACAGGTGGCATTAAAAGTTTCTGTAGTTCTTGGTTCTTACTACGTAGAGCAGGTCCACTAAGCAGCAGTTAAATGACCTTTACGCGACAGTATCGTTGAAATTCGGTTTGGACTTTGAACTTCTACATCTGCATACTATACGGTGGTTTCACATGGCCCTTCTCATTGGCTGGTCGTAATGATTGGCTCAAGTGGTAGTATTTTAATCAAGGTTGCCAGCCCCAGTGTCCATATAGAGACCAAGGGACTACTGAGGACAACTAGGTCGTCTTGGATAAAATATGGGCTTGGAGTATGTCCCCAAGGCTCTTTTTTTCAGGTGACGGCAGATTTTTTGGGTGATGGGAGACAATAGGAAGGACAGCAGGGGATGTTGGGGACACCAAGCAGGTGCTGAGGGATGATACAACGGACGTCAAGGGACAACAATAGGACATCTAGGTGTGAGATTTATGTTTTTGGGCTTCAAGGGAAAACAAGGGGTGCTAGATGATGGTGGGAAGGATTTCAAGGGATGACAAGGGATGCTGGGATGTAAAGGAAAAGATAAATTGAGGCAATGGGGGATGGTGGAAGCACCAAGAGAGACGGCAATAGGAAGGACACCATGAAAGACAAAGGGCACATCAAGTCGAGTTAAGTCCAAACTCCAAACCTCAGCCCAAAGAAAAATAATAAAGTTAAAAAAGTTGAAATAAAACAAGGGGTACAAAAAATACTACTTGTTTGGACACAAGGAAAGATGTGCCTGATGTTCCAGAAGGCAAGCCTGATTTAAAGAATCTCTCACCTTGTAATGTTCAATTTTGCATGTTTACAGGTGGGGCAGCTGAGACAATTAACACTGGATGTTGGATGTGACAAACAATGGTAGAGGCCCCAACCAGGGCTGTGGGTGGACCTAATCATCTTTATTAGTCTCATTTAAAAAGCAAACAATAGACCTTGAGTTTGCATTTATGTAATAGTTATGGAATAGTGCCTAATAAGTTCTGTCGGCAAAAGTTGGAGTGCTGCCCACGTTACACTTCTATGCACTAGTTGTTGAGTGTAAACCTTTCTGTCGGCGAAAGTTGGATTGCTGCCCATGTGACATTTTACCAACTCCACGTCATTCTTGCAAAATCTGGACTTACTATACACGAATTAGATCTTTGTATTGGCAGGCTTTGAGCAGTACATATTTGGGCCAATCCGCACACATTGCCATAATGCACCTGGAAGGAATAAGAATGTCAAGGTGCACTGCATATCACACAATACACCAATCTCATATGTACACGAACTCTTTGTGCGTACATTGTCTCGTCAGCAGAACATGAACAACCCCACCAAGGTTCTTTCCACTTGCATGTCAACCAAAAACGCAGGTTCTTCTTTTTGTTTCTAACAGTCCGCTCTAATTTAATTTTTATCTGGAGGAAAACAGTGTTGTTTTTTACCAACTGCAAGCTGCTCGAGTCCAAAGAGCTACTAACCACCATCAACACAATATGATAACAGAAGTTTTGAAGGAGATCTAGGAAGATCACATATCATCTCACCACATCCATACAACTTTAACACATCCCCTACTTTCACGACAATATTAACCTAATGTGCACAATCTAATTTAACTTATGTATTATAACATAACAAACCAATTAGAAACCTCACAACAGCATACTTCATTTATTGGATGTGAAATACCTAGGACAAGATTGAAGTCAAAAACCCTACATCATATATGGAAATTTTCTCCAATGGAAAGTAAAGCAAATAACTTGCAAGGTAGGGCTTTAAGGAGCCAATTACAACAACTTGTGCAACTTGTGGAGATATTTGTCATGCTAGTTTTTATTGCCTTGCATGTCCTATTTGTTCATGCATTGCTAGCAACTACATAGTCGCTTTTGACTTAGGTCACAAGAAACAAGTTTGTCATGTGACTCCTCAATGGTCTTGTCCCTAGTCATGCAAAACTAGGCTTTCTAAAATCAACATTTCTTCCCACAACTTGCCCCTTTGCCTAGATAGTTGTCTTTGCACAATGTCCAAAGTTTGATTCTATTGCATGTGAACATTGACTTTCATGGCAATTGCACCTTACATAATGTTCAACATTTTGGAGGGACCACTGAAGGCGAACTTTGGTGGCAACTTTGGACTTATGATCATTATCTCAAGTGCAAGACAACTTGCAATCTAGTGTGCAATGGTATCTTGTGTGAAAAATAACTTCATTGGGAACATCATCATTATTCTTTCTATTCCAAAGACATGAATACTTTTGCTCTAACTTGTTCAAAAAACATCATGGTTGTGTCTTTTTGTGAAAATCCCAATTGAAGCACAAAGCAAATATTTTATCCTATCAACTAATTGACCAACCAATTACAATGCACAAGAGATTATTTTCAATCATCATGCCATCTTCAACAATCTCTTGTTGTTTTCACAATCTTGACAAACTACTACATGCTCTGGCAATGCATTGTTTCATTTGGTTTTTGCAAATATTTATGAAATATCACTCAATGAATGTGAGGATTTTTGATAGCATAAGTTTAGTTCACATTGTAATTCTCCCAACTGTTTCACATATTGTCGATAGATTGCAAAACCCAAGCATGATTTCTTCTATGTCCTTTAGTTATAAAGTTGGAATTGCATCAAAAGACTTTACTAGAAAGGTTATACCAAATGGGGAACCTTTTATGTAATGTTTCTATTGTCCATGAAAAATTCAATGAATCTACTATTATCCAAAATTAAAGTTAGTCTAGCAAAACTCTTTTCAATTTTCAATGGTTGGCTAGACTAGCTCCTTGCCTTTTGGACCCCTTGATACATAACTTACAACAAACATAATGCTTATCATATGTTTATATGATAACTTGTCCATCCACCTTCCATCTCATGCTTTCCTCCATTGCCCACATTTGTGTATTCATTTTTCACATACACTATACAATTTTCAAATATTATGATGTCTAAGGTGTTTTTGCAAATACTATATGTAAACAATTTACAAAAAAAAATTATCAAATTTCTTATAAATCCACATTAAATAATTTGATTCTAAACGTTCAATGTAGTGGTTTTTTTTTCAAAATGCTAAATTGTATTGGATGGCTACATATAAACCCATGCAAAGGCTCTAGTGGCAAGTTGAAAATGTCAATAGTGCATGGTCATGGCTAGCATGTATTTTAGTGAAACAAATTGCAACTATTTGTTCACTTAAGCACAAAAAATGGGTAGCATTGTTTAGGAGCAAATGATAAGGTGTGTTGGTGAAACAATTTTTTTGGTGGCAATTTGTGTGGCAAGCATTTGCAATTTGGAATGGAACTGCAATGATCAAATGAGTTCATAAAAAATACCTCAACAATATAAACACAAATTTGAACAAGTTCACCATGAACATAAATTGAAAAAAACACCACCACACAAAAAAAAATTCATAGAAAGATGTAAGACTAAAAATATTATGATAGTTTGGAGGGTTTAGAATCTTGGCAATCCTTGTGAATCTTGTCAAGTAGAACCCAACTTAAACCAACATAAGCCATTCACATTAGGACCAAAATTACATCCCCATGTTAGAATTTGTTGCAAATGCAAGGTTTGCAAAAGTTTGCAAATGACATTAAAACAACATGGCTAGATAAGAAACTAATAGAATCAATTGCAAAACACTCAACATGCAGCAATAACATACATCTTACCATCACTTATGCAATGTACATGAATTCCACAACTAAAAAGAAAATGGGGGTGGAGGGGTGAAAGCATGATTGAGTGTGATTTTTTTGGTTGTACTAGCACTCTTGAAAGGGGCTAAAAAAAATCAAAAAATTTTGATGCTTGAGAAATATTACTTTATTGCTTACAAACAATCTAATAGGACAAGGTGTTATGGGGTGAAACCATTTAGGGAATTACAATAACAATCACAAGAAAAAATCTTTGGGATTTTCCATTACCACCCATTGCAACTACTTGTCCAATTTGACCATTATTTGACTTGTTATCATCGCACACAAATAGCAAATTAAATTGTTTTCTAGTTATTTGTGCATAATTTCCATAGTGAAAACAATGACTAACTTGTTCACTAGCATTGGATTTTTTTCCTCCATGTTGAATTTTAAAATAATGGAAAAAAATTTAACATGGAAAATATCTCAACCTTAAACTCCTTGCAAGAGTGGTAATATTGTTTAGTCATTCTTTTAACAACTTTTCAACTATTAACAAATAGCATAAGTTGAACCAAGGTTTGATAACAAGTAAAGAATGTTACCCATAAGCTACACCTTGCACTTACACAAGAATTCACCTTACTATTTTTTCATAATTTCAAATTGTTGATGTGGAAATTAAGATAGCATTTAACTTTATTTACACATTGCACTATAATGGTTAATGATCTTTTTGGCATCTCTTCAACTATCAACATGGTACATGAATTGAATTGTACACTTGTATCATGTTGAAACCATTGTTCATAGGTTGCATTTTGCACTCACCATAATTTTTTAAATGAATGTATTAAAAAAAAAATGTTTCACATTAATATTTGAATTAAAAATTAAGTCAAAATGTTCATATATCCAAAGTCTAGGGTCCATGTAGACCCTTGTATTCAAAAAATTTAATGTTCAAAGTTGTACATTTACATAAATTTAAAATTATGTTTTTCCTTTAATTTGTTCATCATTGGACAAGTTTTTTATGACAAATGTTTATGACACCACAATAACAAAACCTAAAAAAAACCCTTAAATTATTTCTCCATTTTATCTCTTGATGTATGAGAAATATAAATCTTAGTTTTATATATATATATATAATTTTTGGGTATATTATTATTTTTATTGTTACCACGATTTAGCATTTGTTTTTAGGTTTTGGTTTTGTTACAAGTTTATGTCAAAGTATTTAGAGATGAAAAATTTCAATCATTTAAAAAAACTTAAAAACATTAAAAATAACATCAATGAATTGTTATTATTATTATTTTCAATTTTGTGGTGTTGTTCAAACGATGATCATTGATAAAAAAATTTAATTATGTTTTGGCTATAAACAATATATGGAGATATTAGGTTGTTAAAATCCTTCTATATTTTGGCTACAAGTCCTAGAAATTATTATAAAAATTATATATATATTGATGTAAGTGTAAACTAAGTTTGATGTTGGAGCTATTTATGGTTTTGACATTGAAATTATTAATCATTATCCATTATGAATAATCTTTTTGTTCTTTCAAATTTATGATGTCAAAGTTTTAACAAAAATTCACTAAACTTGCATTATTTTCAAAAGGGGGTCATTGAATGTTGGAATTCTAAACCATGTGCATCAAACAAAACATTTTTTGGAATGTATTATATGATTGTTTAACATATTGTTTCTCACCCTATTATTATTAAAATTTTAAATATACACATATTTAAACCAACATATTTAAATTATACGTTTTAATTATTAATTATTAAATAATCTATATAAATTATAAATATATTTTTGAATAAATAGTACCTTTACCCAATAACTGATATATAACACCTTATTTTTTACTCACATATATTTTTATTTTTTAAAGGAATGACCCCCTTCAAAAAAATCATTTAAAATTTAATTATTTTTTAATATTTCCCCAAAATGAACCAACAACTTGCAAAACAATTCCACCAAAAATAAAACAAAAAATATTGTTGACTAAAAAGCAAGGGAGGCTAATCCAACTATTTAATTCCAAAATATCACCAAATTATGTTTCTTTTATTTCTACAAAGGTAAAATATATTGTTACATTACTAGAAAAAATATATAAATAATATTTTGTGATAGTTTTCAAAATTTTGTAATTAATCAGTATCATCTAATCAATCTATAACTAATGTTGTTAAAGAAATATGATGTTGAAAAAAATTGGTTATATTGATATTTAATTGATTATTCTTCTAGTGACCAATTTTTGCCAATTTAAATAAGGGGAGGGGGGGGGGGGGGGGGGTCATAAACAATGGTTTTTCCCCCAAAATTTTTTTTATCAAATTTAAAATTGATGTTTTTCAAAGTGATATTGAAGGATTTAAACATTTTTTGCAACTTTGTAATTCTTTTATGGGCAAATATGGGT
>Ga0209208_10004724_pt1 | contig 19188 bp, 9 predicted proteins | sample S1TSphfallax_3_FD_187694 | JGI IMG/M metagenome (GOLD analysis project Ga0209208, IMG submission 187694) | Host-associated microbial communities from peat moss isolated from Minnesota, USA - S1T2_Fd - Sphagnum fallax MG (SPAdes) (version 2) | ecosystem: Host-associated > Plants > Peat moss >... | reverse complement strand
AGCATGTCATCAACAAAATGTTGTTTTCCAACGATGATGATCTTCTTCAAATGGATTGATGGCATCCCCACCATAGTAGTCGGTAGTGGAAAGCTTTTGCCTTGTAACCTAGGGAAAGGCAACATAAGCTTAAGTCGAACCATACGGCAACACATTGTAGTTGGAACTTGGAAACGCACATGGCGGGGAGGAACTTCCCCCAATTTTGGAGGTCCATATATATGTTGTGCAATACCAGTTTCAACAAGATTTGGAATATCCCAACACCCTACATAATTTTGCTCCTTCTCTCCCATCGTGTTGCCACACCAAATGTCCACCTTGCAAAATAGACGATTTTTGTGATGGTTAGTTAAATAGTATTCAAGAAAGGTGTAAATGAATCGAATATACTGAAGCAATTTACCTTCAAATTAACAATCAAGCATAGCCCATAAAGCAACCAAAGCTTGATAAATGAGAAAAAAATGTTCTCCACAACCTCCTTAACGCCAACATTTTACACTAATGTGGATCTAAACCGCCAACCCCTTTTACAAGCACTCATTATTTAGACTTCTAGCTAAATGTTCCCTCCATTTTGTTGCTCGTGAAAATGCTACTGAAAGCATCGCTAGAAATTTCTTTGTGTAATTGGAAGCTTCCTTAAAAGACATAAGATTCATTGAAGTCCAAGGGAAGCATCTTGTGTTTTCAAGGAGAAATCTTACATTCTACATTCTAAAATGTTTGTTCATACAAAACATAAGGTTCCTTACTATTTTACATTTCTAGCAATTAGTAAGGCCCTTGCATGAGTGCCTAACTAGAATATGGGCACTCACCACCCATGGCTACCACCTTAGGCAATACCCCTTATTTTGCTAGTGCTCTTCTCCTTGGGTTTAGGGTTTACTCAAAACCCGCCCTAAACCTATCACAAAAACCAAAGTTGATATGAGGCATTCTTACAATTGGGATGTCAAGATTGGTATGGCCACAAATGTCAATGATAAAGACAACACCGGAGACAAATGCAGGCATGGCCAAAGCAATACAAAACTCGACTGAATGCACTCCCACTGGTGCATGCCAATAACTTTCATGTGATCCCATGTTCCAAGGTGTTAGGAGTGATTGCAAGGGTGCTGATTCATTTGCCGTTGGCACCTACACATGCTCCCGATAAAATAATAATAATAATAATAAAATTCAATAGAATGTTCAATATAATAGAGTTGTCTGTAAATGCCTTTAAGAAGAAGTTGCAAAGAAGAATTTGAACAAAGTAACAATTTCTTCCATGACCAATCTCGCATGCATGTCACCAATACATAAGAACTTTAAGAACTTACAAAAGTTACATTCAAATATTCAGCAACCAGGACTTACAGAGGTTACAAAAGTTGCATTCGGGTATTCAGCAACCGAGATCTCCCCACAATGTAACCAAGGTAATGTGTCTTCTCCACAAGGCGATTCTCTTTGAGCACCGAGTCCCAAGCTGACAAGCTCCTTCAAAGCCTTGGTGGCAGCTGCCATAATGCGCATTCGGTGGCGCATGGAAATTTGCATGTGAATTGAAACTAAGAGCATCGCATCTTTCACAAGGTGATCTGGTCCTTGAACACAATGCTTACAGGAGGATAATACCATATTATTATTTTCTTCTTTCAATGGAGGCCCAAAATTTAAGCAAGTGCATGCCGATGGCAAACCATGGGTGTTGTTGTGGCTTGATAGGCACTGACTACAGGGTACAAATTGTTTGCATTCAACACATTTCATAACTGGTGGAATGCAACCTAATGGCCTCGGCTCATTGCCAACCACCTTGTTCACTGTTTGATGCAAAAGCCATAGATTGCAATTTGGGTGGGTGCATTCAATCTGATGACATTGCTCATCCAAAACCTCAATATTTGCAGCATCTTCTGGTTGTAACCCTATAATTGCAAGCTTCTTGTCCTCAGCTTTTGCTTGTGCTATTGTAGTTAAATGTTGTGCAACATTTTGAACCTACATCCATACAACAACAACAACAACAACTTTTTTTATAACTATACAAGTTAATATACAAAAACTTGTATAATTAATATACACAAAAGAATAAATCACAAAAATCTTTTGCTTGATAAATCTATTGTCTTTTATAAATTGGGTCCCCTTCTATTGGAAAATTTTAAGCATTCACAATTTCTTACACAATTGCAGAAATCGATTTTCTATTCTTATTCACAATTTTCAATTTTTTTTGTTACTTGAATTGCATATCCCAGGTGGATAAGTTGATTAGGATTCAAAGATGCTGGATCTTGAGCTTTCGATATTAAACTAGAATTTCTTTGTGCAATTGACAACCCTAAACGGAGGCGCATAATCTCAAGCTCCATTGCTTCTTGATATGTTAATGGTTTTCCCTGCACATATTGATCAATTCCTTCTTGGTAGTTACCTAATGAACGCAAATAAAGTTTACTAATCCAATAGTGTTTGAAAGGTTGATGAAGTCGAAAAAATTGTGACCCCATATTTGGGGAAATATAAGTTTATGGAAATTATTGTCATAAATTTATATGTACTTTGAAAGAAGCCGAACTTTAAACCATTTTGCTTCATAATTTATATTTGGGTAATTTTTAAATGTATTGTTAAACTAGGTATAATATACATGGCTTTTCTATTCAATTGAGAATAAAATTTTGCATTAAATTTACAAAACACCTTTGCTTCATTGTACATACATGACCATTATTACAAAAAGTGGTGACAAGTTGGATATATGTTGCAATAGCACCATTTGTTGCAAAAGAAGCATTTTGACACTTCTCAAAATTTGAAGATACAAAAGGTTTCCAATTGCCAAGAGACTTTGATGCCAAAACTATGTTGCATTGATCTATGTCAATATTCACTTGGTGTGTTGAGTTTGAGTTTGAGGTTGGAGGAACAATTGCGTGAGTGACTCCATCATTTCTTTGACTACTATTGTTGAGCTCAGATGTAATGGTGTCTATGCTTATATCAAATTCCTTGCAAAGTCTTTGCCAAGGTAAAGAGATGCCTAGAACCTCCAACTGCGAATTACAACTACCCAATTTGTTTAGTCAAATTAATAACTTCAATGGGTCAAAAAAAATTGGATGATAATTTGTCAATAAATTGTATTTCGTTCCACATGCCAATGTTAATTTATTCATTAAAATTGATTATAGTAGGGTTTACCTTGCCAAGGGTCATGGGGAGGCTAGTATTGCATGGATGGAAAGTAAAGACAACCACTCGTGTGAGAAAGTCGATCTCCATATCATGCTCTTCAAAGTCATATAGAAAATTCCAAGCTTTCTCTTCGGACATGCCCTTTGTTAGAAGCATGCCATCTAAATTCATAGCTCTTGGCACTTGATATTGCAATTGGGTTCCACTTGGGCATCGTGGTATTTTGATTCCCTAGGCTTCAACATAAACTTGACCATCACTTGTGAGCTCACATAGACAAAGGACACACTACTTGTTTTTGTTTTTTTACCATTTTTCAGTCATCTTGATTTTTACATAAATTTTCCAATGAGCTTGCTTGCATGTAAATAAATAAATAAAAATAAATAAAAAAGGAAAAAGGCCTCCCCAAAAAATAAGGTTTTTGTGATCCCCAAATTTCAAAACCCTGAGTAATGTGAAAATATGAGATATATTCAATTGTGATAATTCATGTAATTGAATAATACATGATAATTGCGTGAATTAAATCATTTTACTTGGTTTGACCTAAAGATGAATGATAGTTGACATCATCCCATCATGTACATGAAAAAAAAAAGACCAATGGGATGAATAACACATTCTTGGACAATGGTTTTGATACCAAAGACAAAATTTTACTCAATTCATGAACGTGCACAACAAAAGGGCTTAAAAAACCTCAAGTGCAAGGTGGAGCTCATCCATGTTTCTTCCAATGTGCAAGTCGAAGGACACGGGGTACGTCATGTCATCCAAGCCATGGGCTATGGACAAAATGACTTGACAAACATGTCCTGCCTCTGCCAAGACACATGCTACCTCCACCTTACCTGAACATGGACACACCTGCAGCAAATTAGGAGCCAAAAATTTAAGTACCAAAGACATTTATATAAAACAAACTGTAATGCAAATCTCCAACAATGATCTAGCATGATAATTTATATTATTTTGTAAATAAAAGCATTTTATTTTATTTAGCTAGACAAAAGACTTCTAATTTTTTTGGGTGTAATAAATTTTGCATGGATTTGTTTTTGGATCTTTGGGCCAAACTTTGTGGCTAGGGAAAAAAAATTTACCCATATAGTTTCTTTGTGCTTGGACCCTACAAGGGCATTTTGAGAACATAGAGAAGGAAACATGTTGGGGACACACTTCAGGAGGCTAGCGAATGGCCCGTGTGTCAAGACCTATGTCAAATTCACAAAATGAGATATATACATCAGAAATAATCAGCATGTGATAGATGAATCCATGATAAGATTGTTGAAACCCAAACACCCAACTTCTGAATTTGGGGGAGATTTTGACATTCAATATTCAAACATGTCAATCTCTCTGCATATAAAATTATTTGGAACAACTTGAAAATCACCTCACACCATGTCCTTAGTAATCATGTTGTTGTTTCCCTCACCCAAACTTTTTGGTTGTTAAATTTGTTTAATTTCTCAAACTTTCATTAAGACAAAATAGTACATAACAATGGAGGGGGAAAAAAGACCTGCAATGGTTGGCTTGGAATGGATGGAAAATGTTGATGATATCTTAGGCCAAGGAACATTTCTTGTTGCTTTTGACGGGTACTATCTAACAACACACTTGCACATCCGTGTTGATCATCTAGCCTGTTGGTTGAAATAGATTTCGATTCAATGTTAACTTGTTCACCAAAGATTTGAATGATATCACTATGGGTTGCTTTAGAACTTGTATAAAGCATTGCATGTACATCAGCAGCCTTCAAGAACAAGTCCTCCAACTCTGTAATAGGTGCTTGCATTGAACAACCCTGAAACTCATCAATGGTCATGTCAAAGCGTCTCCATGGCTTATCCGGGCATGGGTGACACCATGTGGTGGTGCGTAAATTATGGTCGACATAGAAGACTTGCCCTGTTACAAAGTCATTACGTTCCTCCCATCCCGGTGGCAATGGTCCAAAAGCTTCTTTCGGGGGTTCAATTGGACTCCCCTCTTGTGAAAGTGGTGGAACATACTTTGGTGAATCTAGAGGAAGGCCAAGCCTTCGACATTGCTCCATTAAAAATTGAACTATTCCCAAAAAGCTTGCAACATTTGTTCGATTTAGTGAATTACCACAATTAAAGCGAAGCACACCTTCTTGCTTACATACCATTCGAAAACCCCCACCACCACCTATGAGACCTTTGTTGGGAATATCTGGCTTTTTAATATCCCGTTGTTTCCCTATGTTCAAGTCATGATATTCACCCATCCCAAATCCTATTCCAATCGTTGGGTCCTTCAAAAGTTGCCAAAGCCCGTGGACCGTGTTGGGTACCCCAAGCACCCTAGTCTTGGCATCCCAATCGTAGTTCATAAGGCAAAGGTTTGCATTTGGAACTTCATTGTTGGATTTTATATGGTTGATTGCCTCTTGGAAATGTTGTGACAATTGTAGTTCAGGTTCCCCTATTGAAGTCTTGAGCAGATTGATGCATACTATGCATAACTTGTTGTTCTTATCATTAGCATTTGGGTAGTAGCGGTTAATAAGCCTACGGAAGTAAATATCAGAACCAACATACGGGTTTGTTTCATGGACATGAATGTTTGTTTCCACCAAGGTTCCTTTGATATCAGCTTCACACCAAATGGGAATTGGTCCTCGTCTCCAAAGGTAAACACTAAAAGGCAATGGACGACCGAGTGGCATGGTGTAAGGCCAAACCAATTGTTCACACTCCACTTCATTGCCTAGCCCAACATAAAATGGTCCAACACATCAAGGTCCGTTAAACCATTCACCAAACCGAAGAAGCTACACCTATTTTTTATTGCCTTCACTTCACAATCCAATCCAAGTTATAACTTCACAAACGTAATCCTCGACATTATTAGTGTGAGCTACCAATTTGGAGCTAGATTTCATGGAATGGGTTATTATATATGTTAATAACATTTGTGTTTTCCATAAGAAGGGCTTATGAGTGTTGAATTTTTTTTTTTTAAATTCACTACCTTTTAATTTATGTTGTAATTAATTCACATAGCAAAAACACAATCTCAAAAATGGTAGTGGTGAATGGTGAGTTGCAAATTACGGTTTCTAAAATCCATGGCAACCCTAGGATTGTCACATTTGAAGAGCCTGCACAAATGATTCCAAAGTCACTTCATGCATGCCACCCCCTAGTTGGGGAGCATGCCTGAGCTTCAAAATCATACTAATGGGGCTGATTTTCAACCATGTAGTGGACAACATACATACCAAATAATTACAAATCATGGCATTTAAATACATACATGGTATACAGAGACTTGGGTTGGGTTGGGTTGGGTTGAAGAAATTGGTCATGTGTGTTCTTTGCATTGAAATTGGAAAAGAAGCAAAGGAACACTAACCAGTACTATATGAATGATTCAGACCACAAGCCAAGGAATGAGTGCCTGGGTGCAATCGGCTTCTTCGAGTTGTGAGTGCCACCATCACTTTCTTCCCATTGGCATCTGAGAATGTCTTTGATTCAGCAAACCCCTAGCAATACGAATCAAACAACACATCTAATAATTACATTCTAACTTATGAATTTGCTCTAGACAAAGATTTGCTCACTTGTTTAGTAACATCCTTGAGCTTTTCATATTATTCCATTCATAAGTATTTCAAACAATGTCATATTTTCCTATTACCATGAGAAATCATATCGAATTAATGGAATTTTTGAAAGATGTTTCTACTTCAATGTGTCGTCAACAAAAATGCAAGTCCATTGCACAAGGGAAAAAAAAAAAAAAAAAGGAATTAAATATGAAACCTGCAAAAGAACAACACAATGGTTTTGGAGCCCAATTGCTTTGAAAGGGGAAGACAACCACTCATTCCATACAAATTCCTGGTCAGGGTTTTCCATTACTATAGCACTAGGAAAAGGTCTTGTTATGTCTCTAGTCTCACAAAAGTAATACATCCCGTCAATTGCAATTTCCATGAGATCCATTGCATTTTTTTCCTCGCTCTTGGCTTGAAATTCATGGTTCTGAAGTGGGATTTTCACCCATTTGGTCTCCGCAACTGTATTTACACAATCCCCACAGGGAAGCTTTGGAATTGAAACGTGCAATTTTGTGGCGATTAGAAGTAAGCCCATACTTCCAAGGTTTGCATAACCCAAAATGGCCTTTCCATGGATGGTATTTTTCACCATAGCTTTTGATGTCACAGTTATGAATTCCAATGCCTTGTCTTCTGATTCAAATACCTCGAATCCTTGACGCCCTTTATAATGTAGTGAACCAGTGATGGGATCAATTGTAACAATATGTGTGTCCTTCGTAGTTGCCATACTTGTAATTATCACAACCTCCCCACATTCCAATTCTAGTATGAGAACCGAGGTCTTCCTCATTTGTGCACCTAGTGTACTCCATGATACAAGAAGAGATTATACCTTGTTTATGTGCATTGACATGTTGTTAGCTTCCAAGTGAATCGGTATGAACCTTATGTTTTGCACTTTTAATTAGCACCCAACACTATTGAAACTAAGAAAATCATCCACATCAAAACATGCACACAAATAACTGCATAAAATTAATATGTTGCAATTTAATACCTTATGCCTATCCATTGTGAAATTCATAGTTTGCTTGGATTGCCCCTAGTTAACATTGCATTAATATCAAGCAATTTTGCACAAGATTTGATTCAATCTACAATGTGTCGTGTGTAATGTAATTGATTTTCAAGATTGCTTTAATGTTGAATGTACGAAAGTTAGTTGTTTTATTATTGGATTAAAAAAATGCATTGTCCCCCAACAATTTTGTTCATCAATCGTGATATCAATGACATCAGATTTTGTGTTTGAAAATGGGGATTGAATTCGTATAAGGACCCAAAAAAAACTAGGAACCATCACATATCCTAAAGTTCAATTATATCTTATGATTCAGAGCCCACTTCGGTTAATCAAATCCAAACTCTTGGAATTTGTGGTATTCTCAAACATTCCTTACATGTATTCTTTGAAGGGTGCGCCATGTTTTCCAACATCATCTTCCAAATCCAATTCCACCCATCCTAGCTTGAAATATCAGTTTTGTCAAGGTACTCATTACAAGCCAAAATTGCTATCAAATTGTTGTATTTTAGCTCCACATGATGCACATCGCAACGAGGTAATCTATAAGCCTTGAGTGTGACATGCAACTATAAACCTTGAATGCCCATGTAGTCGGAAAATATGAATTTGCACCACTTTACTGAGTTATGCTTTCCTTATGCAAATTTGTATGCGCTTCTTTGTTCAATTCTGCTGAGTAAATTTTTCAGGTTGAATTGAAACCTACAAAATTAAGGAGAATTCAATTCAGCACTAATTGAGCACAATTTAGTTGGACACATAAATTGAGAAACAAGTACTTGCACTATCAATGACAATCAACTTCTTTTTTTCTTTTTCTTATATTCTCATGTAGTTTCCAATTATTCATCATTATTTATCTCAATTTTAATTTTAATTTTAATTAATATAAATATCATAGACATGAAAATGCACATGTTAGTTTGCCTTTTCATATCCATGTGGGTGGGTTGGGAAAAGGAGTGAAATTATTAAGCTTGAAAATGAGGTTGTTTTTTTTATAAAAAAATTGTCTATGGATGATCATAAGAAAAATTGTGCAAACTCAATTGTCTAGGGACAACCATATGAAAGATTATGCAAAATTTTCAATTCACTCATCATGAGTCCTGGTGGTTGAAGCATATGCTTAAACTATTTTTGGTCCTTTAGATATACAAAAGAGGTTAATATCATCTTTTACATTACAAATGTTTTGGGTTGAATTTTTATTTTGATGTCACCTCATATTGGATTTGAAAATAGTTACATGGGACCAAAAAAATAAATTGTTTGAACAAAATATTGTTTTGATTTTTTTTTTAAATTTTAAATTCTAGTTTCAATGGAATTCATTAGGTAGCTTTAAAGCCCTAAGCAAGGGGCCACAACATTTTATTGCACCCCACCCACATACCTCAATGCATCTTTTTTCTCTTTTTTTCCTTTTTTTCTTTTTTACTTTTGAATTTTGCATCCATGAAAAAATTAGCCATTTCATTTTATTCCCTAATATTTGCTACCCTAAAACCATTTAGATAATTGGTTGCCATTTAATGCTACATCCCTCTTGAGATGCTCGCCACCAACAAGAAAGCAAAAAAAATATTATATTATATTATATTTTTAAAAAATAAAAACAAATTTAAATGTCACAGATTCATAAATACCAAGTGCAATACATATAAAATTCTGTGATGTAGCCAAGGTGGCAAATATCCATAAGCCAATTTAGCCAAATTTGGCTCTTAGAAATATGAAAGGGAAAATTTAGTGTTCCTATTTTTTTTTTGACTACCGTCTTGAACCATATATAGAAATCTGGTGATTTCTTTTAGAGTTCTTTTTTATTTTTGGTGGAATTTTGGCAATTTCTTTTGAAAAATCATGCCCCTTTAAAAATTTGAAAAAAACCCCCATGCACAACGACTTACCCATAATGCATTTTTGCTGCCCCTTTAAAAAAGCAAAGAATGGTTCTACTATGTAACCTTGGTTCTCAAAAACTTCTGAAAAACACATTTTGACTTACAAAGACCCACCAGCTTTTTTTTTTGGTGCCAAATTTTGGAAATTGTATGTATGTCACAAATTCAATGATTTTTTGATTGCCAAAATTTGGGGGGGAAAAAAAAACAAAAAATCAATTTTTTTTGGGAAAAAATTGCCAGTTTAAAGACCTAAGTTTTAGGTACATCATGAGGAGAAGGCCTTGAAAGAATGAACATTGTCCACATACATCATGTTGTTATTTAATGCTCTAGTTCTCTTGGAATGCTGATGACCATTGAAATTTCAAAAACTGGAAAAAGATTTAAAAAATTTGAGACCCACCCACATCTGAAAAATCATCAAAAGATTTCCAGCAAATCATCAAACATCATCTGTGAAAATCATCCTGAAAAAATCCCAGTTTAAAAGCATCAAATGCCATCATGATCCATGTGAAAATTTCTCTACAAGTTAGAATTGTGTGTAGTGGAGAATTTCAGAGTAAAATTATTTGCCTCTTTCTTCAACAGCAGGAGAGTAGCCGACTTGGCAGTTGCAAAAGATCAAGCTCATAGTCACAAATTGCTTTCTGATGTTTGAGCCAGTTTTTCCCCAGTGTGACATTGTACATTTGAGCTGGTAACACATTGAGCTCCACCTCAGACATCTCATGATCCCCAATCTTCAATGTCACTAAACACGAGCATTCAGGGTACTTTTCAATGGTTTCAGCATTCAAAAATCCCTGCTGTTGTTGCTGCTGCTGCTGCTGCTGCTGCTGATTGATGACAAGAAAGTCCCCTGTCATCCATGTCTTGAGCTGCAATTGTTGTGCAAAGCTCTTAGTGATGGCTGAGATTGATGAACCCGTATCCAGCAACATGGTTGTCAACACACCATTCACTGTCCCACACACTGTTGCTACTCTGTCCTTGGAGTTGTTGTAGTAGTAGCAATAGTCATGATGGAGTTGAGGCTGCTGCTGGAAGCAGCAATTCTGATGCTGCAGGAGCTGTGACAAAGAAGAAGGTATAAGATTGTGACATGTTACAGTGGTGGCAGCAATGGCCATATCTTCATCTTCTTCTTCTTTGATTTTCGGCTTGCTCATCAGACACTCTGTAGCTCGACTTCTCAGAAGAAAATGCACTTGGGCACCTTGTTTTGCTACTGGATGTTTCAACCTTAGTACCCCTCCTCCAGGGTTAGCTGGTTTGGGCTGGTTTTGTGGTGGGGAACTTTGTATAACATTCACTTGATTGTTATGCAGCACTGGGATTGTGTTGTCATCCCCACTCAGATCATCATTGCTTGTCACAGCAGCATGTGACCCCTGCAATCCATTGTTGTTATGTAAATTCTCAACAACACCACAATTGTCTGGAGTCATGGCACTGGACTGGGCAACTGGATCAGTTGAAATGAAGTCTGATGATGGACTTGACGATGTGTTGTTGTTTGTTTTGAGTAAATTTGTAGTGTTTTGGTCATCATCATGATGACAAACAATTGAACTGTTATCATCTCCAGTGATGCCTGACATGGTGGCAGCACCTTCAAGATTGGTGGCAGAACGTGGCACCCTACCCACTTGAATGGTCACTGCTGCAGCTGCCACTGCCATTGCTGCTGCTGCTGACATTGAGTCTTTTGAAGAGATGATTCTGTTGTCTTTGGTAATTCCATTTTGTTCCACATGACCACCACCACCAGTGTCTTTCTTAGTATGGACTTCATTGCTGGAGGAGGTCAATGATGAGGAGGAATTTATGTCAGTCATATGCTGCTGAGTGTTGTTGTTGGATGATCTAGAAGAGTTTCGCCTACTTAGACTCGCATTTGCACCTGAAGAGCTTTCTCTGTTGTATACAGGTCTTTGAAGTATATGGCCATGGTGACACTCATACCCAAGATGTCCTGGACTCCCACACACAGTACAGTAAGTCAACAATTGAGTGTAAGATTGACTCCTGCCAGAATTCTTCTTCTTCTGTTGCTCCTCAATCTTTGGCAATTGGGAGGAGGAGCTGGAGGAGTGTGATGGATTGACGACATGCTGCTGCTGTTGTTGTTGTCGTTGCTCCAGCAAGTTCAGAGTAGATTGATGATCATTATCATTTGGCAGTTGCTGCTGCTGCTGCAACACCAACTGATCCACTGCAAGTAACTTATCAGAGCGTACTCTTTCCAGAAGTACACCCCTCGGGATTCTGTATTCAGACCAATGACATACTGCTGTTGACGCTGCACGTCCCCTTTGTGAAGAGGAGGAGATGGAAGGTGCTGTTGTGACTGCTGCTTCTTTACTACTACTGCTCACCGAATTTTTCCTTGGAGGAGCAGCTCCAGCTGAATCCATTTCTACAGCATGGCACCTCCTCTGAAGCACTAGTAGACGTTGTGTCCATGATCATGTGATCGCATTCTGCAGCAGAGATTTATAATCCCAGTAGAATATTTATTTATTTCTTGATATTCAATGAAATCAAATCCCTCTTCTTTTTCCTGAAACATTTGAGAAAACCCAAATCCCCTTCCTGCCCCCCCAAAAACAAAAACAAAAACAAAAGAAAAACAAAACCTCACATAAAAGTCATATACCCGACTCTCTAAGAGCCAGAGCTGAGTCTTGCAACATGTGCAACACATACAAATACACACTTACTTGTAAGTGAGATACTTTTGGAGATGAATTCAGTGCTCATGAGATAAGGTTATGTATTTACTTCAATGGGGATGATGCTCCAAGGCTTGTGCTCCAGAAGCAAAAATGTCCACCAAAACTACTTTCCAAGTACTTCTTGAAACCCAATTTCTTTCTTCTTCAACCCCTGCCAATGTGATCAGCAGCTGCTGCATCTTACACACAACATATATTGTACACAGATGTCATACAATACTTGCAAACCTTATTACCGGTTTGTAACCAGTTTCATAGGGACTATGCATCATGAGGTTACGATTGTAAAATTTGTGAACAAGTATTGTATGAAACTGGTCATGAAATTAGGCATCATCGTCGTCATCGTCATGTTTTGCAACAACTCTTCATTCACCGAAAAACAGGGTTACAACAGTAGTGTACCTTGTATTCAGTTTCCTAACAAACAAATTGCAAGAAGAACAATGAAAAAAACAACGGCCTCATGTCCTTCCAGCATGATTTTCACAAGCCCAGGTTATATAGTGGCCCAGAGCCCAGCTGACTTGGGGTCTAGTATAATAGAGGAGGGATGATGGTGGCAGCGGTGTTGTTGTTGTTGATGTTTTTGTTTTTGTTGGCAATTTGATGATCATCTGCAATTAATTGCCCACAACAATGAAATGCAATTTTTTGCATGAACAAGTTGTTTCCAAATGTGTGTTCTTAAAGAGACATTTCTGAGAGAGAGAGAGGGGGGGAGAGAGAGGAGGAGGAGAAGGTTGGGTGAAGGGAAGGATTGTAATAAGGACATTTTAGGGATAGAATTGAATTCAGTGAAGGGTTTCTTTGGAGTGAATGGGTGGGCTTGTTTTGGTAGGGAAAAGCTGTGTCTCTTGGGCATTTTCCAAAAACACATCTTTCTTTCTCTCTCTTCAAGTTTCTCCATGGTTTTTTGTGTAGGGTAAAGCCCTAGGTTAAGGACCTTCACAAGAGAAGGGACCTAGGACAAGGCAACAGCTGAGTCTGGCCTCACATTTTGGGAATGTTCCCCACTCATGGGTGTTACATGTCACAAAGTAGAAGAAGGTTATCATGAACCTAAATGTTCACAAATCGCAAGGCGTGCTAAAGGGTGCATTCTTACACCTAGGTGTACTCCTTAAGAGTGAGAAGGATCTTATATCTACAAGAAGGCTTAATATCTCTCCTCCTCTTATGGAGTAGATGGAATATCCCTCCTCTTTATTGAGGAGGGATATTCATAGCTCTCTCATCCTTCAACCTTACACTCTAGATTCAAACTCATGAAAGTTTTCTCACTAAAAATTGAATGTTATATGATTTCATTGATATTATATTTTGAATCATGTTTTGTTATATCTTCAATCCTTCACATCGAATTCCAAATCTTCCCCACTTGGAATAACCCTAAACCCTAAAACTCATTATCCATTGTCAAACCTTATCTCAATATCCCTCCCTTGATTTAAAATCAAGCATGATTTTTTTCATTTGAATTACATTGTTTGGTTATTTGAGATGCATCACTATCATTTAGCCAATTAAACACACTCTTCTTTGGACCTAACTAAATTCTTTAGTATCGATTGTTAATCCTTAGATACCACATCTCTGCATCATCATGACAATTAAACCTTTTGTCTTTTTCAAAAGAGCTTGAGAGAATGTTGGAAGGATCCATCATTCTAAAACCCCCAAATGTTCATCAAAGTTATTAGAATTAATGCACTTTAAATAGATGCAAATGGAATTATATTGGGTCACTACGTGTTTTGGTGGATAATGTGCATCAAAGTTCTTGCATTCAAACAACCAACATTCCTACACAAATAATTTGCTAATTCAAAAAAACTAGATCATAATTGTTGCAAATGTTCAAACATTGTAAGGTTCTTTAAGTTAATTATTTAATAATATATCTAGATTCTTTTTTGTTTAAAAAAGAATTGGTCCCATATTAAACTTTCATCGCTGAAATTTGAAATAACTAGAACCAAATAAGTTCTTTGAATTGGAAAATTTTCAAAAAATTGAAACTAAAGGTTCCTTGGTTTTTGAAGTTTCAAATAATCAAAAAAACACACAACATCAATTTATACTATTTGGTTCACATTTTGGATCCTTTTGAGTTGTCAAAAAAACTAGCTAACATACTTCAAAATATAGTTAGTAGCATTAATTTACATATCAAAATTTTGAAATTATTGAAAATTGAAATTGTGAATTATACCACAATTTCTTTTCTTTTTTAAAATCAAGAGCCCTATATTTGAACTAGGGGATTGGTTGGCACTTTATTTTTTTAATTATATGAGGATATTGCTGATAATTAATTATGTAATATGATTGTAAATTATTTACATTCCCATGATGTTGGACTCAAAATCATTTCCAAGACCATCAATCCTTTAATTTTCATGTACATATAATTGCAACTTGATCCTTAATTTTCATCATTTGTTCATTTGATTACATCTATTGGATTATTAGCCCATTAAGGTTTTGTCATTTCATTAATTGACACATTGTCAAAAAACTCAAATGTGGCACAAGGAAACACATAATTACAAAAAAATTGGGATAAATTGGTTTTCCACCTTACTTAACAACTCTTTTACACAAACCTATTGGTATCATAACATAGTAAAAATCAAATAGGGAATTGACCCATTAGAAAATGCATATAGGATGCATGTACATATGCATATTAATAACATGTGTAGGATGTTGTGAATGAAAAAAATTGAATTTGATTACATTGGATTTTTTAGTATTTTATTTTTTATTATTAAAAATTCCATCATGTGATTAATCTTTAGCAATGAGCCAACATCAAATGTACATAAGAGCTTTTAAAGTACCTATTGCTAGTTGTGTTAATTAGTTGGGGGGGGCGGAGGGGGCTAAAGGGTAGCAAAGTGATTTATTTATTTTATGTTGGTGAATCTTTTTGATTGAACCCATCATAAAATATCAACAATTAACAAGGAGAAATGGATATTTAGAAATATAAGGTGTCTTCAACAAATTGAAAAAAAAATTCAAATTTTCTCCATTCATTTCAATCACTTCATGTGGTACAATTTCCCTTTCAAGCAAAAATGAACCTTTTTTTCACAAAAGATCACAATTTTAGAACCTTTCATATTTGTAAAGTCTCAATTTTAGACCATGTTTAAAGTTTTTATTGAGTTTTTGGACCCAATTTTGGGGTTGGCCCCTTCCACAAGGACCTAAAACACAAGAAGATCCTTGAAAACATTCTTTATTTTATATGTGAAAATTTGAAAATTAAATGTGGTATCAAGCTTGACACAATTGCAAGATGATGCCCAAAAAGAAAAAAAAATCTGAATTTTTTTGATGGTTGTACCCAAATTGTGATGAACATTTGAACTATATTTCTTGCAATATCATTTTTAAAGTAAACATTGTGGTGCAATGGCTAGAACCCCCTTCAACTAAAAGGTCCATGATTCTTTTCTTCAAATTCTCTTTTTCTTCCACAAATGGATGAAAAAAAAGATGTAGTTCCTAGGCAACTTCTTCCAATAAGTTCCCCTAGGGACTTGCAACTCCTTGGGAAGAAAGGGATTTAACCAAGTTTTCCCCAACTTCTTTGGGAAAAAAAGGATTTGTAACTTCCCTTGGGCAATTGGGCTCAAGTTCCTCGGGGATACATGGTTGTGGGGGGTAAATGGGTCAAAAATACGGTTTCCCTAGGTTAATGGGCTCAACACATGGTTTCCTTGGGTACAATCATCAATGGGCCCAACTTTCCCATGGAAACATTTTTTCCCAAAGAACTTGGCATGGCTCCCAAGGAAATTTAGGCTTATTCACTAGACCAAAATGTAACATCCATGACTACAAAAATGTAGTCATATGATATGCCATCCATGATTACATGACTACATGATTGTGTAGTTAATTAAGACCCATCACTTATGCCATAGCATATATGACTAGACAATCACAACTATGTAGCCATGGTTGTCATTGAATAGTTAATTACTTAATAATTTATTTATTTCAAAGCTTCTTTCACATGTCCTAGCCTTTGTTCTGATTCTAGAGTAGTTTCAGCCTCATCTCTACTTCCTTTGAACACTTTAAAACTAGGAAACAAAAGCTCTATGAAACTTTGGACTTCATCTTCTATAGCCTTGGATAGTGAGGACATTCTTGCAATGATGCTTAAGAGAAATCGAGAAGCTTTCTGAGTTTTGAAATGTATCCTTCTAATATGATTTACAAAGTTTGTAATTCATAATTTTGGCGAGAATCTAATGCCCTTGTACAAATGTACATGCTTTTTAGAGTCATTTATTTGTTATCTTTTGGGATGCAAAGATTTTGTTTTATATTAAGTGTTGAGACCTTGTTGGGGCACATGAAAAATTGGTTGTACTCTAAAACCCCAAATCTTTTAAACATTGCTTTAAATGACCCACCAGCACCAGCAAACAATTGTTCCTTGTAAAGAAAGTGGGCTGAAATAACCTTGTTTGTTGGGCTGGTGTACACCCTACACCAATTACTTGGTTCCATCAATGGGACAATTTTTATAAAAAAATGCGCCCCTAAACCCCCATTACCAAACGCTTCTGTTTGATAAGTTGAATGATCTTTTTTTTATGAGTGTTTTGCCACTCACATATGAGTGCATTGCTCATTAGTATAAGTGCAATGTTGTTGGTCTGTGATGCAATGTGAGGTCTGGTGCTCATCATACAGCCTGATAATCTTTCACATCACAAAACCAGAAAAAAATTGCAATGCTCTGTACCCGAAAGAGCACAAAAGCCTGCAGCTGTGAATCAAAAGAACATTCATTGCTTCGGATCGCCTTCCAAACCTACTCAACAACCAAAGAGCTAAGGACATTTCTATACTAACTTTCTGAACCTTTCAGCAATCCAAACCCTGGCAGAAATTGAGTGAACCAATTCATGACAAACATTTGATATATTATACAAATTCACTGTACAAGGATCACTGAATTAGCAGTGAAACCCATGAAATGAGCTCCTGGGCAGCTCCCATGAATACAAGATTGCCAATTAATTATATAGTATTGAGCCTGCTGAGGTGTAATGACATATTCAACAAGTGACAAGAACTTCTAAACCATGCTCAAGAAGACTTGATTGTAATGCACTCCATGTGTTCTTGCCTAGAAAACTTTACTTTAGTCACAAGGCCCATGGCCTCTAAACTAAGAATAGCGCACCAGGTCATGTCAAGCTGCCAGTCCATGATGTGGAGAATACTCAAAGTCATGGTGATTGTTATGCCATTCCTCTCCAAATGAAATCAATGCTACCCACCTGAAAATCAGAGTAACCACATATGGAGGAAAATGAACATCAAGCCAAATGCATGTAATGATATCCTCAAGCCACCAGACCAAGGATTGTTTCAAGTTGGCCACGGAGTAGAATACAAGACTGCAAGTTACATCTCATCTAGCAGGACTAAATATAATCACTGAAAGCGAACTTGGTTTCTGGAGTATGAATTGGACCAAAGCAAAGAGAGGCACAATACTTCATCCTCACCAGTTATTTTTAGACCAGTCTCCTGTGTTCCATGGTTGTGTGTACCCTGCACATTGGATGCTGAGTTCACAGGCCATGTGACATGGTACACCAATACTAATCGAACAGCCTGCATCCCCAAATGAGCATCACAACCATCAATTGATTGCTCTAATAGATACAGACTCCAAGTCCAGATGATATCTGATAAACACTAGATAAATCATGAAGATCTATTACCCAAGCATTCACACTCCCATCCACTTATAGCAGACACCCAAAAAAAGATTCCTCGTGTGCATGTAAGATCTCTCTCAATTGAAACAACAGCATCTGACTCCAATGCAACACTCTTGTACAGCAGACTGAAACCTGGGCCTCACAGGTACCAACATCTAGCAATACATCATGGAAAAACAATTTGCCAGTAAAACTCCAGATTGTCGAATGTTGGAACGGAGTCTGTATTATGTTATATTATGTGGTGAGAGAAGTAAAGTCAAACTCCTGCAACATGAAAAACACACAAGAGCAATGTGCCATGCCACTTACATCGTTCCTTCATGCTAGTACTTCATCAAACAACCATCCAATGTGGCGATGCCAGAACCCTTCCCATGGTGTGTGAGGGTCCATCTCTGTGTCACAATATTGGTGCTGGTAGTGATGCAAGCTCACGTAATCCAATGGATCACCCTGCACATGACCATTCCCACAGCAGCCACACAGCTTTTGATTACTGACCAAAAGAAACAAGCTCAATGACACACCGCATTGTTACAGTCTTTTCCTCTTCAGGTCCTCTTCAAACACACAAGATTTGCCTCATTGTGAATATTATACTCCAAGTGCTTTTGGCTTGTTTGAGGGCATTGCAAAAAGGGCCAAAAGCTGAAATCAATTTCGAGCACATCTTGAGAAAATGTGATTTTTTTCAAAAATGAGTTATTATTGTGAATGGGCAATTGAAGATGAATATGAAATTCACAGAATTCGAACCTTGGTTCTTAGGGACAGAAATTCTAGGCTTCCACTGAAGGACCTGGTCTGAGTTGAAGAAGCTTCAATAATTTTTCGTTTGTGGAGAAGGAAAGCAAATTCATGGTTGAAAACATTCGTTCTGAGGTGAGCTAACTAAAAGGATTACCCATGTAAGGATTACCCAATTCCTCACATT
>Ga0209208_10004723_pt1 | contig 19194 bp, 16 predicted proteins | sample S1TSphfallax_3_FD_187694 | JGI IMG/M metagenome (GOLD analysis project Ga0209208, IMG submission 187694) | Host-associated microbial communities from peat moss isolated from Minnesota, USA - S1T2_Fd - Sphagnum fallax MG (SPAdes) (version 2) | ecosystem: Host-associated > Plants > Peat moss >... | reverse complement strand
AAAACTTCTGCTATGGTGATGACCAGGGTCCTCCTCCTCTTATCCCGTAGACCTAGTTTGTTTTCCTTAAGTCTTGGTTTTGCAATCAGTCACATGGGTGTCATGGCTTCAGAGCCTGTCTGCGTGTCTAATACTATTGTTGGTTTGATGACAATCTGGAGATTGTTAGTTTTTGCATATCACATCGGAGAACCAATTTTGTTGATACAGGCTCTAGTGGTGAAGCGGGATGATGTTCATCATGTTCTCAACTTGCCCTCCATTTGGTAGCTTAATGATGATCTTATACTGAACCTCCATTTGATAGGTTAAGTTTGTCTGGTTTTTTGAAATTTTGTTTTCTATGCAGAATTCACCAGCTAGTGACATCAGCTAGTGTGTGCCATTTGTGGATGTTGGGTAGTGTTCATACAAAGCTTTCCTACCGGGCTCCTTGTTTTAGTTCCTCTGTTTTGGTAATTGCAGTTGATTTGCTGCCAGTTTTGTGTAGCTGCTTTGTTTGTACTGGAAACAGTTGAAGGGTTGTTCTTTTCAATGGTTTTGTCTGTACAACTGCAATTTGGTTTTGGTGAGAGTTTTATTCAAATTTATAAACTATCATTGGCAACGAAACCAAAAGAAAGTATGAACAAGAGAGTTATGTGAGCTAAACTTGCTTAATATCTGCTTAACCGTTTTGCTGATCACAAGAAATTTCAGGGATAAGTAATTGAAACTGGTATAATTAAGATTTTTTGGAATCCTTTGTATGGTCGTCTATGGATCATTCCAAATACAATTTCAGAAATAACTGCCTCGTTTTCGAGCTAACAGCTTCGTTTCTTTCTTTATGACTACTTTTTCCTATTAAACTTTCTATCCACAACAACCTCACTCTTTTCCCTATCCACTGACATGGATATGAAAAACAAATTAATACTAGTGGGTACCTGTGACCTTGGGACACTGTGTGAAGTCCCCCGTTTTCTTTAAACCCGGTTCATGTTTTAGTTTTTTTTAGAAACTTTTACCTTTTTTTATTTTATATTTTAATGTGTTTTCTGTTTTTATTATTATTTTGTATAATAAAAATAAAGTGTTTCTTTTTCACTTTTGTATTTTTATTTATTTGGATGCAAGTTTGAAGTTTGGAGAAAGAAGACACACCTCATTCTTTTGCAAGTAGGGTTTTTCTTCAATATTATAAGTTTTATTTTTTCTTATTTTCTACTCTTTATTTGGTTTCTTCATTTTTGTAATTTTTTTTTCTTTTAAGATTGTTTTACTATATTATCCTTTTTTGTTTCATGTTTAAATATATTTATTTTATATTTATTTCATTTTATTTCATTTTTTTAAGTGTTTAAAAAAGTTTCTAATTGTTAAAGTGTTTTTCTGTTTTTTTTTTCTAATTTTTCCCCTTTAAAAAATATATATTTGTTTTTTTTTTCTTTTTTGTTACAACTTTGTTTCATTTTTTTAATTTATTAATAACGCGATCGATGGCTGGTGCGGGGAGACAGAGGATCCAGTGAGCGTGTGTCTCTCCGCCACCACGACCCGCACCTGGCGCTGGAACATTTCAGGCCGGGTGCAGCTCATTTCGGGACCTCGTTTCTGTCATCTGGGGGTTGCAGAATCGACCTCACAGAGACTATTAACGGGTCGGAATGGACAGGTTCAGACAGACACACTGACAGACAAATGAATTAATATATAAGATATGTCTTTTCATGTCCAGGAAATGTATATGTATTTAAATTAAGTTTTGCATTGACATAAATAATGATGAACCATTGAAAAACATGTGAAAACATAAGAAAAATTTATAATGGTGCATTGCACAATGTTTTTTTGTATCAAGTACACGCAAGTTTACTTATTTAGTGATGTTGGTTCGGAATAATAAATTCGCTTCAGGCCAATATGTGTGTACAAGATTTTTTCCAATTTGATGATAACAACAATTTGGCAATTTCTTTTTGTAAAAATTTAGTTGTGTAAAAGTTTTTGTTTCCACCAAAAGATTTTTCAACGTTTTTTCGTTGAAAAAACGAAAAAATGAAAAAATTGCTTAGAAAAAAAACACAATGATATGCATAGAGTACCCACTGCAATGCCTGAGTACATACATTATACACACTGCACACTATAATTACTGCTCTTCATTGTTCAAATAGAATGATTTCCCCAGTTTTAATGTGTGCAGGTGGGCTTGGGAATAGGTGGGAAGCCATTTTTGATGTGAGAAATGCTCTTGGAGGTCCCAATACTCTTAACTTAACAAGTGAAGCTGCTCTAACAATGTTCAAGTTACAAAGGGTTTTTGAGGAATAAAATGTGCCTGATTCTGAGGCAATTTTTTAATATGAAATCACCATATTTAGACAATAGCCATGAAGGAACCTTTTCAAAGTTTTCTCTATTCACCTCTCTCTCACCTGTAGCCAAATTAGGCTAATTTCTCTTGTGGATGATTGCCATTGAGAGAGGCTACACTGTAAAATTGAAAAGAAAATACCCATTTTTTGAACTCATATGTAGTCTCTGCTCATTGGATGCATACAAAACATTTTCCTTTAGTACCCATTTTTCTTTTAACCCTTAAACACACAGAAAGCAGAATAATATAGAGTGAAAACTGGACCAAATTGGTCTACTCTGACATTCACGGGTTATGCTCATGCTAGGGACTGCAATACTTTGTGAATGAACATAGTATGACACTATGGAGCATGTGCTGCTCATTCACTGTCCATCTGCTTTGTATGCCAGTTTCCCACTGTGCATACTGAACACACAGCACCTGTACATTGCATATGCCATACATTGAATGCAGATGACACATGCAGAGAAAATAATAATAATAATAATAATAATAATAATAATTATTATTATTATTATTATTGTTATTTATTAAAAATTTACATGTTTTTCCCTTCTTTCCATTGCATTAAAGTTTGGGCAGGTTTGAGCTTTTGCTTCGCATCATCTTCTTTCCACAGTTTCAAAGTCCATTCCCTGATGTAAGGAAAAAAGCAGCTTTCAATAGAGCCTCATTCTGCAGGCAAACAATGATCAAAATAAGGGTTAAAGAAAGGCATCCAAAGCTTCAGAAGGTCGTCATCCTTTGCTTTGTCAAAAAGTTGCAGATATCAAATAGTAACCCGAGAAAATGGTGAGGAGAAAAAAGAAAGTGTGACCCAAAAGGCTGCATTTGTTGTACAACAAAACAATCATAATGCTATATAAATAAGTAAATAAATGAAAGTTGCAGATACCTGAGAGATGTTGGCATACACCACTAGGCTGCATCATGGCTTTTTGTTTTGCTCTTTTTTTTTTTATTAATTTTGTTGGTCTTCAGTCACGTAATAAAGAGAGATTGGAGCTTCAAGGTTCACATATGGGACTAAAACACTAAGGAGAAGAGAGCAGAAGAAGGGAATATGAATGGCAACTGGGAATTGGATTTTCATGTTTTTTTTCTGGCAGATTGAGAGGTACTACACATGTGACATGAATATGGCAGATAGTTTTATTCTTTGGGTTTTTTTTGGTTTTGGGAAAGACAAAAGCCAAAGCTGGATTGAGAGAGACCCACTAGGTCTTCTGCATAATAAGTAAACAAAGCTTTGCACATGGAGCCCCACCAGTCTCTTCATTGGTTCCTCTACTAGGTACACACACACCTGATGATGTCGGTTCAGTAGCCTCCTGGCACCAGTTGGCTTTTCCCAGATTGGTGCAATTGAGTATTATTGTGTTGATTTTTCATCTCCAGCAAAAGGTGGGGGAGGGTATGATTGCCCTCTGTAAAACCCAAAGTATCTTTTGAGTGGATCATGGACTCTAGTTTATCCCAAGCAGAACAAAACTGGGCACCCACCCATCACAGGCCACAGTGAACCAGCACCCACCAGCGCATCATCCACTGGATGCTTGTTATTACTCAGTCCTGGATGAACCTTGACTGAGTTAATATTTGATTTCACCTTGGTAACCAATTCTGTAGGAAATGGGTCTCATACATAGGCATGTAAGAAAATAGGTAACCACTAGGTAAGTAGATGGTTTATACATATGTAACGGCTCTTTTCACAACCTACTAATAACCCGCTTGCGGGCTGTTAGTAAGTAGGTAGAAAAAAAAGCAACTGAGTTAACCACCATGGTTAGTTAGGGAGCTGCGAGTGAAAAGCAGAAAAAGAGTATATAAAAAACCACCCAATTTGGGGTTTAGTGAATGTGGGCGTTTTTGTGTTGGGTTCTCTCTAATGAGTGTTTTTTTTGGGTAATGTGTGATTTTGGCTTGAAGTTCTTTGTGGCCATTTCAAGGTTTGAATTGTCGTTTTGTAATCCCTAGTGCTTATCTTCCATTCACTTGTGTGCTAATTTGGCACCTATTTAAGTTTAGAGTAGTTGCATTTCACTATTTTCCATTATTCTTCTTCTGCAATATGCTTGCACATCTTTGCAACCATTGCAATACTGTGTTTGTATTCCTCCACCCCACATTGAACCTTCAAAACAGCTGTTTCGAGTTACTTTGCACATGTAGATATTTAATCATGTATAGAGTTAGTATGGAATGCCTTTCTGAGAATTGTAGATTTTTCTTTTGCATAATCAGCCATAGCCACATTTCCATAAACTCCTTGCCTCCTGTGGGAAGTTTGTTGCAGAAAAGCAGATAGTTAGTTTTGCATTGAAGTCATATATACTCTAAGACATTGCTCTTAAGAGATCGAGAATGCCAGCATAGAAGAAACATCAGGAGAACACAGAACTCACAAGACCCAACAACACAAGTTCCAAAAACTTTTCTCCTTCCCATTAGTTGTCAAATTATGGCCCATCTGCATATGCCAAGCAGCATACTACCTACCATAGACATTGCCAATCTCAATCAGAAAAACTTCAGTTCAACATTTGACCTTACGAACACAAACCAGGTCAATGAGCATGCAAGTCTTGAAATACATATAGAGCAACCTCTCTCAAGACAATCAAACATCAGGTAAATGTAGTGAAAGCTATACATTTTTGTAACACAACACTCTGCACCAAGAATCACATCAAGACAAATCCCACTGCAATTGATCAATACAGAAAATAATGAAGCAGGCCAATTAATTGGGCATTAATTACCAGCCAAATGATACAATGAATACATAATATTCGTTGAAGTGAAGAATGACAAGGATCATGCATACATATAACATGATTGCCATCATTAAGTCCCAATTGGAAATCTCAAAACATGTTGAGCTTTGACCCAGACTGCCTAAACTGAGTACACTACAAACACAAAAAAACAAGATGGATACAATAGCACAACAACAGTAAGCTCCTCAGGAAAATGTGTTTTCATCACTTACCACCACAACTGGAAAACCATTTACTTAACATCATACTTCAACACTGAACCAAACAGTAAAATTTAATTCTAGGCCTCCTCAGCATCTTCCTCATAATCACCCTCCTCTTCTGCACTTGCATCCTGATATTGCTGATACTCAGACACAAGGTCATTCATGTTGCTCTCTGCCTCTGTGAACTCCATCTCGTCCATGCCCTCGCCTGTGTACCAATGCAGGAAGGCCTTCCTCCTGAACATCGCTGTGAACTGCTCACTCACACGTCTGAACATCTCCTGGATCGACGTCGAGTTTCCAATGAAAGTCGAAGACATCTTCAACCCGATCGGAGGTATGTCGCACACGCTTGACTTCACATTGTTAGGGATCCACTCCACGAAGTACGAAGAGTTCTTGTTTTGCACGTTGATCATCTGCTCGTCCACCTCCTTCGTGCTCATTTTGCCTCGAAACATCGCAGATGCTGTCAGGTATCTGCCGTGCCTCGGGTCCGCCGCGCACATCATGTTCTTTGCATCCCACATTTGCTGGGTAAGCTCTGGAACTGTCAATGATCTGTACTGCTGTGAACCCCTCGATGTCAGGGGTGCAAACCCCACCATGAAGAAATGCAGCCGTGGGAAAGGAATCAGATTCACTGCAAGCTTTCGAAGATCGGAGTTCAGCTGACCGGGGAATCGAAGGCAACAGGTCACACCGCTCATCGTTGCACTGATAAGATGGTTCAAGTCCCCAACTGAACAACGCACACCATAAACGAGTCAGAAACAGTATCACACACTTACAATCTCCAGAAACAAGAACAAACCCAAGACAGGGTCCCCCACACCTCCGGTTGCTCACATGTAGGAGTGATGAGCTTCAGCGTCCTGAAGCAGATGTCGTATAGCGCCTCGTTGTCCAGCACCATACACTCGTCCGCGTTCTCCACCAGCTGGTGCACTGAGAGCGTCGCGTTATACGGCTCCACAACGGTGTCAGACACTTTCGGAGAAGGAAATACAGAGAAAGTCATCATCATTCTGTCAGGATACTCCTCACGGATCTTGGAGATCAACAACGTGCCCATGCCGGACCCCGTTCCTCCTCCCAAGGAATGGCACACCTGAAAACCTGCCAAGCGAAAAGCACGCGGTACAGAAGAACATAAGCGCATAGAACGAGAGAGAACATCTTGCCACACACAGAACCCATTGCGACAAGAGCATACAAGACAACCCACAATGTACAAAACAAACCAAGAAACTTCGAAAGGTCGGAGGAACTTGCCAAAGAAGTTTTCCATGTTGAAGCAACGCAAAATAAAAAAGAAAACCCACACAACCCAAGGAGCCGCTTGCAATGCAAGCCCCATCTGGGAAGAGCCTTTGGGTTGTTGATGAAACATGGTACCTTGCAAGCAGTCGCAGCTCTCCGCCTCCTTCCGCACGACATCCAGGACCGAGTCGATGAGCTCGGCGCCTTCGGTGTAGTGACCTTTGGCCCAGTTGTTTCCAGCCCCGGTCTGTCCGAACACGAAGTTATCGGGCCTGAAGATCTGTCCATATGGACCAGAGCGCACACTGTCCATAGTGCCGGGTTCCAGGTCCATGAGCACCGCACGGGGCACATATCTCCCACCACTGGCCTCGTTGTAGTACACATTGACGCGCTCCAGCTGCAGATCGGAGACTCCCTGATAAGTTCCAGTCGGGTCGATTCCGTGCTCCTCACATACCACCTCCCAGAACTTGGCACCGATCTGGTTGCCGCATTGTCCTCCCTGAATGTGCAGAATCTCACGCATGTTGGCGACGACGAAAGAAAAACAAGCAGAAGTGGAAACAAGGCAGAGAAGAACACCACGACGACGACGACGACGCAGAGAAGCGCACAAGAGAGAAACGCAGAGCAGCGGCGAAGAGAAATGTCAAAAGAGCAAAGCGGAAAGCTGTTTTGCGGTGCAAAAAATCGCGAGAGAAATGAAAAGAAAAGAAATCGACGCCGGACACGAGAGGCGGGAAAAAATGGAAAGTTCACATTCGTTATGTACATCCTTGTCTATACCTTTCATTCATTCATTCACGGGTCAGATGGATGAAAGAGTTTCACATGGATGAATATTTGTCAATATATCAGTGCAACATCACATGGATGAAAACTGTTGTCTGGACTATTTTTCTCTTGCATTCATGCGGGCATCAAATGGGTGAAAAAGGTTGCACATGGATGAACAATTTGTTTATATCATCTTTCTGGATGAAGAGGCTGCACTAGGTTAAAACTTGTTTATAACATTCATCTTTTGAATATAATGTCTCTCTTTTGGATGACCTTTTTGCTTTGATGAAAAATGTTTGCACTTGCGGTTTGTGAATTTTGAAATGCTGTTTTTTCGCCGTACCGTTTTAAGTTTGGGCGGCAGGCGAAAAAATCCGATTCAACCAATCAGGTACAAGCATTTGGAATCTTGGAGATAATTGTGACCAGGTCTGGACCGGGGGTGTGGACTTGGAGGACAGAAATAGAACATGGATGGAACATAATAGTCGTGGACGGTTAACATTTGGATAGAAGACAGGAAAATGGATGGATGAATAATAGGTATGTCGTCTGACACCAGTCCAGGTTCTGCACATGGGGTAACTTTGGCAGGCATCCGTTCTGTCAGCAGTTGTGTACCAGAAGTTTTTTAATCGGTCAGCCTTTATGGGCGGCTACAGGGCAGAAGGGGAAATTTTAAATCGTCGGCAACGGGACCTGGTTAGACTGAAATTTTCGTTTCCTATTTTTTTTCCTTTTCTTTTGGGGCCGTATTGCTTTTGGCAATCTATCTTATTTTTTAGATTTTACCTATTTGGGATTCTAGAAACTGTAGATTTCACTGTCTGCCCGTGCCAAAAAAATTTGACGCATAGACCTATATTTGCATCCTGCTCTCTGCAATTTATTTATTTTTAAAATTGTTTTTCACTCAAAGTAAATATATTACTAGGAAACTGCCTTTATAGTTAAAAATGAGAACTATATATTTGGTTGGTAGATATTTTTAAAGAAATGGATTTTATTTTATTTTCATAAGCTGTTGTTACATGAGGGTTTCTTTAATTTTTTTTTAAAAATTTAATCTTTTCTATTCATGCACAAGGGATATATGGGTAGACACTAATTAGACACAAGTTAGACACTAATTTTATTTTATTTTTAAATGTTGAAATTCTCACACACAAAATAGTCTTTCAGAGAACAAAATCTTGCTAAGATAACTGGAGAATCTTTTGGAATATTCTACTTTCAAAACAGAATCTTCAAAATAAAATAAAATTTTAAACTCTAAAATGTTGAATTTGCCATGCTACTATATGGGTAGTGCAAAACATATACACAAATATATTCATGGTTTGTGGAACAAGCTTGTGCTCTAGCATTAAAATTTAAATTATTTTTAAATTATTTAGCACTAAAATTTAAATTATTTTTAAATTATTTAGCACTAAAAACCTATGTGGCCAAGTAAGTTGTTAGGAAAGGTAGCCTTGAATTATTTGAGGAATTCTCTTCAACAAACTAGCACTTAAGTGTTGCAATAGCATCATAGGTTTTTGTGTTAAGTGTGAAGAAAAAACATGTGTGAGCAATCGGATTGTTCAAATCGGTGCCTTGAACTACTTACCTTGGTGAACTTGGGACTTAAATTTTGCGTGTCTTTTTTGCAAGTAACCCATGCAAAAGACATGCAAATGGCGGAGATCTTTTAGCTTGTATTTTGGAGAGTTTTGCAGGTTGGAACTTGGAAGTAGCTTGAAAGAAGTGAAAGCATGGTGGTTGGTTGTTCACAAATTGTTTCTGAAAAAAAACTCTACAAAAAAAAACAATGGATTTCAATCCAAAACAATAGTCATATTAGTGTTTGGTTCTTTGAGCAATAAGTGAGAGTGGATTGAATCATTTGCAAAGCTGTAGAATCTCATGGGCCAAGAAATTCATTCAATCAATGCTCTCTCTTTCCTATCTAATGTTCCCATGTAAAGGGTTTTTAACTTATTCACTTGTGGACAAATGTTTGAGCATTTGGCAATCATGTCATAGTTTCCTATCACTATTGGGTTTTTTTTAATTTTATTTTTTTTGGAGGATTAGGCTGCTACAATGGTAATGATTTCCCAACCCTTTGAAGATGGCTCCCACATTCTCCAATTATTTTATTTGTTTTGAGGCTTGGGTTTCAAATGTTAGGTGGATAGAAGGTCCATTTGAAAACTCCCAAAAAATGGAAGTAGCCACACTTCAAATTCATAATGGCATTGCATTGGGCCACTCCTTACATAGATCAGCCCACATTTTTGGGCTTTTCTCGATCCTCTTGTCAAAGTTCAAACAATATGTCTTTACATGTTCAATTTTAGGATTGTAGAAATCTAACCATTTCATTGTTAAATATAGTAGGTAATGGCTCCATGGTACAAAACCCTTGATTCCCTTTGAAAAGGGTTTTAGAGAAAGTCCTCTGCCACAACTAACATGGCATGACTCACTTTGGGGGTCTTTTAGTAGTGGAAAGAACCTAAACCCTAAAAAAACATTATTTTGATGGAAACCATTCTACACCATGTGTATTGTTATAATATGAGATTTGATGAAAGGGATTGAATTTTAAAACTAAATTTATCAAAGCTAGGAAAAGGCTCCAAATAAATTTCACTTTTGAATTTTTCTGATGCTTGAATTGAATTGTGTGTGCATGTGACGACTACATCTTGGTTGCAAACATTGGGGGTCCCTTTGACTGAGTAAGTTTTGGTAGTTTCATCAAGACACTATGTTGTTATGTAGTTGAGGTAGTAATCATCCATAAGCCAATGTAGCCAATTTTGGCTATTAACAAAATATGAAAGGAATTATTTATTTATTTATTTATTTATTGGCTACCAACTTGAACCATGTATAGAATTTTGTTGATTTTTTTTTTTAAATGGGGGAAAAAAATCAACTTTTGACGATCTACTTTCCAAAAATCATTGAATTTGTGAGATATAAATTTCAAAAATTTCACAATAATGTGAAATTTTGTGAAATTTTGCACACACAAACAAGGTTGGTTCTAGTAGTGGATCTAAACATTTAGTCAAGTAAAACCTACAAATAATGAATTTGACTTGACTCCAGCCCAATAACATACACAAATAACACTTTTAAACTTAGATTTTAGTAACTTATTCCAAAAAATCAACAACAAAGACTTGGTGTTACAATAATTTCAAATTAGAATTGAATTCTTTTAACTAAAATTTTTATTATAATTTGGAAACTTGTATGTATAATTTTTATTTTTATTTTTCAATTTTATGATGAAGCCAAGATCGTAACAATCCATGTGCCATGATTGGTAGGCCTTTCACTTACATTACATAGACATCGTATTTAAAGTAGGGTTTAGGGTTTAGGATGTAAGGTGCTAGAAATTTGGGGTTACGGTTGTTTAGGAAAAGAACATTTGATAATGCCATCAATATTGTGTTATTTTTCTTTTCAATCATGTCATGTTTTCATGATGGAATGTTGCTCTGAGAGGATGATTAACAATAAGAAGCATTATCATAACTGCCCATTGTGCATGGATGGAAGTTGCCAACAAACAAACTTGAGTTTTCACTAATAGAAAATCCAATAATTACGACTCTATTTATGACTAAAAAACCAGTCATTGAGGATACGTATGATTCGTGGCCATAAAGTTATTATAGATGAGTTGTTTCAGACAAGTAGTCATTTAATTAATGACATGGCAATATTCATTTCCTAGTAATAAAAAACAATCCACTAATCATACATGACACATAGGACCATGTAGGATTGACCATGTGCCACATCATGACATACATTTATCCTATGTGGCATTTCAATATTCTTTGTGGGGTCCACATGATTAATCGACATCCTACATGTCAAAAAGTTTAATGATTAAATTATGATTTTTCCATAACAATATGGTATTCTATGTGGAAGAATTAAAATTTTCCTTGTGTCAAAACCAAATTTGTCCACGTGCGGACATATGATACGTTAAATTGAAAATTGATTTTGTCAACATAATCATGTAATATATATAGTAGTTTCAAAATTGTTGATTAGTTATTTACTAATTTGCTCTTTCCACATGGGAAATGTGGATAATGACACGTGGTAATATTTTATTCAATTAATTTTGCCCATGACACTTTGGCACAATAGGTGTTCAACACGTGTAAGGAGTATTGGACCTAAAATAGTCATGTGTAATAAGTAATGAATCAATTATACTTTTAAAAAATATTTCATATAAAAATCATAAAAAAATCAATATGTACTTAGTTTCTAGTTTGCAATAAGTATATATATCAATCATACTTGCAAACATTTATATAAAAGTTATTATCTATTAATTCAAAATAACTAGACTTTGAAGACTATTATTTTACAATTAATTATGTTTCATATAATATTACTACACATTAACTTCTAAATGAAACCCCTGCAAAATAGGAGAAAATGAACCAATATATTACATGGTAACTACAATGTTCCATTTCAAGTTTCACAAAAAAAAATCATAGTTCAATGTCAACAAAAAAAAAGAAGTATTTAATGTGGCCCAGCCACGAAATGAGGTTTCAAACATTATAAACTCACACTCATTATCATAAAGCATGTCAAACTGCAACTTTCGCATATTTCCAACACAATGTGCAAGTGCTTACCACATCTTTCACTTCAACCTAGTCTTCAACTTCATGTAGATACATAAATGGAGTATATGGCACATGAACGATTGCAACATCCACCTTGAACCAAAAATCAATAATAAGTGAATTGTAAAAAAATTCCACCCCCTAATGGCCTTTTGCCTAGTGTTTTTTGGATTCACCAATAACATAGATTGTCCAATATGAAACTACAATCCACCCAACAATTCACCACATCAAGATTGGGGTTCTAGTTGCAATGCAACTAACATTTCTTGTATAATATTGATGTTATATACCATCAAAACATACCACAATGGAAAAAAAGATTAAAACTAATAGTTGTCAAGGACACAAATATTCACAAGAACAAAGGTTAAAGAAAGGCCTAAATTTAACTTTCAAATAAAGAACAATACAAAATTATGTGATTAAAAAATAGGAACATAAGAATTAAAAACAAGAACACGAGATGTGCAAGACAAACATGAAAACATATCTTTATTATGTTAACATATGTAAACATGAACATGAAAAAAACATAACAAGGCTATGTTGTAAGATCATGTTGAACAGATAGAAGGAAATGAAAGGTCCTACTTCTATTTATACTCGTTTGGGGACCTAAATTAAAGAAGCTTCGAAAGAGGCCTCTCTGTGTGCATCAAATAAAGAAGCTTATTGAAAACCTTTTCAATTAAAAGTTGACTATGAGTTAACTAAAACTCAAATGAAAGTTAACTTGGAGTTAATTCAAATTTAATTTAAAACTTAACTAAGATTTAATTCAAACTTAACTAATAGTTAATTAAAAGTCAATTGGAAGTGAACCGGAAATGAACTACAATTTTATTAAAAGCTAATTGATAATGAACTAACATTAAACTAGGAATTAGTTACAAGTTCATTACAAGTCATTAGATGCAAATTCAAATGAATGAACCCCATGGCATTATCATTTGTGACAGTAGTAAGGAATTAGGGAAACGTGCCTAACATGTTCACATTAATTAAAAGCCAGAAAATATTTAATATGTAACAATAAATAAATAAATACCTACAACAAACCAAAATAACCATCTTACCTAATCCACACCTTCACCATTCTAACCTTCACCCACATTCATTTTTTAAAAAGATTTATGTTTGAACAATTTTTCATTAATGATGTTTTTGGTTACAAAACAACCCACTCAATACCCTCCACATTTTGAGGACGTGGAGTTCTTCTTTGGTGGAGTTTTTTCACCATATTTTTTGATGGTGTTATAATATTCCTTTTTAGTTGTGTTCAATCCACCACTCAAAAACAATCGTCCCAGAGAAAGTGACTAAAACTTTTCATTGCCACTACCTACCACATAATCCTCTTTGGGTCCACATCATTCAACCATGATGTATCTTTTAAAAGATTACGAGGAGATCATTACTATTGTTATTCATAATCAAATTTCGATTCCATATAAACCAGGTTGAAATGGTCCTTTTGCCCTCTTAAAAATTCAAAAAAATCAACTTAATGTCATTAAAAGCTTGAGTATGAGCATGTTAATTATCCAACATGGATGTAATCTTCCCATCCAATTCATTTTGTTTTGTCTCCATGGCTATCATTTGAGCTGACATTTTCCAAATACATCTTATTTCAAATAATCAACACCATAATATTAAATCACATCATTGTACACCTTCATAAAATTGATGTACTTATACTACATAGTATAAGTATTTGCATTCACAAGGAAACAAAAATCAATTTTCTTGCAAAATCTAATAAACAAAGAAGTCTTAACATTTCTAAAAAGTATAGAATTTTTTGGCAAATTTGAAAAACGAATAAGTTCTAACTTATTTTAAAATAAAAAAGTTCTAACAAATCTTGAGTTTAAGAAACTAGCTAAATAATGGAAATTAAAGGAAACAAAACCTTGAAAAATGTTCACATGTTGTCACCTCCAAAGAGGGTTATGGAAGAATATTGCATTTTTTTGGTGAAGATGGCATTTGATTCACCTATAGAAGTTAAGGCAATAGCCAACCTTCAATTGTTAGTTAATGTGGAGGTAGTGTTATGTTTATTGTGTATTCTTCCCTTGCTTGAATTGGTCCATTCTCTTATCAAATTCAGTTAACTATGTTGTACATTTGTGTGTGATTTTGTAGCTGCAATGAAAATTCATCAAGGTGAGTTCTATGCATTATATTATGACCCTACTACTACATTTAGAAGCCTTATTTTCCATCAGTTCAATTCTTTAATGGATGTTCGATATGAAAACATCATTATGAAATGGATCACCAACCTAGCCACATCAATTGAACACCTTTTTTAAGTATCAAGCCCAACACATTTGGGCCTAACAGCAAAATGTGAATACTGAGGTAGTTTCTTGGGTTACAAGGGATGTTTTTGTAGGTTTGGTAGAGATGTGAAACAAAAATGTTCATAAGCCTCATTGATTCTAGTTGTAGAACTATAGTCAAGGTTCCTACTTAATAGTTCATTGAATGCATTAGGGATCATTTATCCCCAATACAAATTACAAGAAAATGTTGAAGTTAATTTCAACAAGCATCTTGAGATTTTGAAAAAGGTTCATGGGAGTGTAAAGAAGATTAGTGGCATGATGCTGCCTTTGTTGAATGTTCATCACCTTGATTTGCAAACTTTCTTGTTCAAAGTGACCATGAAGAACAATGACAATCTACCATGAAGCTTCCTTTGAATTTGAATCCTATCACCAAGTTTTGGCAAAATCTCACATCCTCTCAATGCTTGGTCATGAAAATTCTTGAATATTTCAAGGTTGTTGACATTGTTATTGCCCAAATGATAGGTTCAATGGAAGATGAAAGATGCTTTTCAACACTTGCTTTCACAAGGAGTAAGTTGAGAAATAAATTTAATGATCACTTGGACTTAGTTGTCTACATGTTTGCATAAAAGTTTTACAATTTGGAAAATTTTCCATACAATGTTATAATTCAATCTTGGAAACTTGCCAAGGTTCGCCCTGGTTATTAGACGTGGAAGGTAAGTTTTAATGTTCAAATTTCAAATTTTCAACCTCCAATTGGTATTTTAAAAATGTGAATTGTATTCATTCAAACTTGCCACAATGTGTAATGTGTATATATGTGTGGAATTGGGATATTTTCAAGGTTTATAATTGACTATTTTTTTTTTACATGATGTAAGATTATGGACTTTGGAGTTGTATACAATGTGCATTGGGATTGTGACCAATGAACTTGAACTTAGAACTTTAGAGGTTGTAGGAGCTTTAGCTGATGTGCTCCCAAATCCCAAGTTAGGCCCAAGATGGGCTTTGGTTTCTAAAACAGCGAAATTGTGGGGACTTGAGGGCACACTCCTAGCTCTTAGCACTAAAAGGGGTAGAGGGGCGTCCTAAAGCTCCGGGATGGGACTAGGAAGAGGGACAAGCTTTAGTTACTCACTCGAACTTGCATCAAGCCAACCAATAAATTGGTTAGTTCGCATTCTGGAACACCCTTGGTGCTAGAACAAGCCACGAGCAACTCTGGACTCACAAGACTCACCACGGCCCAGACTCGAGGGAAGCCACCACCTTCCCCCAAATAGTATTCTCTGCGTTACTCCACGGCACCCACATCCGAATGGTTTTTTGTCCCGGGATTCCCAAGGAGGAGTCTTGAAACTGTCCCGGTTTGGACTCCCAGGACTTTATGGGTTCATAATTATTTGCTCAGACCTTGGATTGGGATGAGGTCTGAAGCAAACTTGTAGCTCTCGTTGAGAGCTTTCCAACTATGTGTTGCACTCCATCTACACACACCGGGTTCGGGTCGATTCTCAACTTTTAGTGGTCGGGAGTCAAATTGCCAATTTGACTCCCGACCCTTCTTTTTGCCATAACTTGTGCTATAGATGTCCAAATGCTTCATGCGAGGCCATTTTCGACAACTACACTTTAATAGATTTCCAATGAAATGAAGAACGCTTCAAGGTGAGGTGTTTTGACCCTTGCAATTGAACTATGAAGTTTTGGGAGTTTCGGAGGACTCCCAAGTCCCCATTTCGGGAATGTGAGTGTCATTTTCACACTCTTCCAAAAGTGGGGTTGCGACATTAGTCTTCAAGTTCGACACAATACTAGAGGTGGGTATATCCTTGGAGTTTGTTTTGTTTGCTTGTTCTAGGGGCATAGTTGGGGGGCTTTAGGTGTAGGACACTTCCATTGTAGAGGACAAAACCTTTAGGGGTTGGTTCAATTCCTTTGGAACTGAATAATATCTATAATTAAAAATAAATTAAATTAAATTTTCATTTTGTAATCTCCATGTTTGAACCTTGAATTTTGGCACTTTTCTTTTGTGTTATTTTGCCACAAAACTTACCCACATGATCGATGGATAGTCATAGCAATGATGGCATGAACATTTAGGTAGTCATTGGTTTTGAGGACACACTTCAAATAGTCGACATTAATATTTTTGATCAACACAAAATTCTATTCGCAATAGCATGTCCCTCAAATGAAACCCCTTGCCAAAACAACTTACCTCCCCCCCCAAAAAAAAAAAACAATAACAAACCCACTTTTGAGAGGGCCCTCACGTGTTCTAACCATTTTTAATTTCACAAAAAAAAAACATTGGCCATATGCTGTTACTTGTTATGGGCATGCAATGTCAAAATGTTATCAATATGCCATTAATGATTTGAAAACATGTGCTAGAATAAAGGAGGTTTCCATAAAGATGTGTAATCTTTTTTGTATAAGATTATAACTTGAACTGAAAAGAAGTGAAAAGGGTCAACAAAAGTGCATTAAACTTGTGCATATATTTTGTGACCTTAAAAGTTCAAAACATTTGTGAAGATCAAATTTGCATCCAAAGTCATCTTGTTGATAGAATGCTTGGAGTTCAAGGATGCAATTAACCTATGTTACACCAAATTATTACATTGCAAGATTCTTAATAGAGCAAATCAATCACATTATTATTCCAGGTGTCACACAATTTGTCATAAACTATGTAGTCCCATGGGTTTGGGTTGTAGTTTAATGCACTTGCTACAACCATCTCCATGTGTCATACAATATGTGACAACACTCTTCAAACAATGGATCCAATGTAGGTATGTAAATTGAACAATTTTTGTACTCAATAAATTTATGTTACAATTTGTGTGAATTCTTTGTGAATTTTGTGTTTTCTGAGATTTGTGAAATTTTTGGGTTAATTTATGTTGACCATCTATACCTTTGAACTTTCTCTAATTTATTCTGAAATGGTACTCAAAACTTTGAAGTATTCAAATTGGTAGTCCAAAAGTTTTTTTGGGAATGAATTTCTACCTTGTGAATGTATTTTTGAAAAAAGTCTTTGGCAAATCTATAATTTCAATGAAATTTTAAAGTTTTTCAAAATTTACCAATTTTGTGAGGTCAAAAACCCCTAAAAATTTGGAATTTGGGAAAACCCAAAACCCATTTCTTTCAACATTTCAATAATTCCTTTGGAAAAAAAACCACATAGATAAAAGGATCAGATTATTGTTGGGAGCATGTTTAGGGTGCTTGTTTTGCAAATAAAACCTAGACTTGTCCATCCAAGTGAAACATTTTCATCCATATGATGAATGATCTAAACAAATGTTCATCCAAGTGCAACGTTTTCATCCATATGGAACAAATGTTCATCCAAGTGCAACACTTCCATCCATATAATGAATGACATTAGACAAAAGTTCATCCAAATGCAACATTTTTATCCTTGTGATGAGTGATAAAAACAAAATGTTCATCTAAGTGAAACAATTGCATCCAAATGTGATGAATGATATTTGAAACATGTATATCCAAGTGCAACATTTTCATCCATATGATGAATGATATTTCAATCCAAGTGTTCTCATCCATGTGACCAATGATACCAACAAATTATTCATCCATGATGAAACATTTTCATCCATGTGACATATGATATAGACAAGTGTTCATCCAAGTGCAACCTTTCCATCCATGTGATGAATGACATGGAACAATAGTTCAATCCAAAATGATATAGACAGATGTCCATCCAAAAGTGAACAATTTTCATCCATGCGATTGGATGAACGATATAGACAAGTGATCTATTTTCATCCATGCAATGAATGAATGAAAGGTACAGACAAGGATGTACGTCAGAAAAGTGAACTTTCCATTTTTCCCGCCTCTCATGTCTTCTTTTCATTTTCCTCGCGTTTCTTTGCACCGCTTAACAGCGTTCCTTTCTGTTCTTTGCCATTTCTCTTCGCCGCTGCTCTGCGTTTCTCTCTTCTGCGCTTCTTTGCATCGTCGTCGTCGTCGTCGTCGTCGTCTTCTCTTTGTCTTGTTTCGATTGCAGTTTGATCTTCTTTCGTGGTCGCAAACATGCGTGAGATTCTTCACATCCAGGGGGGACAATGCGGCAACCAGATCGGTGCCAAGTTCTGGGAGGTGGTATGTGAGGAGCACGGAATCGATCCGACTGGAACTTATCAGGGAGTCTCCGATCTGCAGCTGGAGCGCGTCAATGTGTACTACAACGAGGCCAGTGGTGGGAGATATGTGCCTCGTGCGGTGCTCATGGACCTCGAGCCCGGCACTATGGACAGTGTGCGCTCTGGTCCATATGGACAGATCTTCAGACCCGATAACTTCGTGTTCGGACAGACCGGAGCTGGAAACAACTGGGCTAAAGGTCACTACACCGAAGGCGCCGAGCTCATCGACTCGGTCCTGGATGTCGTGCGGAAGGAGGCGGAGAGCTGCGACTGCTTGCAAGGTACCATGTTTCATCAACAACCCAAAGACTCTTCCCAGATGGGGCTTGGATAGCAAGCCGCTCCTTGGGGTGTGTGGGTTTTCTATTTTATTTTGCGCGTTTCTTTGCTTCGACATGGAAAGCTTCTTTGGCAAGTTCCTCCGACCTTTCGAAGTTTCTTGGCTTGTTTTGTACATTGTGGGTTGTCTTGTATGCTCCTGTCGTAATGGGTTCTGTGTGTGGCAAGAAGACGTTCTCTCTCGTTCTATGTGCCTATGCTTTTCTTTAATGCGTGCTTCTCGCTTGGCAGGTTTTCAGGTGTGCCATTCCTTGGGAGGAGGAACGGGGTCCGGCAT
>Ga0209208_10004722_pt1 | contig 19195 bp, 14 predicted proteins | sample S1TSphfallax_3_FD_187694 | JGI IMG/M metagenome (GOLD analysis project Ga0209208, IMG submission 187694) | Host-associated microbial communities from peat moss isolated from Minnesota, USA - S1T2_Fd - Sphagnum fallax MG (SPAdes) (version 2) | ecosystem: Host-associated > Plants > Peat moss >... | reverse complement strand
GACCCTCTACCCCTTTCTAGAGTTGGAAGCCGGGAGCGTGCCTCCAAGTCTCAACTTTCCGCAACTTGACTTTGTGAAACCCTCAAGTGGGTTTCACCCCGTGACTTGGGAGCGCGTCAACATCCTTGGGATCTAAAGAATGTCCTTGGTAAATTTTGGGTTTGGCAAGTTTTTTAAGGTTTGGAGATGTTTTGTATAAGTTCAAAAATAATGGGGGACATGCTTAGGGGACAATGGGGATGATGGGAAGACAACATGCCATGGCAAAATGGTGAGATGAGGATGTCAAAAGACAAAATCTTTTTTCGAAGCAATGATGAAGAGACATCATGAAGTGTTGAGGGGATGATGAGGGACATTGGGCAACAAGGTGATGTAAAAGCATGCCAAGTAATGTGAAGGAGATGTCACTTGGGTGTTGGGTAACATTGAAAAAAATGCTAAGGATGATGAGATATTATTATTATTATTTTCAAATGATGGGAGGGGACATTGGGTAGTGATAGGGAGATGGTGAAGAGTGCCAAATAACATTACAAAACTATGAGGGATGTTGGGGAAACTTTGGGAAATGACAAGGATGGCAAAGCTTTTTTGGGAAAACATTGAATAACATCGAAAAAATGATGAGGGACATTGGGTAGCATTGGGAAAAACATCAAAGGTGATAAGAAAAAGTAAGTATGATTCTAAGCAAACTGTAGGAATGGACAATGAAATGTTACAAGGTAAATGAAAAGAAAGTTGCAAGAGAATAGGAAATGAAGAGAATGGTGAAAGAACAATGTAAGAGTATGCTTTTGAGATGAAAAACAAATGTTGGAAAGCTCCCTAAAAAGACATGAGAGAGAAAAAAAAGTTCAAAAAACATTGATGCAAAAGATGGTGTGAAAAGAAGTCATCATGTACATGAACATCATTAAATGCAATGAACATGATTAGTGCATCAAAATATAGGTGTGATGATTAACATTATGTGTGAACAAAGTTATTTTAAAATCAACTATACAACCATAGGTTATATAGTAATTCATAGTGTGAAATGGTTCAAGCTATGGTCCATATCATGCGTCAGGGCCCATTACAAAGATAACCTATCATTAGGTGTGAACCAACATTTAGAGTTATAATGGTAGGTTTAGACTTTGGACTTTTGGATTCAACACCAATGTTGGGCAACAATTTGATTCATGAATATCTATCCATTCATCCATGGAATTGCATGCACAATGGTTATAATATTAATCATGTATGATAATATTTGGAAGGTCTTTAATGGTTGTGTGTGCATGATTCGGCAAAAGTGTAAAGGGTTAATAAATTTGGTGAATTTGTTGGTTTCAATTTTCTAAATTTGATGGTTCACGCGCCAATTCCATCAAAATGACTAGGCAATTCCTATGATGACAAAATCATTATTCCTCTTCCCTATTCAATCAACCACACATGTGGAATCAAAGGATTTGCACACATACCTTTTGCAAGTATAGCACATCATGGCATAAATCCCACATTCTAAATCTACAAACCTTATAGCTCACATTAAAAATCTAAAGGAAAAAATGAGACCTTCATATAATGAATGACGTCCCATCAAAGAATGTGGAGTTCAAGAAAAACCCAACATTCAAGAGGAGAATTCTTATGAAATCACATAAAAGACCCATATGTGTAACATAACATGAAACTAAGGTTATAAATTTTCAAACATGTGGATTTTAATTATATAGTTTCAGTGAAATTCATTTCATTATGAAATTTCTTAAATAAAATTTGATACAAATTTGATATTTTAATTTCTACCCAAATCAAAATATAGAAATTAATTTAAGTTCTTAACATTTGTAATTTGAAAATTATGGAGTTCAATTAAATGAAAATGAAAATGAAAATTTTCATCATAATTATCGTATTAAAAATTCATGTAGTTTATTTTACATTTTCAAGTTGAAAACAATTATAGATTTCAATGTTATTACAAAATTAAAAATTAAATTGAATTGAATAATGATATTAAAAATGTACATACGTAATCAATTTCATTATGAAATTCCATAATTATGTAACAAGGTTACAATTCCCAATATTGGGTGAGTAGAATCATAGATTTAATGTGATTGTGTTCTAAACTTGTTTTTGGTGCAATCCGAAAAAAAATGATAAAAATATATTATTATTCAAAATATTTATTAAATAAAAATATTGTCACCTAAATTAATAATTTCTATTACTTGAGTCATTTTGAGCAATCAATGTCTTCAATCATGTCAATCAAATTAACTCAGTCAAATTTTCGACATAAATGACTAGTCTAATTTGATTAAGGACATTTTTGTCCACTATCCATTGTGATTGAAATTTCAATGATAAAAACCTTGTTATGTAATAGTGTTTTTCCCCTCATTATTTACTAACATTGTATTTAATTTTTGAGGAGGAGGCTTCATGGGATTTCTAGACCTTCTACACATTGTTAAGGTCACCTTGCTTGTCGGTTTTTGAGATTTCAAACAAGATCTCGAGACTTGAAACTTTTTTAATTTGAAATGTTGCTTGTCTTTATGCATGTTAATCAAGAGGCTTGGCATTGTTTCCAAAATTGTGGTGTTTCTAGAAATAAACCCACATCAAGCATTTTGAGCTTAGTACCGACTTTTGGGGGAGTTTTGAAAGTGAATCTCCCTAACTAAAAACCAAATGCATAGTGTCTTCAGCCTAAATGAATTGATGAGTTCTTGGTTGGTTTCCTTTCTTCAACAAGCAACAAATAGAAATCATCAAGAGCTATGCATATCAGTGTTGGTCTGGTATATATAGGCCTGCTCCTGCTATCAACACCAGTTGCTACTAGGGCAACATAGTTCAAGGATGCAACCTCAAGGATAGAGAGATGAAAGACACTCTCTGAAACATGCACAAAAGAACCTTCCCATTGGAGCATGGTGAAACATTGTGCATCAAAGTAGCCTTTGCAAATCTTTTCTGCTGAATTTAGATATGTAAATTCATGTAAACTCTTTTTTTGATGTGCATTGGAGTACAATGGAGAAGGAATTTATGCTGTCAAGATAGCAAACCATGATCTTCATGATCAAGCAAGAAAGAAAGTAACACAGAACTCATTCTGAAACATCAGGAATGAGGCACCCAAAAATTGTACCATAAGACCCAATCTGTTGTTGACACTTAAAAATATTCATAAGGGAGTTAATGTGAAGTTTGAACCCCATGAAACTCTAATATGTGCTCTCTAATCAAGTGGGTTACTGATTACTACCCAATGTAAGCGATTTACTTACTGGTCAATTAGCTTAATTCAAGCATAACATCTCATTAGTCAGAGAATTTGCAAGCCCAAATCTTGTGGGCGCATTTTTGGCCTCTTCACAAGTAATGGGTTAATTGCTGCTAATGCTCAAGTCCCATGTACTAAAAGCTGATGGGTTACTTGTTACAATGTTCAACTCTCGCATACTTAAACCATAGCAAAATCTGGTATTAATGTGACAATTGATTGCATTATGTATAAGTACTGGATTAGTGATTACCAACAAGGAATTCACCATCTTGGCAAGTCCCAATGTGAATGCCAATCTCCTCTTTATCCCATGACTGGATTTTACAACATGATCGTCGAGGTGTCTGCAAAAAAATAAAACAAAAACAAAACACGGACATTAGGTCACCAAAATAAGTTGAAACCATTGAATGTTTTGCAAAGAATCTAGCCAAAATTTTCTCACAAGCTCAATTGAGGATTTAAAGTAATATAGTGTGAGTTTCTTGAGCAAGTTAATTTTCCTCCACATAACTGCAAATAGCTAATTTATATGAATTTGTATCGTAATTGAAAATATGATGATAATGCTTTAGCAACAAAAAAAATTTATTCACCTGGTACCAATCTTCATGAATTGGCTCTTTCCAAACCCGAATCTGATTCACTGAAGTAAGTGGTCCCATGAGTTGTTGACTGCAATTAGACTTTGCTCTCTTCTCATTGTGTTCCTTGGAATAAACACTCTCAAGAAGCCCTTGAGAAAAATTAGAATTGGGACCTCGAACAGATTCCACAAAATACCGAATTGGATGTGTGCAACGGTCCTTTGAATAAGCCCGAGTAGTGAATGAGAATTCAGACTTGTCCCACTTCCTATGGATTGAGGCAAATGTCTGAATCGGTAACATCATTTCATGAGGTGTTAAGAATCCAGCATGAATATGAACAACATAACCCCAAGAAACTGAGAAGGACCATTTCAGCTCTTTGTCATAACAGATGGACTGCTGTACAACACTTCCTGATTCCACCTCCGCTGCTTGAGTTAACTTTTGCAAAGCTTGAAGGCGAGTTTTATTGGGAAAAATTGGGGAGATTGCATCTAAATGATGGATGCTTAGAATGGGTGTTACCGGATGCGCTGCTAGTATTCCAAATGGGTCTCCATTTATATCCATCTGCAACAACAATAATGGCACCACAAACAAACCACATTCTTTATCTTTGCATTTTGTATTTTACAGAAGGATAAATTGTTCTCCTTTCTTAGTTTTGGTTTTACAACCCTCACAAACTGGCTTTTCCTAATTCTTCCTTCTTCCAAGGATTAGCAACCATGTAGTTTGTTGTTCCGATGCTTTTAGACAATACTGGGTTCACCCCAAGTCAAGTTTACATTGATTTGCATACAACCAGAACAAGATCAATTCAATCCAGCACTACCCACTTGCAAGGTGGTATGTACTTCAGCTAGACTCCCCATAGTTAGATTTCTGCGTTGCTGGTCATTGTATGTTAACAGATATGTTGGAACTAGAAAAAAGATTGATTCAGGCTTGTTGGGTTGTGCCAAAAACATTAGAAAATGAGAGTGGATGGGCCTCAGAAGGAAGTTTTTTGTCTCTTACCTGATGGAATCCGGGATTTTTAGTCAAAGGGACGCCAAGTTCTGATATGCATGCATACAACCGATCATCACTCCCAAACATTTGTCCATACCTGTTATACATTCATCAGCCATCACATACTGCTACTACATCTCAATACAAAGTCCAAGTTCAGAATGCTCATTTTAGAGGCGAAATTTCTTTTGGGTCTTTTTATCCCACCATTCTTAAGCCTTGGCATGTGACATAATGGCAGAGATCATGGGCACAAGTAATAACAATACTCCATGTACTATTATTCTGAGGAATTTATTTTCCAAATGAAATTATGAATTGATTGGATTGTAACAAACCTTCTTCAGGATCACTAAATTGCAACATTAGATTCAAGCTTAAAATCCTTTTGCAAAAATCTACAAAATTGTAAAAAACTCACAAAACTAGCTCAGGCTTCCGCCCTCAGGTTGGCCCTCAAACCCAAGAAGAGCCTCTGGGAGAGGCTTTGAAGGACCTTTTGTGAGGCTCTTCCTGAGACTGTTCTTGAGTCTTTGGTCCCAAACTTGGGCTTCTGCCTTTAGCTGGACCCTCAAACCCAAGAAGAGCCTTTGAAGGAGTTTTTGTGAGGCTCTTTCTTCCAAAGACTTGTCTTGGATTTTCGGCCCCAATCTCAGGCTTCTGCCCTCAGCTTGGCCCTCAAACCCAAGAAGAGCCTGAGGAAAGCATATGAACTTTTGTGAAGCTCTTCTTGGGTTTTGGGCCCCAAACTTGGGCTTCTGCCCTCCTCTAGGCCCTCAAACCCAGGAAGAGCTTCACAAAAGTTCCTTACCTTATACACAGAAAGAAAGGACTTGGGAAGAATTGTCAAGTGAGGGGGTTTGTTGGGTACCTGAAATTGCACTCATCTTGCATCTGAGCAAGAGCTTGAGCCAAGGGGAAACTGATAGCAAACCCGCCACCACCGAAAGCCATGTTGTAGGAGAAGAGCATAATATTCTGGGAATGAGTCTCAGAGAAACTGCCAATATAACGCATCTGAGTATGATCATACCTCGACAAAACCTTCACCAAATTTTGGGGGAAGAAGAAAGTATCATCATCTCCAAGCACAAACCAATCCACATTGGGTAATCCAAGCCTGAAAGTCTCCGACACAATGCGAGAAATGCGCACTCCCCATTTCCTTTTCACATTACTCCAATTGAACTTGGATTTGTCTGAAACATCTTCAGAGATTTTGTAAGGAGGCCAGTCTTCACTCCAATGTGTTTCATTCACCTCTTCATCTAACCACACAAATCCCCGCATTCGTGTGCTACTGCAGCTGGAATTCTTATTGTTGTTATTGTTGCAGCAGCTGGAATTGTTGTTTCTGTTGTTGCAGCAGCTGGAAGAATTCCACCACAGCTTGATATACTCTTTTCTCCTGGACCAATTCTTGGCAGCCGTGGCAATTCCAAAAACGATCCTCGAAAGCTCAGTGCCTCCGCCGGATCGACTCTTGGGTCCAGGAGATTCATTTAGCTCAGAGATGACGACGATGTTGTTGGTGTTGTTGTTCTGCTGCTGCTGCTGCTCCTGCTGCGTATAAGAATTTTGTGTCCTTGAAGAATTGCTCCTGGAAGATTCAGATGTAATCTGATGAGTACTACTCTGGTTTTGATCTAGTAGTGTACACTGCAACAAGGAAGTGCGAGAGTATGGGTTGAAGCCTGCAGCTGTATTGAGGATTAGGATCTGGAGGATGTAGATACAGAAGCATACCACGGCTATGGCTACTACTGCGATGCTTATGCTTCTACTGTACACCATGATGATTCCCGTCTGCAACAGATCCCCAATTTGAAGCTTCTTGGTTCCTCCTCCTCCGCCAGATCCTCTTGCCATCATCTGAGGACTTCAGACTCTCTCCTCAAAAACTACTAAGTCAAGAGTTCAGCTCCCCACCGAGAAGCTTCAAATTCTCGCTAGCAAAAAAAAACAAAAAAACAAAAAAACAAAAAACAACAAGAAGCTAACAATCAGCAAGCAGACATTTTACTTGTTTGCAAATTTTGTCATTATCATCATCTTCATCATCATCACTACTCAATGCTTGGTTCTCTCTCTCTCTCTCTCTCTCTCTCTCTGTCTGTCGCACAGTGATCTCACTGCAACACTTGCTTATGTCCACCAGCAGCAGCAGCTTCTTCTTCTTTGCAAAATTATCATATTATTAAGCAAAATCTTCATTGAAATCTTCGTTGAAATCTTCGTCTCCACATGCTCTATGATTGCTGAGTTTTGCCTGAAATTCTCTTAATTTCTCTCTAATTCTCCCAAATTTTTAAAAAAAGATCAGACTCTGCAGAGATTGATTGCAAGAAACCTTGGCCCAAAATGCAAGGTTTTCAAGAAAAAAATTTAAATTAAAAAAAATTATTAAAAATTTTAAGTTACATTTAGAAAGCATTGAAGCAAATGCTGATTCTGCAAATGGATTTGTTTTGTTTTGTTTTGTTATTTGGACACCAAATTGTGTTATTTTTTTTCTTCTTATAAAAATGACTGAGTTGACTGTGTTTTAAAGCCTACTCTTCTTCTTGTGACTTATTTGACTGAGAGATTTGACTGAGTTTGAAGTCTCATTATTTGTGATCAACTTTACTAATACAAGTTTTTGACCCAAGTTTTTTTTTTCTTTTTTTTTTTGTTCGCAATCCAAATAAATAGAGATGATGGATGAATTGGGTCTGGGCTGGACAGTCCCCCTTCCTTCCAGGGTTTTCTTTTCGGGGTTCAATTTTGTGATGTTGCTGAAATGGTAATCATCCATAAGATCATTTAGTCCGATTACGCTACATACTAGATATGAAAGTAGTCGGGGAAAAAAACAAAAAAAAACCCCAAATCCTTCCATATTCTTGGCTGCCTACTCAAGCTTATAATAAAAATCTGATGATTTGAAGAAAAAACAATTCTTCGAAATCTGGCGAATTTGGGTCATTTTTTTTTTCATATGGAAAAAAAATCCTTTGTATAAGTTGAAATCATATTTTTTAAGGTCAAAATTTTGCAAAATTTCTTCACCCCTATAAAAAAAAAATTAAAAAATTAAAAAAACACTGCCCTAGTCCCAACCATGTTACCTACACCAACAGCAAATGATTTTTTTTTTTTCATTTTTAGTTGAGTGTAATAACCAGTAGACCCAAGTGAAGCATATATACCCTAACAATTTGGTGGGTTCAAGCACCAATTATATTATTTTTAGAAATGCTGCAATTTTACAAAAACTATTTTCTTTAATGAATTTTTTTGGGTGAAGGAAAATGAAGAATCACTTGAAATATTCTATTTTGGAAATGGAATATTCAAAATTGATTAATTAATTAATTAATTCCAAAGACAGAAATCCCTATATATTATCATGGTAATCTACATATTGGGAGGAGGAAGGCTATATATATATATATATATTTGTAGTAGTTCTTGGAAGACCTACTTAGGCTAGGAGGTCAGAAGTCACAGAAATCAAGGAAATAATTGAGGGCAAACTGAACATTGCATGTACAATGATGATGAAAACAATAGGGTTTTTTTTTGGTGCAACATATAGAGAGGTAGGCTTAAGAAGAAGATGTGCATGCATTTTGCAGGAGGAAAACTTGCCACCTTTCATGCTCTACTTGGCTTAGGCTATGACAACTCTATTTATTTAGCTCAAGTTGAGTAATCACTGCCATTGTGTGGTCCCCCCAATTGTCACAAAACCCTAAACCTCTCTCTTGTCACAAAAGCTTTAATGACAAGTGTTGGAAGAGGTAGTTGCCAAGCAATTTCCCCCTGCCTGCCCACCCCAAGTTTTGGTGGGGCTCGGGTAGAGGATTAGGGCCACTTTAGACAAGGGTCCAGGGACCAAAAACCCAGGAACTGATGTGAAGCAAATTCAACCTTGAATTGAATTGGACTCTTCTTCACATTAAAAAAAAAGGATTTTTTTTTCCCTTAGGTACAATGAGTGTGTCTGAAGGTGTGGGGTTCATTCAATGGTCCAATATAAAAAATGTGTGATTGACATGTGAGAGGATTAGGTTAACTATTGCTCTTTTCTTCTTTTTTTTCTTTTCTTTCAATGGTTTTTTAATTTTTTTATCATTTTCTTTCTTTCTTTTCTCTTATTACACACAATGAATGAACATAGCACAAGATATCGGTGGCTCTTGTTTTTATTATGGCCATGCATCTAGTGATTGCACAAGTTATTACATTTGCAACAAGTAGCTGTTGAACAACATTGGAGTATGATGAGCGCAATGTTGTTTTTCATGGAATTTGTTGACATGGTATCAAAAGTTCGCAACATGTGACATGGCATCAAGAGTTCGTAACATGGGACATGGCATCAAAAGTTCACAACATGCCTAAATATGAAAAGGTGGTGAGATACATGAAGAATCAACTTTTTGGGAGCTTTTTTGAAAAGATGTTTTGGCAACAAACAAAGTTAATATATGACACATTTTGTTCATTGATTAGGGTTGTAGGTTCAAGTCTTGAGCAAAAAAATACACACATGAAACAAAGCATCCCTATTGAAATTAGAATAGCAATGGCTTTTGCATAACTAGGTAATCGAATTTTTTTGTAAATGTGTGGAGAGGTCCATGGCATTGCAAAAAGTACAACATCAATTATAGTGAGAGAATTTTGTTCAACAATTAAAAAAACTTGAAACCATTGGTGATCCCTAAATTGACTAAAGACAATATCAAAAAAATCAATGTTAGTTTTGAGAGCTTGCATGGAATTCCATACACTTTAGGTGCCATAGATGGTAGTCACATTCCAATTGTTGCACTTAAGGTAGATCCAAAATCATATTATTGTTGAAAAGGGTTTTACTTCACATTGATTCAAGGAATTGTAGATGCAAAGTGGAATTTTGGGATTATGATTATGGGTGGGTAGGAAGTATCCATGATGGGGTTCTTTTCCAAAAAATAGATGTAAGAAACTATGTGATGAAAGACAAATTCTTACCTTATAAATTGATAGGAGATGCCACTTATCAAATGTGGCCATGGTGTTATTCTCCTTTCAAAGATGAGAAAGATGGATTGCCAAGATACAAAACACATTGGAATTTCATACAATCTAGTATAAGGAAGTCAATGGAAAGAACTTTTGGAATGTTGAAAGACAAATTTCAAATTCTACTAAAGGAAGTAAACATTCCATCACACCACATGCCAAACTTGGCCATGACTTGCATATGTTTACAAAACATGCACATTGTTAATTCAAATGGCTTTGACATGGACTAGGCTTTGGAGGCCCAAAAAGATGCACAAATCGAAACAAATACAACATTTGGGAATTTGAAAAGGTGTTGATATTTTTTGGGTGGCTGAACAAGCAATCAAACAAATGAAGAGGTTACAACATCTAGGGATGGTAGATGGAGATGATAGAAATGAACATGGGGGACATGGAAGACATGGAACATCAAGGTGAAAATGAAGATCATGTGTTGACAACCATGGAAAATAATCCCAACAAGAAAAAAAAAAAGAAAAAAAAAGAAGATGTTGACAAAAGCTATGGCAACTCATGAAGTTTTAGAGAAAGATTTTTTTGAATCCAATTTGAAAAAAAACATCAACATGGCTTTCCCATATACATTTGATTTTTGGGTTAGATCATGATGAATGACTCATAAGTTCACATCTTACGTAACCTACAACTTATCTATGAAACAATCAATTTGGGCAACCATGTTTTTGAATAAAACATTGGTTTCAACAAATTGTTGTAACATGGTTGTATTATTTTCAGCCATGGTTGAAAAATGTTCATACACATTAAGCTCTTTTTTTTTGTTCTATTTCTTAACCTCATCTAGGGTGAGAGGTTTCTCCATTATCTCCTTACTACTTTCATCCTTTGAAGCATTATCAAAATATGCTTAGGATTATGGATTACTTACAATTTCTTTAATTTCATTAGCATAAGTGCTCACATGTTTCATCACATTTCCATTTTGATGCCACCAACTATCCAATGCATCATAGAAAGGACATTTATGACAATCATTATTTGCAATTCTATTTACAATTTTGTTGTCCTTGTATTTTTTGTAGATTGTGTTAAACTTCTACTTGCAAGTAATTGAAGTTTTCAAAAATCCATAGATGGAAGCCAAATTTGAGTATGGAGCTTTAGCCATGTATCCACCCTTAAAAAATAAACTAATTAAGGTAGGAAGCCATGAAATACAAGTTGAAAACAGTCCTTAAAATTTAAAATTTAAAAATGCAATACATTGATTTAAAAAATGAAAAACATTTCAAATTGTTTAAAATAAAGATGGTTTGGTCATTAATTCCTCTCCCTTACCCCAAGGAGATGAAAAATCAATCTTCATAGCTGTTAAATTGAATAAGGGTGAATGGGGGGAAAAGGGTGGCAAAAGGAAAAAAACAGACACCTTTAAAAGGCCCAATTAGCCCAATCTAAATTTGAGCTTTTGCAATTTTTTTCTTTTACTTACTGCAATTTCAAACATGAAGTTAAATTATGTTAACATGCACAGTTAGGTTTCAAAGTTGAAAAAAAATTCAAAGACAAAATTTACCTTTTTTTCTACAGTTTATACAAATTGAAGCTCCATTTCTTCTCTTGGAGCAATGAAGTGTAATACTTTACCATCCACCCAATTTTTTCAATTTTTTCAACTTTTTTCAACTTTTTCATCTTCATCTTTCATCATAATCACCTTGTTTCCTAGTGTTCTCTTCTTTGGAATGAAAATTGGTTTAAATATTTTTTATAAATCCAAATCCCCTTCCATTTGTGAAAATTAATTCTTCAACCTTCCACTTTTTTGCCCACCTTTTGATTTACCTCCATTTCATGCACTTGGAAGGGCTAAAAATGCATTCCTTCTAACAACCACATTATGAAGATCCACAAAACCAACAATGTCAATTCTAGATTGGTCAAAAATGGGGGAGTTGATGTGCTTTCAACAATGTTCTCAATCCATAACATTTATTCCATTTTCATAGAATTTGAACAAGGGTAAAAGAAACAATGGAAAAGAGCAAAAAATGAAGAAATGAACATTTGAATTTAGTTTGGTTTTTAGTTCTCCAAACCAAAACTCCCTTTTAAGCTCTTCTTTTTGGTTTGGGCCAATTGGTTTTCCCTCCAAAATGATGCCTTGTAGGCTAAATCACAATTTGAGTTGTTTTGGTCCTGAATCCTTGTTGAAAGGCCTTGGGACCAATTTAAAGTTCTTGACCAATAGGAATGTTCAATTTCATTAGACCTTGCTCCTTAGACCCTTATTTAAAATGGCCTTTAATCTTACTAATGTCCTTTGAGAATTGTGCATCGGGATGGGAAAGTTTTTGGTACATACTAATGTTGTTCGGTTATCTAATTTTAGAACAAACCTCCATATATCAACTTTAAAAATATATATTTTAAAAAGTAAATTAGTATATGTATTTTTTAAATTTAAGAAATTGATTACATAGATGGTTATGTATTCAACCATTTTAATTTCCCTTTGCCACTTATGAATGAATTGGTTTTCAAATGCTGAAAATTTACAAATATGTAGATGGTAAAATTATGAATGAACCAATTTTCAAATGCTAATAAACTGTAGATATGTATATGGTCTAGTTATGAATGAACTAAAATTTGAATATTGATAAATTATAAATATGTATAAAACATATGAATATTATGCAAAAACCCATATAGTGTAGTAAAATAACACCCTACCAATTTACCCTACAAATTAAAGTAACTTGGGGGGGAATTTCACCCCGATTCTTGAAACAAAAACTTTGCCCACTAAAGCACAAGCTACCTACAAAAACACGAAAACCACACTAACACCCAAAACCTAAAAGCCCAAGATAATATCAAAATTTTGGGCAACAACATATGATGTTGGTGAAAAGTGAAGTGTGAAGTCCATATATAATCCATGCATAATAACCTACACACAACAACTAAAATCAATCACAATGATGAAAAAAAATCAAAGTGTAAGTTCTAGTTTAAAAATGACAACAAAATAAAATAGCCATTTGGCTTACTTAATCCTTGTTAACCTCCAATTGTTTTAAAAAATAACCCTCTTCAATTAAATCATAACTTTATATAGTTATAAGACATTTAACTTTCATATAATCCTTAAAAACAAAAGTTGGTGTGTAATTTAGCTATGGATCATTAGGCCAATTTTTTACAACCATGATTATCTGGTCTAAATTCGCCACTTGTAGGTGACAATGCCACAAGGTTGTCAACACATTAGTGAGGCTAAAAACATGTTTAGTCTCAATTTGAGACCCCAAAATTACAAGGATCTACTTGGCTGAAAGACCCACATTCGAAATTGAATTTCATGGCATTGCCACCAAGATAGAAAATTTGCACATGCAAATGCAAGAATAGATAATTTTCTAATAAAAAAAAAATCTCTAATAGTAAAAACATGAGAGGATTCTTCCATGGATGTTCCAACACCAAACATATTACCTTTTTCTTTTTCAAATTGAAAATTGGGCACATCATTAACAATTGCACATGTTTGAAAAGTAGGATTCAATCGGTCAAAACAAGCCATTAATAATGGAATCATTACTTTTGCATCATATTTAGAAGCAAGAAGAATTATTATACAATGGCCTAAAGATTAGAAATGAGGTTCCAATATGATGGCAAACATGTTGTGAACATTATGCAGATCAAATGTTTTCAAAAACAAGAGGAAAGGTTTGATCACCTTAATGACTTTTTGCGACATATTTTTTACAAGGTGAGGAACTCTAAATCAAATTCATCTAGAATTTTAGACCCTTCACCAAGTTCCACAACCTCGACTCCCATGTTGAATGCAATATTAATAATAGTAGTCAAAGCATATGATAGAACCAATGCCCTTTCAATTGATTCATCACACATGCACTCACAACAAGGTTTAAGCAAGAAGTAATCACTTTTGCAATAGCCCAAACTCAGGCCTTAGGAACTCCTTGTTGTAATGTCATTGTCTTTTGTCTGCCATAACAAAGAAAGATGGTTTTTTTGAATTCAAGACATTCTTAAAACATAATGATTTTTCTTGCAAACCTTGTTTTGACAAGTATCTTGGGCTTGTGAGTTGACAACCCACTTTCAACACAAGTTTTCTCCCATTCTTGCCTCCTTTTCTCGAATTTTTTTTCTTCTAAGTAAATTGTATTATGTAACTTGTTTCGGCATCTTTCACATTCACTTGCTTTAGCCCCATAGAAATTTTGTCATCATTCATAGAATATTGACATGTTTTAGACAACACATGACCAAAACAAATGCCTTCATAAAACGTGGGGAAGGTTTAACAACTCACAATTAATAATGGAGTGCCATGTTGTAGCCATGGAAGCTAAATTGCTACCTTCATATTTGACAAAAGCAAGAACTCGATGAATCAAACCAAATTTCTCAAACAAAGATTGTAATTGTGATGCCATGCACGAATCAGTTGTTTCATTTACTTCAAACATGCCAACATTAACATTCATAGACTCCCAATTTTTAGAGAGATAATTCATGATTAGAGAAAATGTGTTAATGCCTCCTTTAGACATCCATAAATCAAATGAAGCATAAACAATTGTTGCACTTGCAAGTTTTGGCAAAACATGAATGTCCATAGATTTGGTGACCATAACATGAAGCACTTTTTCCACAAGTTGTGAGTGAAATGGAAATAAAACACCAAGGCACTAGTGTAAGATTAACCTTCTTAATTAAATATTATCACAAGTGGATAAATCCCTATAGCCCTTACAAATATACAAGACTAGATTTTTAAAAAACTTTTGTTGCTACTCATCATGTTGTTTGTAAGGATTTGAAGATCAAAAAAAATTTGTGATTGCACTACTAGTAACTCCAACCCTTTTCTTTGTTGGTTGTTGAATATGATTTAAGGGAATCACTTTAGTAAACTATTTCATCTTGGTAGCAAACAACTTAGGATGTGCACAATGAATGTGTGTTTTCATAGGAGTCACCCCATTATAGTTTTATTTTATAAGCCCCTTTCCTTATAAAAGAACAAATTTGGGTTAAAACATTTTCATTTATTTGTTTAGACCTACATATAATGCATCTCAACATTTGTGGGTTCAAAATGTCAACATGGAGGTTATTTTTAATAGCAAAAAAACCCTAGAAAATGGATGAGTGATGGTGAGGCTTCCATAATGTGGCTTGAACTTTTATAGTTGCAAGTTTCATAACCTTTATTGTTGTTGCCACATGACTAAATGCCAAATTACCAATTGCCATGCCCTCAACATTTAAATTGTTGCCAACAATATTTGATGTTGTCAAATCAAAGCAATTGAAGTCAATTGCGCCCACACTTCCAACAACATCAACACCATGCAACTCCCCTTTCTATCCTTTAGTCATTGCACAATGAAAACCTTACACCCTACCCTCCAAGATCATAAATCCTACTATCACCAATACTTGCACCCAACAACCTCAAGGAATGACCTAGCCATTGAAAAAGATTGGCACACAATCATGCACTTCAAATCATGGGTGATGGTGTAAAGTATTGCAAGAGTGCTAGGATGTTGGTTTGACAAAGTTGAAAGACTACACATCAATTTGTCTATTGATCTAAATGCACTACCTTTGAATGAAAAAATTGACAAAGTATGCTTACTTGAGCCTCTAGTATGATGTTTGACACTAGTTGCACATACTATAGTTCCATTATTTCTTAGCAAGAACAAAGAGCAACATAAATCTCCATAAAATATTTTTGGCCCCCATAATGAAATCTAAAGGGCCTTGAGTCCCACAAAGGGAGAGAAGGGCTAATAAATATTACATTTCCTTGTAAATAGTGATTCAAATCCTTGTAAAGTAACATTATGCTTGTCTTGAAAGGACATTACAACTTAATGAACTCTTGCAACTAGTTGCACAAAAAATGTTAGTTTGTAAACATGCAAAGGGCTTTACCTTCTACTTCTTCTTAGGTGTTGGTTGCAATTGGTCCTTCACCAAGCCACCAAACACAATTCCATGTCTATCACTTGCCACCTAGATAAAAACCATGTGGGTAAGAAGTTCAAACTAGGTTTCTTTTAAAATTTTGAAAGTTAAGGGGTCCAACAATAAAAGGAAAAACACAGTTGGTTAATAATAGAGACTCAATCTTTGTAAATTGACTAATTCAACTTTCAACCTTACAATAGATTTAAGTGATATGTCAAAGTGGTTACAAAGATAAATTTCACAAAAACAAGCGATAAATTTCACATAATTTGGCAAAACAATTCATTTAAAAAAAAAACCTCCCAATCTCAACATGATACTAATCATCATGAATGGCAGTGATTGGCTACCATAACCCCCCCCTCCCCCCCCAATTAAACTCCTAGCAATGCATGTATAATGATATATAAATATATGTGTCAAAAAACTAAGGCAAAAAATTATTAAAAAATATGAAATCCAAGTTTCTATCACATTTTTAGAAGTTACAAGAGGTTTGATCACAACATTATATAACATTTTTGGATGTGTAGCTAATTAGAAAAGTCAATAACATCTTCATTCAAGTCACAATAAGCTTGTGAGGGTAAACTTCATTTCATTTTAACTTGCATTTGTACAAGCAAACATCTAAGCCAAAGGCAAAGGGAGGCCTAAATAAAAGGTAGTGACTGAATTTGCCATACTTAAGGTTTATTTCAACTTGATTAGAATAGATGACCCACTAACAAGGTTATTGAGATTTTAGAACAAAAATAAGATTAGAAAATAGAAATGAAGTAATCCCAATCAAACTAAATAGAATTGAAAAATGGAGCCAATAATAAGGTTATTAAGATTTCAATTCCAACAACATATCAAAAAATAGAAAAAGATGAGACCCCAACCTTGGAGAAATGTTGACAAAACTAAGGAGCAGTTGAACAATGTTGATAGTCATAGGCATGTCCAATGAATTTCAATAATAATATGTATGTTAGTGATTAGTACCATGATATCCCCAGTGTCAAGTCCTTGCAATGGGTCAATATTCAATACCCTATGTGAAGCAGTATACATAAGTTTTGTCATAAACCAACAGTAATTTTAAGACTTAGCCATGATGATGGTTACCTTGTCAAGACACCAAAAAAAAAAGACAAACCAAAAGAGAACCAAATAAGGAAATAAGGAAAGAAGAGATCAACAACACCAAGAACTTGAGGATCCTTTAGAGTGTAGGTCATACTTAATTATCAATAGCTATAATGCCCCATTGCCAACAATAATCATAGTGCACAAACCCGATACCCACATATAAGAAAAAAATTAGCCACAATTTTAAACACTCAACTTGCATAAGAACTAAATATGAAGGAATAGAAATATGTTCCCTTCTTACTTATTGTGAATGAACTTGATCAAAATTTTCATAATGAGTAGCAATGGGGAACAAAAAGGAGCATGAGACTTTAGACATAACACTTGGCAAAAGTTCACAATGCGGAGGACAAGTTGTCATGTTGAAAGCCCTGAGGTAGCATATTATGTGTATCCCTAATCATCCACAATATTGATCAACATATGCATAATTCAACGGAAAAATTGTGTTGTTTATTCATTCACCCAACATCAAATTGTTGCAATCAAGTGCGTTGAAAAAGGGCCAATTGAAAGGTGATGTGCATGAATTGATTACCACACACAACATAAACTTGACATTTAATTTTCTTGAGATGGGTGATAATCTAAAATGGCTTGAAGAACCAGCTTTTTGGCGAAAGCTACAATATCTTCAAACACAATGAAGTAGTTTTTAGTAGCCAAATAGTCTATAGCAACCAAGTAGTCTTTAGCAACGAAATAGGTTACTTGTGGCAACAACAACAACAACAAACATGTTTTTGCTCTTGCAAGAGGAAGGAACAACTCATATGAGCTCTTGAAGTCTTCAACAACCAAGTAGTCTACTTGTGGCAACAACAACAAAACAAACATGCTCTTGCTTTTGCAAGAGGAATGAACAACACATATGAGCTCACAAGATTTGCAAGAACTGGAGGAATGCATACTTGAAAGGAATGCACAGACAAAAAAAATAACCCCACCAACACACCAAGCTCCATCAAAATGACAACGAACACAAAGAAAAGTGCAACCTTTTTGAGCGTTTAGAATTTGAGACAACAAAAACTTGCAAAACCTCAAGCACTTGAATGCAGATCCTTCAACCCTGAAAAAATCAAAAATCCTAAAATCCTGATATGAATAATGTCAGTTACCAGGTGCCCAGACTGCTGGTTTTGAATTTTGAAAAATAATTTCAAAACTGGAATTGGGAACTGGCCTCTGGCTAGAACTAGGGTCTAGACCCAAAATTGAAACCGCCCCCAACACCCATTTTATCCATCTTTTGGTTATGGGAAACAAAAAAATTAATAATTTTTTTTTGGATTATTTTGGTTGGGGTATAGACATGGTATTTGTTAAGAAATTATTTTTTCAGGGTTTTGAAAAATAACAGTGACATTCTTTTTTGAATGCGAGTGGCATTAGACATGTAGTTCTTACTTTCCGACCATGTCTTCAAGTATGCAATTTTTATTGCCCCAAGCTAGTGTATGTGCATGTGTAAATTTTGGGTGCACCCATCCAATTGATGGGTTGTTTTGAAGTCTACCCATCTACTTGTTGGGTAACTCATTTAATCATGCCTTTATATCATATTATTTTTTGGGGTTTTCACTTGCCTTTTTTGTATCATGAGGTTTCATATCATTATGAAATGTAAAAAACACTTCATATGACTAATTTTTAAAATGATTTTTTTTTGATAAACATAAAAAATAATTAGCTTCAATTTTTAAAAATCTTATAAAAATAAAAATATTAAAAAATGGAAAATTTTAAATTCACACATTTTTTGGTTAAATTCGCACCCTTTCTTCGCGTCGTGGTCAAGAAACACGGCAGACCTGCAGGCTCTAAGAACAAGACAAGCACGACTAGGGTGTGAATTTAACCAAAAAAGGTGTGAATTTAAAAATTTCCTAAAAAATTGATTAAAATAAAACACATCAATTTAAAAATAAATTATAATTATATCTATTTTGAGATATAAATGTTTAAAATTAATTTGATATTATTTTCAAAACTTCAATAAGGCTTTGATGAAAATATAATAACAAAAATCATAATGAAATTAATTTTTAATTGATTTTTTTTTTTTTTTTTGGTATTGTTGTTGCCTTTTATGTTATGAAAA
>Ga0209208_10004721_pt1 | contig 19196 bp, 15 predicted proteins | sample S1TSphfallax_3_FD_187694 | JGI IMG/M metagenome (GOLD analysis project Ga0209208, IMG submission 187694) | Host-associated microbial communities from peat moss isolated from Minnesota, USA - S1T2_Fd - Sphagnum fallax MG (SPAdes) (version 2) | ecosystem: Host-associated > Plants > Peat moss >... | reverse complement strand
AACAAAAATAAAAACAAAAAAAAAACACAAGAAAACAAAACCCAAAAAAAAAAAAAACAATCAATCAATCAACAAAAATCAAGTAAAGACCCTATGCATAGAGGACTCACATCTAAAAATTGACAATCAATAATAACAAAGAAGACCTAAGACGAAAGAGTTGTCATTTGCCACAAACCGGCTAGTGACAAAGGTGCACTAACTATGATGTGTGGAAGAGATGAGAAACCCCAATTAAGTGTAGCAACTTGTTGAAAAATCGTTATGGCTTGCGCATGCTATAGGGTTATGGACACGTGATGTCAATAGTAAGAAATAAACATCAAAAGGACTAAAGAAAACCATTGATGACATGTGATAGTGGTCTATGCACAAGTGGTAAAAATGAGTCCAAACAAGAATGAAGACACCCATGTGTTTCAATAGCAAAGGGAATGAAGTCATCATCTAGTGTTCATTCAACGTATGATTATGTCTTCTCCTAAGCAACCATCATTGCTACATGTGATGTCATCATTGATGTTCGTTGCACCATATTTGTGTGAATTGGGTCAATAATGACAACATCCATCAAGGTCTGGAAGTTGTTTTTGGTGATAAGGATATCCACTTGTTGTCAAATGTGGCAAGGTAAACGGTGGGAGACATTTTTTTGAACATGTGTTCCACTTTCCAAAACAATAGTTGCAATAATATTTCAAAGTGTATCGTGGGCTATTGTATGCTCACTCCCATAAGGGCACCAAAGCAAATGGGTACTTAAATCGTTAATGGTATGACCACATAAGCAAATGGGTATTTAGATTGTCAATGATATGACCACACTAACACCATGAAAGATGGGTGACAAACCAAAACAAATATGTAGTGAGCACTATAAGGAAGTGGGTTGAAAATAAACAAAATGTAGGTGTGGTACAATGAACTAATAACCAAGCACCTACCCCTAGACCTTCACATGAGCAGAGACATGCTCACATAATATTTGAAGGAACATTTATTAGAAGTGAGGCAAACTCTTGCTCATGTAGGTAATCTACCAAAAAAACCAGTAATTGGGGATAAGATTGAACCACTAAAAGGTGGGGCAATAAGGTTCACGCATCTTGTAGTGCCATTTGGAATGGCGAAGTGCCAATTTCAACATGTGCTACTGCACCTAGAAGAATAGGGTGATCATATTGTTGGAAATGAATGACAATGTAGGGGTGATTAGTGCCTGACATCTTAAGAATGCGAGGGCAATAGACCGAATTATAAAAGGGAGGTCAAACTCGCCCAAATAAGCAAGAAGAATGGCTTGACGACAAGCTAGGTGATTAATAGAACCACCAAAAGATCTTGCACCAAGTAACTTTTCCAACATAACTATGGTACAAGTAAGGTGGGTTATTGTTATATGGCAAAGAGTGTGAAGGCGAGCCAAAGCAAACAATGTTCTTCCCAATGGGTTCCCTATCATGTATTTGATTTTGATAGAATGATTATGAGATCCCCATGTAATTGGAAAGCTTGAAAAAAATATAATAGGAATGGGCATGCATAAAATCGTCAAACAAATGGGAAAAGTTGTCTCAACCCTAACCTTGGGCTCACGACTAAGGCAAGGGGTTACAAAAGTGCAAGTCAAGTCTAAAGCCTGGAAGTCACATTTTAAGTTCCCAAGAGTGTGGGAGAGTGTGAAGGAATGAACCCTCACATTCCCAAGTGAGCTCCCACTTTGGGAGTTGGAGTCCCGATGGACTTCCGAATCTTCAGAGGGTAATTTCAAGGGTCAAAACCCATTATATCAAAATTTGTTTTATATTATTGAAAAGATCTTGTGATTTAGAAGTCTAAAATGGTTTCGCATGACCCATTTGGACACTTAAAACACAAGTTATGGCCAAAAGAAAGGTCGGGAGTCAAATTGTCAATTTGACTCCCAACCATTAAAAGTAAAGAATTGCCCAGATTTCGTTGCACATAGGTGGCATGTGATATACCGTTGGAAAGCTCTTGATGAGGGCTAAAAATTTTCTTTAAACCTCATCTCAATCAAAGGTTTTCACAAAAAGTTATGGGCCCCCAAAGTCGAAAAAGTCCCCAACTTTGGGAATTTCAGGACTCCCAAATGAGAGTCCCGGGACAAAATGACATTTGGGTGCTTGTCCCATGGCCATGCACATAGTATACTATAAAGGGGAAGGTGATGGCTTCCCCCAAGTCTAGGCCGTGGTGAACCTTGTGAGTTCGTGTTTGGTTTGTGCAGGTCCGTGTGAGTAATTGAATTGCTTATCAATCTTCCCATCCCAAAGCTCTAGCACACCCCTCTACCCTCAAAGTGCTGCGAGCCAGGGAGCATGCCCCAATTCCCTCTCCTTCCATTGTTTTCATCTTTGGATTCGTAATTGAATCCATCAAGGAACTTGGGGGTACGTCAAAAGCTATTCTAAAGAACTAGGCGAAAATCGTAACTCTTGAAAAATGGTTGATTGTGACATTGAATTAAAAGTGTTATGAACATTCATTTGTAGCACCACCCAATTTGGGTGAAAATTTAACATTGTTTGAATGCCACAAACCATTATTTCACATTTGCCAAAAGTTGTCACACCAAATTGATGAAGACTAAAATGTTTCATGAAAATAACCTTAAATTAAATAACCAATGTGTAAGCAATTAGGTGATAAATCACCTCACCAATCATGATGGGACATATGCCTCCAAATTGTTTTTCCAACATTAGGAGTTAAGATGTAAAAAACAAACACGATAATGAAGGTGGAACATGAACTCAAGCAATGTGCCCACATACTTCAAAAAAGAGGTTAAAGCCGCTTGTAGAATCATCTAAGACAAAATAGTCTTGTAAAAGTTCATACACCATACATGAAAGGCCATTGTAAAAAAGACGTGGTGAATGAACCAAGGTAGAGATAAATGCCTCCCAATCTAAAGTAACTTTTATCTCATGATGGAAATCATCAACAAAAGGGGGGAGATCAACTTCAACAAGTGGATGGAAGAAGCAAAAGACCCTTATGGTCTCATCAAATGGGGTTGCAAGTTTGTTCAAACATACTCCCCTACATGAGTAAGGGCATGTGTGTAGTGTAATCATGTTGAGGGAGGTGGGGTAAGATCTGGAGTTGACTTCAAACATTTGTGAGAAGCTAAAATGAATGTTTTAATCGTGTGCTCCTCCTATAATGTCTCCTAGTCACCACCCATGTATTGACACAAATGAAGGCGACTCTTTGGGTATTTTCACCACCTTGTGGAAGAAAGGACACACACCAAGAAGGGAATAACAAAAAAAATGCCAAGATGCAATATTGGAAGGATCGAGATAAAGGGATATGTAAAGCTTGTTGAACATCAATTTGAAAAGCATATGGAATATGATGATATGAATGAGGCACCATTGGAAAATGTCCATAACTAACTAACATTAGATTGCCTAATGACAATTGGGCATAGGGGTAAAGTTGACTATTAGCTTTCCTAGTGGTGGCATGGTAGATCTTATGGGTTTCCCATCCCCAAAGCGTCATTGGACATCCCAACCTTCCTAGCAGGCACCATACCATCATAATCACCATTGTCACTAATCAATCCAATGGCTTGAAATGAAAACATGTGCAAACTCCTATAGACATTATTTTATTATTTATTATACAACTTACTAGTGTGGTAATTTAAGTAGCCAAGATGAAAAAAAGTCAAACAAAGCTTTTACATAGATAGGTTTTTTCTATGCAACTTAATTAATTTTATAAGATGTAACTTCCCATTGATTTAAAATATTAGCCCATTAAAAATGTGTGGAACTAGCCCAGTAAGCCATGTTGCACCTAGGAATGGATCAAAGTTTGGTAGGGTGAGACACCATTCCATCAAGTTGTAAAAGGTTCTATCATGGCTTATTTTAAAACACATTTAGTGGGGAATAATCTCCACTATTGATTTACATTACAACTAGAACTAGCAAAAATCAAAGGGTGCAAATGGGATAACATGAGCCACACTCTCCTACAATGGGATTGTTTTTCAAGGAATATTCATTAGAATATATTTTTAAACTCTTAATTTAAAAAAATACTATTATGTCAAGGTTTAAGTAAAATATTTCAAAAATATATAATTTAAAAAAGTTTTGAAGTCTATTTGTAAGTCTTTTTCATGCTTAAAAAAAGTTACAATGTTTAATGAATGCATTGGAGAGCTTTTTATTCATTGGATATTTAAAAAATTAATTCACATGTTCCAATGATATATTATGAACCTTATTATATTAAAAAATCTTGCACTTTCAACACCAAAATAAATTACCATTTATGAACATGAAAAACTAAGCATGTGTTACATTTGTTGTGGCTCCTTTTAGTGTGACTGCACCCAAAAGTGGAACTAACAAAACCAAAATGGAACTAGTAGATGACCACTTATCCCACCTAGGAAAACCCGCACAAAAGTAGACATCTAAACCCTAATTCCATTAAGGGAAATCTTTTAGAAAAAATCTTCTCCAAGTAAAGATAGTTATTTTTTGCTTTTTTTGGTGCGTTTGGGGAAAAACAAGGTCCAAATTTGGGGAGGACATTATATCCCCCTTTCAAAGTTCACAAGGCTTGTTGTTTTGTGCTTTGCATGGTTCATGTTTTGAGCTGCCTAATCCATGCTTTGATGTTTTACACAAAAATAAAAAGTTTGGCATATTTTGCAAGCTCTTAATGAGACTTGAACCCACCACCACAGGGAATTAAGGTTTAGTCATTAATATTAGCCAATTTCTTATTGCTTGAAATGATTACATTCAATTTTTAATTTATTCTTGAATTTTAAAGTTTTTAATTAAACCTATTAATAGAACTGCACGAAGCATTGCAAACTTTTTACATTTTCCCAAATTTGGGGCTTAAAACATGGACACCATCATGTGTTCTTGACATATCATTTGTATTTTTTCAACAATTGTTGAGGTTTATTTGTCACCTTGATCTACATGCACACCATTTGATGCACTTGTTTTGTGCAATGTCATGTTCTCCCCTTATAATAGTTGTGATTAACTTGTGACTAATTTTTTTATTTCATGTCTTTTGTCCTTTCTTTCAATTTTGTAAACTATATAAATAGGTGTGATCTACAAACATTCTAAAAGAAAATGTCATTTGGGTTGAGCCAATAAAAAAAACTTGACTCTAAATATTGAACCTATTAATTGAAATAAGATCCTACCTACTTAAGCATATTCTACCTTCCTACCCTATGTCTATTTACCTACCTACCTTTGCCTACATACCTACCACGTTAGGCCTATTTGCTTAATTACTTAATCTAACCACCCACCTAACCTACATATTATTTATCTACCCCAATATATCCTAATGTACCTTTATCAAAATTTAATATTAAACTTTTAAAAATCATTAATATATCCATAATATACCCATAATGTATCTTAAATATAACTTCGATATAACCTTAATATACACCCCTAAAACTATATCCTTGAATATTCCTAATATGCCTTAATATATTTCTAAGGGCTATGTTCACAAATAAGTTGTGATTAATAAGACATACAAGTTTATTTGTGAATATATATAATCTTTAAAGTTACCCCCATGAAAGGATGAAGCCTTTAGTAGTCACAATGTAATTGTAGCATAGCCACAAGATAGTTACAAAATTGACAAGGGTGGTAAATAGTTGCAAGATTAGTCATAAACAATGCATAGTGACATGTAGTCACAAAATGATTAATTGCAAAATACAAGATTTCTTCTAGTGCAACAAATGTGATGCAAGTTTGCATGGACAATGCAACATTGAACCAATCAACTAGCAAATTGTTTGTGGAACAATTTCCCATTTGTATGCACGTGTTTTGCTCACATGACAACAATCCTAAAAGATTGGTCGAAATAGGAATGGATTACCAAGTCAATTGTAGATGTGAAAATAATTGCTCATTATGTAAAATATAAACATGCTATTTTTACAATGTTCAAAGACTACTTGTCAAACCACATAGTGGTCATTCAAATATTGACTTGATTTGGAACCAACTTCATGATGGGGAACATTTAATGCAAATGTGGCATGCCTTGGATTGCATGCCGTTTGATTTCAAATGGGAGGTGATATGTTCACTTTAAACGAAAAGGAAAATCTTATTGGTATTGTTAAGTTAGGTGCATCATCCACGAAGATTCATTCTAGGCCCCATACAAAAACATCATGACAATTGTAGAACCCTTATATATTGCCATGTGGGTGTCTAATGAGAGCCAATTGGCAATGGGGATTGCCTACATCAAAATTTTAAAATCATGATGCACTTGAAGTAGTTGAAGGACCACCTATTGCTTGAGATAGGCGAAGAAATGGCAAAACGGTTGGAAATAGAATTCATGCAAAAGTGGGTCTTGATCATTGTCAATGACCTTGGCTTGGTTGGCAACAGCCAATATGCCCTTTGAACCTATAATTAACTAAGAATGCAAACATCCCCAATAGTGTTATAGTGATAACATTTAACAAGGTTTTTAAAAAACTAGTCACAAAGTTAAAGACCAAATTCTAGTGCATGTAGGTTGTTCAAGGCCACTTGGACCCTCCAAGTAAGTTATAAGGGGAATCCACATGGCTCTTCAAACTTACCACTTTCCTTTTTGACCTTATGGCCAAATTTTTCGAAGTCCTTTTATAGACAATTGCAAATCCACTTAAGGTAAGCATGCCAATTTTAATATTTCTAAACACTTAGGTGAAATTCTTGATCTCAATTGGGGTTCTCTAGCTTTGGGGTCTAAAGATAGATTGTAAGGCTCTTTTGTACATTTATGCTACCTTTTAGATTGATATTTTTGGTTAAAATATGCCCAAGATATGGCCCCCCAAAGTAGGGGGCTCATTGTTTTGAAAAAAACTCCAAACATCTCACACCCCTAATTTCAATCAATTTCACCATTGTAAAGTTGACAAATGTCCAACATCTATGTTATCAACAAAAAAAATAGAAAACCTAGGATTAACAATGCCCTTTTGAAATAAGGTTCATTTTTATTCAATGGGATAAATTACAACTTGGAAATGGGTGAATTTTTTTGTGGTGATCATGGGTCCAAGCATCATAAAGTATGCCAAAAAAATAGTCCTAAAACAATTTAATTTCAAAAATAATCTCCTTTCAACATTAACATTAAAAATGATATTAGAAACCTATTTAAATTGCATTTTGAAATCATATAACACTTTGTTGAGTTTATTGTAAGTTGTACACAAAGTTTAAGGAATTTCTATATAAGAAAAATGGGTGAAAAGTATGTTTTAAGTTGGTTGGTTGTTCAAATTTTCTAAAATACTTTTACATTCAAACTTTGATAGATTATGATTAAAATATGAAAAGTTGAAACTATATCCATACACATTAGGCCTTCATCAACTTGAAAGTATAATAATTCTAATCATATATATATATATATAATTAGCCCTTTATAATAATATCCTTTTGCCTTTTTAATAATCAATGTTAAAATCCTTTCCAATTTTTAAAAGGAATGGTGCACATTTGGTAGGAAAAAAAAACATTTGAAAAAAATAAGGAATGTCCACTCTTGAGGTTTGAGTGTTTTGAACATGCAATTTTTAAAATTTGTGTCAAGCTTTGAGCATATAAACTTTGTAATTAATGGAAATTATTCCAATTTTTTTTATGATAATCCAAATGATTATATTTCCCTTGTGATATTTCAAACATACAAAAATGTAATTTTGAAGAGTGTGCATTCACTTGGGTGGCTCCTTTGTTTGTATTTTTACCCATTGGCCATCTTGACTAAATGTTCCATTTGACTAAAGATCATTGACCATTTTGATTTAAGATCATTGACCATTTTGATTAAATGTTCCATTTGATTAAAGACCATTGGTCATTTTGGTTAAAGTTGTACAACTTGATTATATGTATATAGTCAAATAAACCACTATATTCAAGTTGATCGATTAAAAAATACATATGTCATTCAAGCCCCTGGCCTTTAGTCAAAATGTACATGTCCATTAGTCAAAAATGAAAAATTAGTCACCTTGAACCTTTTAAAAAATCATGATTTGTAATGATGGTAATTAATGTTTTTTTCATCATGATGGTTGCCTTTGTTTTCATTGCCCCTTGCCACCCCCCTTTTCATCAATATGGTCACCTTTATTTTCATTACAAGTACCTTGTAATTAAAAATCGTCTTGCCACCCTGCTTTTCTTTGTTGTGATAAGCTTGGTTTTCATTGCAACTATTTTGTAGTTAAGTATTGCTTCCAACACCCCCTTCTTTGTTGTTATGGTCATTGTAATCTTCGTTGTAACTACCTCTTCGTGTTTGCAAGACCTCACCCCCTTCCTAATCATGTCATGTGCTTGTGTTGGTGTTTGTATGATGTGTTTATACAATGTTGGCGTTAGTCCTAATCATTAATCTTGTTGCACTTGCTCACCCGCTCCTATACTTGCCCCCCCTTTTCATCTTGTTCATGTTCATTATTTTTCAAACCCCTTTTCTATCCTTTTTGTCTTGTTGCTCATTATACCAATGACCCTTTCCTTTAATCTTCTTCATTTGGCTATTTGTTATTCCCCAAACCCTTTTTAGTCCTTTTCATCCTATTCATGCTCATTGGTCCTTTAAACCTCAAACCCACAACCTTTATTATCTTTGTCCTACTTGTGGTCCTCCAAACTTCAAGACCCCATTTTTCCACTCCTTTTCATCCTACTCATGTTTGTGTTTGTTATAACTATTTGAAACCCCCCCTTTCCTCCCACCCCTTATTTAACAATTGTCCATTATTATTTGCATGTGAACCTTTGCTTGTTCCTTGGCTTGCTTATGAGCCTTTGTTGTCCACCCAAAGTTTAGATCCTTGTAACCAAATGGGTGAACTCATAATCCAACTTGAAAAATTTGGTGAAATTTATTTCTTATGTTTTTGATTGCATTAGTAGACCAAGTTGCCATGAAGACTATTTGTTATTGTTTTTAAATTTGTTTGCCCACAAGTTCCCTACAAGCTACCCTCTTAGTGACAGTCAATGAATTCATAACTTTTTAAGCTTGTTTTTTTTGCTTTTCTTTCCTTTTCTTTTCTTTGATTTTTTCTATAGTACCTCCTTAATTTCCATTGCCATCTACTACATAATGTTCAAGTATTGACATGAAGTCACAACATGGCTTTGTGAATAGTCAACTAATGGTTTTCTACTATGGGTTTTTCTTGCAAGTAGATGTGGTAATGACAAGAGGTTGTTGGTTGATAATGCTTCTTGGGTTAGGTGTTCAAAATTCTTGGTTTCAATTTCCACATCCAATGTAGACTTGTTTATGTTCATGAACACATTTGTTGATGATTCCTTGTTCCATGCTTGCAATGGTCATAGGCAATCTACATAGTATTTAGGGTGATATTGAAACACATCATCAACATGCATTCCATGATTCAGAATGTTCGTTGTTGTTGTTATGTTGATTAACTTTGTTTTCCCCACTATATTTTGTCATCTTCCTCTTCATTTGATATGTAATCATTCCCTTTTACCCCCCTCACATTCATAGTTGTGTACAAGTTGTTAAGGTATTTTTTTCATCCATGGCCTTAAATTTAAAGACCAAATCCTATAATTCTAAATCTTGATACTATATTTTTCTTGATTATTTTTAGCCTATGGTTTTGTCTACCCACCTTGATAGGGTTATCTTATTTGGTTTATTGTAATTGCTTCTAACCATTGCACCATTTTTTTTTCTTTTGAAAGTTGCCTTGAAAGGTTTGAATCAAGCCACATTTAAAGGCTAAAGTGCATGGGATGTATGTGAAGGTAAAGTGACCACATTTAGCTTAAATTCATGTGCTTGTTCAACTTCCTATAAGGTGATATGAAGTTTGTGCCCATCTAACACTAGCAAATACTTATTGGTTAAAGAAATTTTGCATGGTAGTGACCTTTCAAATTGTTTAGAAATTAAAAAAATCACTTTTTGAAAAGGAAATTGATATTCCATGGTTTTGTTTACATAGCTATACATGTTCTTGGTTAATGTTGTATGTAGTTATCATGCAACCTCTGTTTTTTGAAGATATCAAACCTTGGAAAACATTTTATGGTTGCATTACCAATGCAATTGATAGTTAACCATTCCTTGGATTTGGGTATAGTGTTGTATACTTGTCTCTTTTAATGATGTTGTCTCACTTTCAATGATATCCATGACTTGCTTCAAAGCTTCATTGGTCCATTTGCCTATAATATTGATTGGGTTGCATCTGTTAACCCTTAATTGTATTTTTACTAGTTCAACATGAGAATGAAGGGGAACATGTTCCTTATCTTGTGTTGGCTAGTGCTTTTGGTCACTTTTTTCTAGGTAAGAATGCAATGTGCTCAAAATGCATGGGAATTTGGAAGTCCTCCCCCCACCCCACCCCAATTAATGTGCTAATGTGAGCACCTATGGGATGCATGTGTAATGCTTAATTAAGGATCCAAAGTTGTGCAACGGAATGTTGTTGGTGTTGTCACATTTATGGACAATTGTGTGTTGTTTAATGTTCACATAGACCCTCTCACCAAACTATTTCAAATTATCCTCAAACTCCGGGTTTTCTAAAACCATCCCACCTTGTACCCATTACCAAAGACGAAAAATGATCTTTTGTTCCATGCCTTTTATTTTATGTTTATTTTTTCTCATATTTTTGGTCACCTTGTTGCCCACCACCAACCCCTATTACACTCTAAGGTGGGTGGTTTTGTGTACATCTACCAACACCTATGACCAAGCAAAAAAAATTCTCCTTGGTCAAAGGTTAGAGTGAGGTCTATCTTGCTCATGAGGTTTTGCATGTTTTCTTACAAGCCCCCCCTTGAATTATACAGATGTTTTTGGACACAGGCTTGTGTTTGGTGATGGGCCAACTTACCCTACCTCACAAAATTGGAAAAGAAAACCCTGAACTTGTATCACTACTTGAGCTCACCAACAAAACAAACTTTTCGAGGTGAGGCTATAACTCCCAAGGGCCATGAATCCAAACGCCACCAAAGATTGAGGTGAGAAGGGTTTTATGGACAAAGCATTGTCTAAAATTTCCCAAATGAACTCGTGGGGGGATGGAAATTCACATGAGCAACAAAAAAAAGAAGAGGAGACACATGCTGAAAAAATTGAAGAGGTACAGACAAAAATTCTGGAGGAAATTGAAGACACAAAATTGCCCAAAAAACAAAACTTGTGCAATGTGCATCTCATGTGCAGGCAGGGAGGTGCATGTTTTGATGCTACACATGAGGTGGTGATTTGCAGACTTTGCAAGAGATTTAATAATTTTGTTGTTGTAGTTGAATGTCTCTATTGTTTTGATCCTGACTTTCAACTAAAGAGAGAGAGAGAGAGAGAGAGGGGTCTTGAGGGGAGAAATTGAAGAGGAGAGAGGAGCAACGATGGATGCAATGTTCAACATTGGACTAGTTCTGGTAACATTAGCAGCAATTTTATTGCTCAGAAGCTTATGCCGAAGACGTGGCTATTTGGCCAATGGTCCTTATGGTCCTTTCACTTAGCAAATGAATGCATTTTGTGAAGAGCCTTCCACTTAGTGGCATGCCCACCTCCATCAGGCAAAGAATGCACTGAGACTTCTATGCAATTGATGATCTCAACTTCTATGTTCATGAAACCACTACACCCATGAAGTTCTTTGTTGTGGTTTTGATAATGGGTAGGACATATTTTATATGAGTTGTTTCTTTTTCACTGTTGCATAGGAGAACATCAAGTCCTTTGCCAATGATCCACTCTTCCATGCAATTGGGGGAAAAACCTTTGCACACAATAGGTGGACAACACAAATCAAGTTGGGAAATAAGGTCACATGGGTTGGAGGAATTCATCGATTGAGTGCTGTCTGAAAACATTATGAAGAAACCTTCAAATGGCATGTTGGGAGAACATCATTCAACTCCTTGGTTGAAATTATTTCCAAACTTGAAGAAGTGCTTTTTGCATTGATTTGTTGGAACAGCATTCATCTTTTCCCAAACAATTGAGAAAGAAGCAGTTTACAGAAATGTTTTAGCACTGCAAGCACTTGTTCAAGAGCTTCAACAAGATGGATGAAACTAAGTCATTGAATCCTCCACAAGTTTTTTGTTGCAGCCTTTGGTTATCAATTTTGGAGATAGATGAAAGGGATCAAGATGTTTTCCTTCTAGTTTGGGATTAGGGTCGAAGATGGTCTGCCCATCATGACTACTTTTGTGGTTGAGGATGGCTAGTGTAAAACCATAGCTTCTAACCCAGACTTCCTCAGATCAAGATTCTTAGTCCCAGTTCAGGACAGATCCTAAATTTCATACATTACAGCACACTACTATGCTACCCTATTTTGCAATACTCTTTGGTGCAAGTGAAGGCTGCCAGACAATCCTTGTGATCAAAAGAGAATCTTTCATTGAAACCAACTTGCAATACATAATGCAACAGGCAATAAGTTGTTACCAATCTATGAACACAAAGCAATATTCTGAAAAGGTATCTTATTGTTCTGCTTACCATCTCAAAATGCTACAATCTACCAGACAGGGCATGGGAAATGGAGAACCCAAGAGGGAAACCTATATGATTTTCACTGAGTCATTCATGTTCTACCTGTAGATGTTACTGAACTGTTTCTAAACTCAAATTGCAGATGTATTTTGGAGGATTGCAGTTTGCACATCCGCATGGAAACACAGAACACACACAAGGAGTTCACTAAGAATTTGAAGAAATGGGCAGGGATGCAGAATGGCCATCAACAACACCCCATGAATGAAACCCCACCTATTTAGATCCCACTCATGCTGAGGCCACTGTCCTGGAAAGATGCAGGAACTGAAGTGGCTATTCCACAGGACATTTTGAAGGTTGCCTGCATCTATATAAATACCCAAAAGTGGTTGCTCTAGTATCTCCAAATTATCTACTTGAGCAGAGATCTTGCCAGATGCTCTCTGGCTGTTGCCAATGCCTGGGAAATTGTCTGCATTACATAAAAATCCACCAGTGCAAATTTAGCAACTTGGACAATAGCAGCACTAGCTCAATGAGCATGAGTGAAGATGAAACATGGAGTCAAATCAACTCTGATGAGACCTACCTGTTCTGAGAGGGGAACATCTGCATCAGCTCCATGCATTTCTACTTTACCAACAATTGTGTCAGCATCCGAATCCAATATGATCCTGCATATGAAAAACCAGCCCATGAACCTAGCACAACAACAGGGAACATCTGTATATTCCCCTCCAATTTTTGGTGAAAAAGAATGTGTCTGTGAACTTGGTTTGTGAATCAAATCACAGCATATCAGCATGTCCATAGATTAAGTGCTATCCATTCAAAAAATTCTGTCAGTATACTACCAGAAAAATGAACTTTGTCACAGATGCCTGTCAATACCCAGGAACTGCAGTATTCAGTGCCAGAAAGCACTGCCTATACACTGATATGCATCTTCCAAAAGTTACTCCAGTGCCCATGAAAACCTTTAGAAGCACTTACCCACTGTCTACAATCTCATCAAGGCAGAGAAGGACCAGATCCAGGTTCTCCAAAACAGTTTTCTTCTCCATGTTGTTCCTGAAGGAATGAAACATGAACAGTTAGCCAATCCACCAAAATCCATGGAAATTGCTAATGTTGCACTTGGTAAGGAAGCCGTAGGAAGCCTCTGTAAAACAAATCAACACAACAAACTGACTTTGGAAAAGTTCCCAGCAAACCCTTCTACAAGGTTGAAATCAAATTTGCATATATCTTGATCATAGAAAGAATTGCTTTAAAGCACTGCAAAAAAATCAGACAGTTTTCACAAACCTGAGGAGCATGGAAACTGCATCAAAGAATCCTTGTAATACAGTAGCCAATATGAGCTCATTATCATCGTCACTTCCTGTAACATAAAAATGGAGGTCGGAGATGAACTTGTAGACCACAATGTATCCATCAAACATCCCAATCTCAGCTGCAATTTTCCACATTGAAAAAACTTAGTATACAAAGTCTGCCATGGAAATTTTTTATGTCCAAAGATTTACCCCCTCCTCCTCCTTTGGAATGCATTAACAGAGGAGAAATGACAATGTCCACATCTACACACATCCAAAAATTTGTTGAAGGCATTTACTGAGCATTGCAATGCATATCGAGAAGAAAGAAGAGGTGCAGAACCCATGGAGCACAGACAGATTTCTTGCCATAACTATCTGCCTGTTGCTCACAGGATTGCTGCAACAAACTGAACACTGCAACTGAAGGAAGAGAAGAATCACTAATCCAATAATAAACATTCTGATCCACTTACAAAAGAAAACAGGGAATTCTAAATTGATATTCTAGAATTAGGTCAGATTAGGTCAGATTCTGTGTGTCAAAGTGTGCACATTCTTCATGTCCAGCAAGAGAGGTTTTGAGCAAACCAAGAGAGGGATTTGTCTCTGTAATGAGAAAGAAAACCCAAACCTTCTGCACGAGCACCTGTTCGTTGAGTTTTGGTGAAAGTGGATTTCTCAAACGAAAGCTTGGAAGCCAGAGTTGGCCAGTCGTCAGAGTAGTACTTCACCGCTACTCGCTTCCCTTCATCATCCAGAAGCAGGATGTTCTTGATGAAGGGTGCAGACACCTGCGAAAGAAAACACTATCACGAAATGCCTTCCCATACATTCCAGATCTCCTTTCCGCAACCATCCATCTTACCGGCATTTTGTGTACCACCATCAAACCTCTCTCTCTCTCTCTCTCGTTTAAGTTTGAAGAATCTTGTTGCTTCTCGGATTGGAAAGGGGATGTCCCATTTCAAGAGGGGGAAAAGAAAATACCCACTGCACTTACATCCATCTTGTCAGAGAAGACTTGAACGTTGAAGAAGACGGGCAAGCACTGAGAGGGTGATCTCTAAGATCCACGATGTTCCAATCTCTTCCTCTTCGATGCGAGATTCTTCTTCTTCCCTGGATCTATTGGAGACAGTCCAGTAGAGCCAGTACTGTGTCGTCTTTGATCCTCCCCCACCCCTTGTAGTAGCTGTGAATGCGATGCTCTAGAGTCAAATTCCTTGTCTCTAGAGTTGCGGTTCTGGCATCAACTACAGTGTACTCAAAGAAGAAAGAAAGAAAGAAAGAATCTATCCACAATCCCAACAACAACTTGCCAGCTGAAAATGCGACTGAAAGAAGGAAAATGCAGAGTGCGAGAATAGGGATTCCGGCAGATACCCAATGGCAAAATCGTTTACCGAAATGTAGAAGAAGCAGATCTCGAGGCAGCAAGAGCTCGAACATGGAAGACGAGGATCGAGTGCACAGAGAGAGGAGAGAGAGAGAGAGAGAGGGCGAGCCTTGGGCACTATATCCCACCCGGTTTTGGGTTTCTGCCGGGTCGGGCAACCAAAAAAAACTATGCTTTGCCGGAAAAAAAGAAAAGAAAAAAAAGGTCGAAACCGTCAAAAACAAAATCCATACTTTTTTCCAAAAGTGTATGGCGCAGAAATATTCCGGAATAAGATTAGAATTTCTTAATTAGGGTGTCTAGTGTCTAAGTAAGATTTAGGATTTTTCAAGTATTTACTTTCATTTTTTACAAAATGTATGATGTTTGGAAGAATATTTGTATACATGACTCAAAATATATGGATTTTTTAATATTAATATTATTAAATAAGATTTAGGTCTTTTTGATTAGGGTTTTAATTTAGGGTTTTCCAAATGTTTGTGTGTCTTTCTTTGTGTAGGTTTCTTTTTCTTCTGTCAGTTTGATGCGCTTTTTTCTTCCTTCCCAACTTGATGTGATTCATTTTTTTCATTCTTCAATTTTTTGTTGCCCTAAGGTAATGGAGGTGCATGTGTAGATTTTGGGTGCACCCATCCAATTGATGGGTTGTTTTGAAGTCTACCCATCTACTTGGTGCTTTTCTTCTCAAAATATGAATGTTGGGTAACTCATTTAATCATGCCTCAATATCATTTTATTTGTCTTGGGTTGTCACTTGCCTTTTTTAATCACAAGGTTTCATATTGCTATGACATATAAAAAAGAAATTCATATGACTAATTTTGAAAATGAAATTTGTTTGTTAAACATAAAAATAATTAGCTTCAATTCCTTTAAATCTTATTAAAATGAGATTCCTAAACATTTGATTTGAAAGATTATGAAAAAAATGATTAAAATAATACACATCAATTTAAAAATAAATCAGAATTTTAATATATATTTTTGAGATATAATTAAAAAAATTAATCTGATACTATTTAAAAAACTTCAATAAGGCTTTGATGAAAACTGATTAATATGTTTGTATTGTTGTTGCTTTTTATTTCTAAAAAAATATTATTGCCCTAAGATAGTAGTCATGCAAGTACGATTTTAGGTTTTACTAAACATGTACAGGGCAAACATAACTAGTTTTGCTTGATGTTTGTGTATTGTTTTGTGGAGGTGGACTTAACCAAAAAGGTTTAGAATTCAATGTTTAAAATGTTTTGAATTCAAGTTCAAAGAAAGCAAACAAATTAAGGAATACAAGCTTAGAGAGTACAAGTTTAGTAAAGCTTAGTACAAGCTTAAATAAATATTAGTTTAATATAAACTGAAAGAGTACAAGTTTAAAAAAAAACAAATATAGATGGTACAAACTTAGATGAAAGATAAAAATGTTAGATCAAATGATTAAATTTTTCCCCATCAACTTTTTTGAAAACTTGGATTTTTAAAAATATTTGAAGAATATTTAGAAAATAAATTTTCATTCCTTCAAAAGATTTAAGGTTTAAGGTGTAAGGTTCATGATGTTTCGATTTTATATTTCACATCTTCATTTTACATGGAAGATGAAGATGGCAAATCAAAGATGCTTTTTTTTATCCTTTTGATTTTGATGAGGCCTTGGATCATGTTCCATATTTGGAAGATATCTTGAACAATGCTTTTGAAGAAGTTTTAAATATGGATGAAGCATAGTTTTGTCTTTTCAATTTTGATTCAAACATTGATATTGATGAAGAAGTTGTGGAGGCCATGCATTTTGAAAAAGAAGGAGAACAAGATGGAATTGTGGAAAATATTTTCAACTCCAAGCCACCTTCATGTGATAATGAGTCTTCTACCCCTTCAACTTTTGGACATAATGTTAAGTTTATTGAATTTACCATGGCAAGTATTGACCTTATGATGGAATGTTTGGAGGATGACAAAACATTTTCATCATTGAAGTTGATCCCAAATACCACCTTAAATCACAAAACCATGTACATCCAATTGACAATGGTTCTTTTGCCATTATAAAATAGTGGATTAATCTCCAAAAAACCTTAATATTGACCTTGTTTCCTCATGGTTTAAAGTTGGTTTGTAAAAAAAAACATGAAGAGACAAATACCTTGTTTGAAAGATTAGACAACTATCATACAAGTTGTCCATGTTTCAAATATTGATAAACATTTACCTCTTCATGCTACAATTAAAATAATACAACATACTTGGAGTATTGATCCTAAGTGTGGTGGCATCCCATAAACATTTGTTGCATCATTTCTCAAATGTTGCAATACATGTCAACAAAAATTAGTCTTTTAGGATGAAAAAATGAGAGTGTCATGAAACACCTTAGACAATGGACTCAATGAATTGTGCATTAAATATCAAGTTTTTTTTGTCATTTGAAGAAGATCAACACTTGGAAGAATATCCAAGTTACATATTACGGGTGTCATAGGGGTGAAAAAAAATACATCCAAAAGAAGGTTCCAATAAATGTGGAGGAGATAATTCCACATTGCAAATTAAGAACTTCAATAAAGTGTGATTGTGAGTTTATGAAAAAGTTGTTGTACTTAGATTGGGTACACAAGATGTGAATGGTGAACATTTTACAAGGAACAAAGGTGAAGAAGTTACAATTTTTATTCACAAAATACATAATGGATAGGTTCCCAAATTTGAAAACGATTTATTCTTTTTACTTGTGCATCCAATGGTGATCATTTATGCTATGCAAAATTTAAAGTGAATGGTGAGTACATCTATTGTGGCCCTTGCATCCTTTTGAAAATAAGAGAAGATAAAATAAAGGGCTAATACTTTGGAATGTGTCACATACAAATTTTTTTTATTCCAAAAGAAGTGGAACTTTTATTATGCACCATTTGAGGAAAAGGCAAGAATTATTATTATGTTGAACATAATTAAAAATTTATTATGTGAATAATGATTTCCATCGATTCTTGATATAATTTTGTTTTGTCATGTGATGTTTATTTGAAATCTATCTAATCAAATTGTGAATGTTTCAAATATAATGTATATTCATTACACAAGGATGAAGTACTTTTAGAATGTAAAAACAAGAGAAGGTTATTTTGTATCAAGAGTATTATCCTTTTGATGTTGACTTTTGAAAATGTCCATGTGTCATTGGTATACAAGATAATTTAATGAGAAAAAATGCAATCATGGGCATTAGATTTTACCTTGAAGACCAACCAATATGACCTACCATTATATGTAACTATTGTTCCAAATCAATATGGTCAAGGAATGCCAATTTTTTACATGTTATGTTTAAGGACAAAGAATCAGGTCAAGAAGGATATGCAATTGAAATTTGTTTTGAAGTCATGTTTAAAGCGATTGAAAATGTTAGACCATCAAGCATTGTTATCAACAAGCACCTCCCAACTTTCCATGTCGTCAAGGTGGTGATGAGTAAAAATTTGGCATCAAATACATATCTTAATGTATTTTGACAATGAAAACAATTTTGATGAAAAGGTTTTCAATTTTACCAATATGGAAGGTGTGGAAAGTGTCATATTGGTGAATAATTCTATTAGAAAAACCCACCATTTCAATATTGGATTGTGATGGGATGCAAACTGTTCACATGCCCAATTGATGTGCACCTCTTGAACTCCTTGTAACTAGACCAAACGACATAGTTGCATTCTAAATGGAAGGATTAGGTGGAAAAGCTCGAGGTTATGTCTCATGAATGTTTGGAATTTCGCTACATGGTATGTTATTGGGCCTAAAATAAAATGAAAATATTTGGATATTCTTCAAAGCAGCCCAACATGGGCACATTTATGGAAAGTTCATCATTTGAACCAGATGAT
>Ga0209208_10004720_pt1 | contig 19197 bp, 14 predicted proteins | sample S1TSphfallax_3_FD_187694 | JGI IMG/M metagenome (GOLD analysis project Ga0209208, IMG submission 187694) | Host-associated microbial communities from peat moss isolated from Minnesota, USA - S1T2_Fd - Sphagnum fallax MG (SPAdes) (version 2) | ecosystem: Host-associated > Plants > Peat moss >... | reverse complement strand
GTACACAAACTAGAAAATAAATAAGAAATAAAAACACAAGAAGGAAAACCAAAGAAAGAATAAATGAAAAAGGTCCCAAATATATATATATATATAATTCATGAATGGGAAAAGGACGGGAGAGAGAGGAAGGCACAGAAAAAAAAAAGGGTAGGGGGGTAGGTAGGGAGGGGGTGGGAGAAGAAAAAGAAATTGACCGTTGAAGGTCACTGTGTGTGAAAAAAAATAAAAATTATGAACCTAGAACCCCATCCTAAGGTTGAGTTGGGTTTCATCCCATCCAAAAAACCCTAAAACGAGATTTGTGGATGGTGCATTGGTGGGTGCTGGGTCATTGAAGCCCAGGAAAAAAAAGGGAAATTTTATAAGGCACGAAATTTTTTTCCCGTTTAATCAAGCAATGAACATCCTTGGAAGGCACGAATCCTACAATACTCCTACTTTAAAAGAATACAAATGATTATGATCCTGAAACAAAATACGTCCTTACACAGCATTAAATATTCCTACCCTATTAAATGTATTCACAAAATATAAATGGACAAAAAAAATCTTTGGGTGGTTCACATGTATTTCCCAAACATTTGAGGGGTCCAATAAAACGGACTGTGGGCTTTCCACGTTTACATTTGTTTATGGAGGAAAAAAGTTCAACAATTTCAAACAGTGGGAAAATGAAACTTGTGAAAAACAAGAACAATTTAACTAACCAAAAGTCGAATAAAAAGAGGGCAAAAACGACTAAGGTTCACGAAAAATAACAAAAACTAATTAATCAGAAGTAAACACGGAAGAAGGGGGGATGGGTTATAAGTTGATCAGCAAACTGGAGCTCAGATAAAAATAGGAGGACTGAGGCTGTAGGGAATCGAACCCTGCTCCCCGGATTCATGCAATCTAGTTTGAACCATTGAGATGAAAACCCATATTGGAACAAGAAGCCATTATTTACGGTTTATTTCCTTTCAAATTGTGCAACTAAGAAGTTTTGCATGGATTCAAACATCAGCTACCCATCTTAGGTGAAAGTTTTGAAACTAATAAATTATTAGTTTTTTGGACTTATAATTAACGCTTCAAAATCTACCAACAAAAAGAGGTTCAAATCAGGGTTCTTATTATTGAGAAACATAAAAAGCCAAAATAGTTGACCTCAGTGTATGTGTTGTGGGTCGTTTTCAAATATTTATATTTTTCAAAAATGATGAATTTTTGTTGGAAAAAAATTACACTTCTTCTTTTTCAAATATTATGGCAAATGGGAAAATTTTGGCCCAAATAAAAACACTAGTATTATGTGGTAGGCCAAACTTTGTGGTAAGTATTGTTTATGTAATGTAGTATCATGCAACTTTTTACAATAATTTTCCATGGTTTGGTAACATGATTTATCATATGTCCAACATCAGGCAAGGAATTTCACAATATTCGTGACATCTGTTCAAAAGGTATATGTTTGGTGGCATATTAAAAAAAATCCATCAAGTTTCACTTGTAAACATAAAATTAAACATGTGTCCCAAATGATATCCAAAAGTATTGTCCAAAAACCCAAATATGTTATCTCCCCAATCAGAGTTGAACCCCATCCACAAGGGGTTTTTGTCCATGCAATAAAGAAGAGCATCTCTACACATACCCCCTAAATGAGCCTTTAGTAAATATTTATCACATTCATTGGTGGGAACTAGGAAATAATTAACACATATTGATCTAAACATTTATATTAGAAACAACTACGCAACCTTCACTTTGGAAGTTACGAGAGCAACGCCTTCCATATAAAGAGGAGTCTTCCTTCATATAAAACCAATAGGTTTTTTATAAAAAAACCTTAGGTGTGGTTTTCATTCTTGAGTGTTGGGGCCATGGCCCCTCCAAATTTAAATTGTTGGTTAGTATATAATTGATGAGGACTTGCAAGTACTTTATTCCAAGGAAAAAGGATAGGGGGAAGGGGAAGGGGGATATAGTAGGGAGGGAAACAAGAGGAGTCAAAATAATGTCAAGGCTCACTAAATAGCTCAAGAATAAGTTTGCCATGGTTCACAATCTAACACAAGTATTTGGGGGGAATTTCCATGATCAAGTATTATTAAAGCAAAAGTAGAAGAAATTTTTCATCCTTCACCTACCAACAACAAATAAGATATTGGAGGTGCTAATGGGTGAAAGATTTTCGAATGATGGAAGTCAAGAGGCACCCAACCCCACAACTACTACTCAACTTAGGGTTAGGATAGCAAAGGCCCTCAACTTTTGGAGCATAATTGAAATCCTTTGTTTAAAGTTAGTGGTTAGGACTGAAAGTGAAGGACCTTCAAAGCCATTAATTCCTCACACATTGTTGGCACAAAGTTGGAAATAAACATCAATTTATTTATGTAAATAGCTAAAGACATCTATCAAATGGGGGAGAAAATTAAATGAGTTTTTGAAGGGTGATCTTGATAACTCTTTTCCTTTGTTTGGGTTACCTTTGATGTTGTGAAACCATGCATAGAAGATACATGGGCCAAAAGATCTATGTGAATGGGATCTATGATGGCAATGTTTACAAAGGTTCGGACCTCATCCTTAGAAACGACAATGTCAACATGATTTCATCCTTAAACTCTTGAAATGTGGAAGAGAAAAGAATGTGCAATTATTTTCAAACCACTTAAAATTGGCTTCCTTTGCAATGGATGCAAACAAACCACAAATGGCATCATGTGTCCTAATACATTCATTACCAGGTGAACATTATAATACATGGATATTGACATGATCAATGGGATGGGATGAATGCAAACATGATGAAGGAGGCTTGTGATTAAGGGATGGGATAGTCCAAATCAAATTCATAAGGTGATGGAAAATATTGTTAATGATAAGTGAAACGTTGATAGGAGTAGTTAAATTATGAACTAGGTGCTTGAGCTTGGGGTTAAGCACAAAAGGATGTGAACTCAATGGATGTTAAACATCCCATCAAAAACAATGTTAGAAAGGTTATGTCAATGCATATATTTTGAAATATAATCTTGAATTTGTTTGATTTATTTGTTGATGAAGTGTTCAAAGGAGAAAAGACACCTACATGCCACTAGGGGCAAGAGGTCTTGAGCTACTTTCAATTGCTATTGGAAAGGGGAAATACCAAAACCGATGGGAACCAATGTCTCCAACAAAAGAAAAACAAGGTCAAGAAGACCAATGATGAAGCAATTAATTTCCAACTCCCTAAGAATGCATATGAAGAAGTGCCAATAGTGGAATTGAGACCAATACCTCCTAAAGAAATGGGAAAAGAAGCATCGAGCTAAATTTCCTTCAAAACCATCAAAAGATCTTGGATCTATAATATGTTAAGGTCTTGAAATAAAGAAAGGTCAAAGAATGTAAGAAAGTTCAAGAACTTTGAAATAGAAAGGATACATCAAGAAAAATATGATTAAACTTGTAAAAAAACAACACATGAGAATCTCAAAACATTTTTAATATTTTGGACCCATGCTTTCAATTTACAATTTATACAAGGATAATTTTGAGACACAATCGCACTAACAATCATTCACAAGAGGTCTCAACCAAATTTGGCTAAAGGTTAGAGATGCAACTAGCCAAAGTTAGGATAAAAGTTATGTTGCCCTAGTTCACCCAAAAAAGACATGATAGCCATAGGAAGTTGAAGAATCTTGGGTTTGATGTGGAGCTTGTTAAGGTAAGACAAAGGACAACTATGGGTTTAGTTCAAAGCATCAAGCCACAATCCTATCAAAAGTTTGAAAAATGTCTAAGAGGAATAAAAAAATACTTTGTTTTCAAAAGTAAATAGACTAACATATGTCCATGGGAAGAACCCTTGTGTAGAAAAAAAAATTTTAGATATGTTTCAGGCTCCCATAATAGTTCAGAATGACTTTTTATTTTATTTTCTAAAGCACAACAACAAACCCCGCCGTTGGCAAGCTTCAAATCAAATTTAGTTGTACAGTGTCAACAAGATGACAACAACCTTTTGTTGTGTTTGTGGATGTTCACCTTTGTATTAAATTTTTTTTAATGGAAAAATGCATGAAAGAAAAGGTGTTTTGCCTTGGCTTGGGCTATGAGTGAACAAGCACATGTAAGACAAGAAGACCCTTGCAATAGTTGAATGTACCCTATAAATAACCACAAAAGTGGATTGGGTTTTTCATAAAAAGCCAATCTATGAAGGTAACCAAACCATTAAAGTGGGTGTTTTAAGAAACTTTTGTGGGGCATTGTTAATTTTGAATTGGGGAAAAAAAGTGAAGAATGTAATATTTTGGTATTAAAGTGTATAGGTTGTGTTGAACATAATAGAGTAGTGATGATGGTGTCCAAGACTATGGCAAAATTAAGGTTTGGCATTGGCATAATGACCTAGTTAGGGAACCCTAGGAGGTTTAGTATCTTTTTCTTTTTAATCTTCTTGATTTGGTGTTGTTGGCTCTACATATTGAAAATTATTGTGTAGAAGTAAGTAGTTTTTAGAAAATGGATTTATTTGTAATCATGTTCTTAATAAACCTCTTTCCTCATGGGCACAAAACACCCCATGTTTCCTAGTTCATCATGTTTCATTGAATTTCATAATTCCCATCACCCATTTGCACTCTCACATGCCACCACAAGTTCCCATTACTAACCCCTAGCCTTACATGTGAATTTGGGGCCCTAATCTTACACTTTCCCAATGCCTTTAAATAATGCACATTTAGGACCTTTTCCCCTTTTCACTCTATCAGCCCCTACAATTATTCATGATCAAACCCCCCAACCTACCCCCATTTCCCTAACATGTCTACAACCTCCACCTAGAGCCTCTTGCCCCACTTGTGGATATCAATTTACCTTTCAAGGGTTAGTCCATCACTAGTGTTTATGTCAAACTTTCAATTCATATAATCCAAACCCATGTGAACATCATGGTTCAATACCTTCCCTTGTTCTCACCCTGCATGCATAAACCTTGGCTTAGGTTTTGACATTGGATGTTCTCAAGTCCTTCCATTTAAACTTTTGTCATATTTGATTATACAACCACATCCTTGGCATGATGTAGAAATGGCATTTCATTTTCCATTGGATAAACTAGCATAAGACCCCTATGATGTGGCAACTTAGCATTTGCTCCTCTTATTACCCCAATGGTATCTTGTTTTGCTTTTTCAAAGCAGGGCAAATGGGCATAAGAAAACACATATTTGATTCGAATGCTTTCTATCATGTGCTTGGGAAAACCTATAAGAAAAATTCTTCCTATAGGCCCAAGCTTTAGTAACAAGTTTGAATTCAATGCCTCCAACTCATAAACACCTTCTCTATAGTTTAGTTCCTGGATATGTAGTGGAATACTTTTCAACAACTTGCATTCTAACACCATTTTTTCATGCACCCACATCCTTAGACACTACCTCAATTTTCATCGCTCTGCATCCTAAATTAGATGGCTTCTTTTCATTTTTCCTCAAAACTACAAACCAGACTAAGACCTCGAACTTTGGTCTAATTCCTCCAAGTTAACATTCCAATGCATGTTACATTTATTTCTAAATGGTCTTTTTTAAATGGTTTTTGAACACCTCTAAAACTATTTTCACCCAAAAAAATTCATGAATGGCTTCCCATAATTGTTTCAAATTTATATTCATATCGCATAAGGTCACATTCCACATTGAATTGCCCATGTCCTTGAGGCAACTTGCCTTTTAACCATGACTAAACCTTTAGATGGAGTTCATCCCATTGTTGTGGGGCAAACATTGTATTAACTCACAAGTCATGTTTTATGCCTTCGATTTCACCATGCCTTTAGGACACATTTTTCCCCACACTAATTTGGAATAGCAACCAAGGGTGAATGTGAAATAATAATCCATGGCATCATGTGCACCTTCGACCTTCACCCCAACTAGTTTGTTCTCCAATTAGATATGGCAAATGCTTTCAATTCAATGTTAAAAGGGGTCATATTTCAAGAACTTTGTGCAATGAATGGGGACATCATTCAACTCATCCCCTTTGTTCATGTATTATATGCATTTGTGTCTCCCCTATTTTGTAATCACTATAATTATGAAAACAATGTCACAATCAATCATCCCATCTATCATGGGAACCCATCAAAATGATCACATGAGAGGGGCATTATTCACCTTAACTCATTTTAGAGCATTACGTTCTACAACTAGTCATTTCCCTTTTTATCTATTTTCATCCAGTGTAGATGACATTCACATCATAGGCTCCCCTTCAATTCTATCATCTACCTATGAGCATTTCTAGATTGAACTCCATCCAATGTCTTTTTATCCAACCTTTAAAATGTGTGGCATGTTCCCCCTCTAGCATGTCATTTGACTTTGAAACCCCACCCCAATTTAGCACCCCTTTAGAAGGAATTAAAATCTTGGGGGTTCCATTGGGCACCTCATCATTCACATCGTCTTTCATCAAAGATGCCTTGTTAAAGGATGTTTGACATGTTAACATTATCCTTAAAATGAATACACTAGAAGAAAAAGGCCAATATGTGACTAACTCATTAACAACTACTTGCGACTATTTGGTTTTTGCAACTAAACTTTTGCCTTCTACAACTAATGTGACATTATGCTAACATCAACTAAGTCACTTACGATTCACTTGCAACTAAATTGGTTTACATTTATATGTGGGTTGGATTTATCATCTAAGAATAATTGTCTAAACTCCCATTAATTGTAAGCAAAGTGGTGTTTAATCGCTATCAATATATGTATATATACATCAATTATAATAATTATTTGATTTATGATTAAACTTGATGTTCAGATTATTTTTATATTTTTAATAAAAATAATTTTACTTTAATTATTATTTAATTATCATAAAATAATAATAATTACTTTACTTATACATTAATTATAAAATACACATGATTTATAATTCAGCTTAATTATTTATAATTTTAATTTCTGATATTTTTCAAATTTAAAATATTTCCACTATAATTTAATTTTTATAATTGTAAAAATTACATTCTAATATACTAAAATATTCAATTATGTACTTACAATATATAATTATTACTACGTCATAAAATATTCGAATAATTTTATTGCAAATCTAAAATAATTATAATAAATTATTTTACTTATTATTTCTTATTTCTTATGTAAAATGAATAAAAAATATTACAACATAAATTATCACATTAATTAAAATGATAGTTCCCTACCATAAAAAATAACTATTATACTTATGACACTTATGTTTTCATAATAAAACAAAAAATTTCATATCCTAATTGAAAAGCTATGTCCTAATTTTTTATAATAATCTTAAGATAATGAACAAAGTTGTTATCATTACTATTTTTTTTAAATAAAATAAATAATTGTAAATATTACTGATTATTTACTTATTTACAATAAATTTTTAATATAAAAACATAGAATTTTATATTAATATTACTATTTTATAATGACATAAAACCATTGTAATTAGTTAATTATTTGTAAGTTAGAATTACAATACTCGAATAATTAATTTATAATTAAATTTTATTTTTCTAATCTATAATTTATAATTTATAAATTTAGTTATTATTTAAGTTTCTAAAATAATCATAATTTCATTAAAATAATTAATGTTATGACCATAACTACATGGATTTTAATATAATGAATTGAAATATTTATTTCTTGTAACTACTTGTTCATAATATATCACTTTTATAAATAATTATAAATGATTATATTTATTTATTCTAAGTTACACTAAATAGTTATTGTTACAACATAAGTTTTTATATTATTACAGTAAAATAAATAAATTACTGTAATTAATGTTACATTTACTTAAAAATCATTGTAATTATTTCAAATAAGAATTAATTATAGTAATTTCATAATTATTTTCTAATTGAACATAATTATTCATAATATGTAATTTATAGCTATAAATCTGAATTAAAATTTTGCAAAATGTATAATGCAATTAAAATAATTATTGTAATCATTATAATTGTAGGAATTATTATAGAGTAAAAACTTTTAGTTAAAAAAATCTGAAATTGCTTGTCTATGATAAATACTTTTATAGTAATATGAATGTAATTAAAAAATATTAATATTTTTTAAGCAGGTTATTGTATTTATAATTATTGGTGACCAATGGAAAAAAGATTTACTTGATTGATTAAGAAAATTACAATAATAAATGTAATTATATAGTAATTTTTGTAATTAGTTTAATGTTTTGTTTAAAATAAATAATTTGTGTACGAATTTTTTAAAATAATAATTATTACTTCAATATTTTTAATTTGAAAAATAAATATTTAATATTTGTCTATAAGTATAATAAATATCTTTTTTTACATTAATTATATTATCTATAAGTTGACAAGATTTTTAAAAATAAGGAAATATTTTTAAATATTTTGAATATTTATTTATCTATGAGTTATGTCGTGACAAATTGTGAGTAATTAAATGGCTAATTTAGTTGAATATTAAGAAATTATGAGTTATTTAAATAGTTTATTTAATATTTTTAATGTATAGTTTATGTTTTAAATATATTTGAAATTTAATCATTATTAATTAAATGATTATCTAATTATCTAATGAACCATGTACTTGAATTGTTTAGAAATCTAAAAACGAAAAAAAAAGGCATGAGGAAAGTTTTGATGTTGTAACTTAGTTTGTGATATTGTTTGTTCTCCAATCCTAATTTGAAAACTATATAAACAAGGGGTGTGGTCATTTAATTTCACATTAAAAAATGTGTGCACAAGAGATGAACCATTGAAAAGGCTTAACCCCAGAAAAATATAATATAATTATGCACAATTTTAAATTACCTACCTCCCCAACCTACTTATCTACCGAATTAAGTAGGTGCCTAGTTTGATATACCCACCTAGGTTGTCCTATGTAGCTACCTACGTAAATACCTACCTATATGAATAGGTATTTAACCTAGGAAGATAGGATCTACCTACCTATCGTTTTACCTAAATAAGTAGATAGGTATTTAACCTAAGTTTGTAAGCACCTACTTATGTACCTATTTATGTCTACCAACCCAATATTAATATTTTTTATTAAATTCATTTTCAATTGCCACGTGGCATATTTACATTGGGCCACATGTCATAATATAAATAAAATTTGTGAATTGAACATCCCAATTATTTCAAAATAATAATAATTATTATTTTAAATAATTAAATATTTGGACACGTGGCAACACATCATTTGACCTCAATAATGACCAAAATAGTTGCATCTTAATCGCATGTAATAATATGTATATAATGGAGTCAAAGGATGCACTTGTATTTGTTAAGTTTTTTGTTCATCCAATAGCCCTTGTCGTTTGCAACTAATATCACATGCAACTTGTTTAAGGTGACTAAAGGATTTTAATTGCAAATCTTGCTTCTGACTAAAATTTAGTTGCAAAAAATAGTCAAAAAAAATGTGTTTTTCTTCTAGTGATGATATTTAAGTCACATTTGGAATTTTAACACATTGTTTCATGCAATAGCCATCATATCTATTACAATGCACACCTCCCTTTTCCACCTTCATAAACTTCCTTATTTCCTTAAACTGCTCACTCTTTCAAATGTTTGGATACCTCTTGAGTCCAAGGTCCTTTGATAGCCTAAAAGAAATTCTAGCCCATAAACATGCCTCTCTCCCAATAGCTATCAATGGGATCAAGTTCATACTAACAACCACCATCACCCCAATAGCCTATTTAAATAATTAGGCCTTTGTAATTTTAATCATAGTTGTTAGGTTTATGGTCGATCAACATCCCTTCCTTTTTGAAACCTTAACACAAGTCAACAACAAAACTTTTGTTTTCCAACAATAATTCAAGTTAGCAACATGCAATCTTCCACCACCCCAACATGTGCATTTATTCCCTCATTTGAACAATTCATCAGACAATAAATCGTTCAACTTCAAGATTCCATCTTAGAGTGTCTACACCATCATACACTTTCCAACATGCTTTATGATGGTATACCTAAAGCCTATCATGCTCAAATTTTATCATGTTTTAGCCATGGGGCATGTGTTTGGCTTATAACTTGATTAGTCTTATCAACCTTTTGATTATCTCCCCCAATTTTTTTCACAAGGTTTCAGACACGACTTGGACCACCACATCTTCAATTGCATGCCTCCCTTGCTGTGTGTGCACACATCCCATTGACCTCATGGGTATCCACCTCTTATGTTGCACCCATGGCAATAAGCACACAAAAACCTATGATACAATTCACAACAATTTTTCCATCATTTTGTGAGATGTTCATTTCCACATGGGAGAACATTACATGTGTTTCTTTCAAGTATATTCAACTCCTCTCATTGATGAATCAACATTGTGCTCATAAAAAATGAAATTTGCACTTTAATTGATGTTGTCACTATTGACCCAACACATGCAAAAAAAGTTTCCATGATCTTGTACAATTCAAAGATTTGTTACCTCTAATGCACTTGAAGCCAAAAAAAGGAACTATAATGACCAAGACCCCACTAGTCAATTCCTCCCTTCAACAATTGAAGTATTTGGATGTCTACATAGCAGGCAAATGTGTTTTTATATCATTATGCCAATGCCATTTAGAGCTTCAAAGGGCCAAAGGGCCCTCCTTTTCATGTTTTGATTATTTTTCTTCATCACAAAAATTCAATTACATTGCAAAGGATGCAAGCACCCTTTATCTTGAATCAACCAATAATGTAAGCCTAACTACTTCTTGACTTCCACCCCTTCATGGGACACCTTATCACCACAGCCAACCTATTATGTAGGCGGTTGGTTATTGAAATAGAGAGATTTTGACATCTAGTTTGTGTTAACTTAAAGCGAGAATGATCCAACACCCACCAGTGCACCAACGTGGATGGATGGTGCACTAATAGGATTATCTTTTCTATCCATGTGCCATCCCAAGTTGATTTTTTTTGTTTGCCTTTTCTCAACCATGACCAACCTTGATCTCAATTTTATTTGCAACTTTATTTTTTCCTCACCCCCTTCCTAGTTTTTTTCCCTTTAATCTCTATTTGTTTTGGATTTTTTCCTTGCCCCCCCACCCAATTTCTTCTTTTTTGTTTTTGAAATTGTTCCCACCCACCCACCTACTACTCCCCATTGTCCCGCACTAACTTATTCACCTATATATTTAAATTAAAAGTAGATTCTTCCCCATCTACCTATTCACCTATAAATTAAAAATGTGATACTCTCATCCCCACCCACCTACCCACCCCCTATCTATTTATCTACTTACTTGACCCTCCACTTTCCTACATACCAACATTTTAAGTAGGTACCTACCAAACCCCATTTACATAACTACACCTACCTACCTAGTTACCACTCCAATAGACCCCCAATGGTCAACAACGATGAAGAAAGAATAAAATGAAGGTATTGCATGGAGCTTGGTCTTGTTCACTCAAACAAATAACTAAAGGCATAATTAAAGTATTTGACACCCCCTATATAAAAGTATTGTAAGTTTTGTTCATAGAATGTTTTCCTTGATGGGGTTATTGCTAACCAAGTGGATAATCAAAGCACTATGAAGCTCTAGTCCAATTTTAGCTACATTTAATGCATGTTGTATTCAAGTTCATAAAGCAAAATACTCAACAAATGTGCAATACCTGTCTCTAGGCATCCTTGAAATAGTTTGGGCTCCATATCATATCTTTTGAAACTTGGAGAAGTATTGTGTACTCTAACAAAACTTAGAAGGAACGTAATACCTTCATTGTGGTATTTTGTAAACACCATGGGCTGAATTATTTTAGTCCAGGCTATCACATGGGTATTGCTCATCCCCAGAAGGACTCAATGAACATGTAATACTCATCTTAGGCTATCCTATAAATACATTGGGTTCCATAACATATCTTTTGAAAACATGGAAAGGTATTGCGTAGCCTTACTTGCAAAAGTTATAAGAAAACCAATACTCTCATTAAAGTATTTTGTAATTAAACACCATGGGTTGATTTATTTTGGTCCATGCTATTGGAGGGGTATTGCTCACACCCAACTACTCAATACACCTATAGTACCTTTTGTAAGGTATCCCATAAATATATTGGGCTCCATAACATATCTTTTGAAACTTGGAATTTTGTATAGCCTTACCAAAACCTACAAGGAAAACAATACCCTATTTGGGGTATTCAATAAACACCATGGGCTAAATTATTTTGGTCTAGAATATCAGAGGGATAGTACTTATGTGTAGGAATATTCAATGCACATGCAATACCCCTTGTAGGGTATCCTAGAAATCCTTTGGGGTCTATAACATATCTTTGAACCTTGGAGGGATATTGCATAGCCATACCAAAACCTAGAAGGAAAGCAATGCTCAAATCATATTGTGATAATATCTTAAACCATGAAACAAAAGGATATTTTTTTAAACATTTATTCCATGTTCAATATATCATGCCCTACATATTGATTCAATTAAATGAAGGTATTGCAAAATTGGTCACATTGATGGTAGAAGGTTAACTTGAGCAAAATTAAGGAGTTTAAATGCAATATTCACATCGTATTGTGATAATTCATTAACCATGAAACATAAAAATATTTCTTAAATATTTGACCCCCCACCCAATACATCATGAAATTCATGTTTTCAAAAATATTTGTTCACCTTAGAATATGATTTAACATATATAAAATGAACATAATGAAAAATTGATCACATTGATGGTACATGGGTTTAGGGTTTAATATAAAATTCATTACTTAATGTTAGGATTCAGAATTTGTCAAAATCAAAACCTTAAAAATTCATTCTTAACAATTCTTCAATGATGTACATATTTAGGTTTTTCCCTCTTAAAGTTGTAAGTTCATTTCAAAAAACAAAACCATAAAGTTTTTAATTTAATAGGATTTTAATGCATGTTTAAGATAAAATTAAACACATGATTTTCTATTTTTTTTAATGGTTTACATAATAATAAAATATGGACTCTCCCATACATTATTCTTATGTATGATTGAAATTTTATTTTAAACTTTTATAACATATAATAAATTATTTTTTGCCTAAAATAATTATATAGTAGATCATTAATATTTTATAAATATATAACACAAGTCCTTATGTAAATTTTTTTTATCATCTATAATATTGGTTTAAATATTGGTCTAAATATATTTTTATATATAACATATTGAGTAATACAATATATACATTAATAGTATTATGGAATTATATTGTTGATTCATTTTAATATATTAATATTTATATAAAATAGGATAAAAATTTATTAAACTATATATATTAAATTTAAATATATATATAAACCCATGGTTTTATATAGCGCAATTTTGTTTTATGAACTTTATTTTTAATGAGAACTAAAAAATTCCAACATATAAGCTATTAACATTGTATATTTTATCAATGCATGTAATTGAATATTGGTTCTATGTAAATTGAAATATTTTAATGGAAGTTTGAAATATATGTTATTAATATTATGTAAGTTTAGTCCCTATAACTTCTTTCTATGTAAATTTTAGTTTACATTATATTAAACGATGATATATTTAATATATTAATGTGCGAATTTATATATACACTTCATTTCTAGAGATATAATATTTTCATTATTATTTTAATCAAACATTAGATATAGTTGAAAGACATTTTCAAACTCATAAACAACAAGAATTGTTTAATGAACCAATGCAAAATGGTTAATATATGTAAATGAAAGTATTGCGAAATTAGCCACATTGTTGGTGTAAGGTTAACATAAAGAAAGTTTAGAAATGTAACTGCAATACCTTCATTGTGTTGTGATAGTGTCATTAACCATGAAATAAATGAATTTTATTTACATACATATTCCATGTTCACTTCATGCAATATTGGCCACATTGAATATTGACTCCATGTCCAAGTTTTGAAGTTTAACTATAATACCCTCATTTTAGTGATAATTTCATTACCTTTTACCATCAATGTGACCAACTTGACAATACCTTCATTTATTTGAAGCAATCTGTATGGCATGATATATTGGGCAAGGAATAAATATATTAAGAAAATTCTTTTGTTTATGAATTTGAAAATGTCTTTCAACAATATGTAACGTTTAAGTAAAATTTCTAACAAATTAAAATAATTAAGACATTAAATGTATAGGAATGCAAAAACAATTATAATTTTGTACATTAATTAATTAAATATATCATTATTTGATATATTGTGAACTAAATTTTATATAAAATTAATAAATTACATTGACTAAATGTACATAATACTAAGTATTTATATTTCAAATTTCCATATATATATAATTTAAAATTGATATTTATGCAACATTTATATTTCTGAATCATAAGTAATTATTCATTTATATAAAGAAACTTTACATGTATTTTATTTTAATAAAATGTTTTTAAAACTAAAATTGAAATTTTTTTAATAGAAAAGGTATACACAGTAAACTGCTAAAAACTTATTGATCATATATGGCATTATTTGATATGTTATAAATTAAATTATTATATATAAAAAACAATATATTTAAAGACCAACATTGTAGAAAATATTATACATCATAAAACAAAATTACATAAATATTTGTGTTACATAAGATTAATATATGTGAGAGGTATCAAATTTAATTATTATGTGAACCATTAATTAAAGGTGACATCATGTGATATAAATTTTATTTTAATGGCCATTAAAATATTGTTAAATAATAATTTAATCTTTTGTTTTCTTGAAATGGGTTTGCAACTTTCAAAAGGGAAAACCACAAATATGTACATCATTGGAGAAATGTTCAAATGAATTTGTAATTTGTTGATTTAAAGAAAATCTGAAATCTAACATTAAGTAATAAATTACACATCAAGCCCTAAGCCCTAACCCCTCTACCATCAATGTGACCAATTTTTCATAACATTTATCTTATACATATTAATAAAAAAAATTGAAAACATGAATTTCGTGATATATTGCAAGGGGATCAATTATTCTAAGAACAATCTTATGTTTCAAGTGAATGCAAATATCTCAATATGATGCAAGTATTGCATTTAAATTCCATAACTTTGTTCAAGTAAACCTTCTACTATCAATGTGAACAACTTTGCAATACCCTTATTTAATTAAATCAATATGTCTTGCATGATATAATGAGCATGCAAGTATTTTTAAAAACATTTATTTGTTTCATGATTTATGATATTACTGTAAATTAATGATGCATATATTACTTCCCTTCTAGGTTTTGCTAGGGCTATGCAATATCCCTCCAAATTCCAAAATATATGTTGTGGAATCCAAATGATTTATGGGATACTTTAAGAGGGGTAGTGCATGTGAATTGAATAGTTTTATGCATGAGCAATATCCTTTTAATAACCCAAACCAAAATAATTGAGCTCATGGTGTTTATAGACTACCCCAATAAGGGTATTGCTTTCCTTCTAGGTTTTGGTTTAGCTATGCAATACCCCTCTAGGTTTTAATAAATATGTGATGGAGCCTAAAGGATTTCTAATATACCCTAAGAGGGGTATTACACATGCATTGAGTAATTTTAAGCACAAGCAATATCCTTCCTATAGTTGGGATTAAAATAATTAATCCATGGTATTTACAAAATACCCTCATGAAGGTATTGCTTTCCTTCTAGGTTTTGGTATGGTTATGCAATATCCCTTCAAGATTCAATAGATATGTTATGGAGCCCAAATAATTTCTAATATACTTTAATAAACGTATTGCACAAGCATTGAATAGTAATTATGGGCATGAAAAATAACCCTTCGAGAACATGTACCAAAAAAAATTCACCCATGGTGTTTACAACTTTTGCCCTAGGGTCTTACTTTCCTTCTAGGTTTGAACTTTTGATTTTTGGAAGTAAATAAAGTTTTTTTTTGTTTGAGAACAAGACTATAATCATTTTTTTGATAATTTCATCAACCATACATATAAGAATATGTGAAAATGTATTTCTAGCCATTAACACAAGATGGTGTAAAATGAAAATAAAATGCCTGAAATAAATATATATGGTTGACATGTGTTACAAAAATGTGCCAAAAATGCCCCAAGTCCAAAACAACCCCACCCTAAAAAAGGGAACATGTCATAATGGTAATATATGCGACCTTGCCTCAAAAATAATATGATACTTTCACATCCTAAAGTCCAAAACAACACCTTAATCAAAATGAGGATAAACTATGGGCTATCTATGTCACCACTGGAAGGGGATGGAATCCCATTGGCCCTCCTATATCGTGCCAATGTAACCTATGCATCTTGGCATGCCAATGTGTAAATACACCATGATTGGCCAATGTTGCTTCCATAACATCAATCACAAACACCTCCCTAGTGGTGCTTCAAACCTTTAAAAACAAAAACATAATATCATATATATTAATTCACTACGTCAGTCAGTCAGTCAGTGACAGGGGTTTTGGGGGGTGGGGGAGGGAGAGGCCGGTGAAGTAGTGGGCGACCAGTGTCAATTTGTGACAGGGGTTGGACCACCACGGTTTCCGCACCGGCCAGGTGTACAAACCAAGACCTAATCTCCACAAAGCATTGCAGCCGTCCAAAGGGAAGGAATGACAGTCGAATCGCATCCCTCTCCCACCGCACCAAAGGCGGATATAAAAACCTTCCCCTCCCCCCCCCACTACCGAAAGAACCAGCGGTTATATAGAGGAGCGTGTTTTCGGAAATTTCCAAAACTTTCAGGAACCAAGGTTCAAAATGTCAGAACCGGGGTTTTGAGTTTTCTCACCCTCGTTGGGTAAGGGAGTAAATACTCGGACTGATAACCTGAGGGTACACACGGCTGGTTCTGATACCCGCACAACATTGGTCAGGACCACTGTGTTAAGTCACAATATTGTTTTTATCTGTGGGGATATAAATGCCTTAGGGTGGGACCCACGAGTGTTATTTTGGGAAAATTTCCGATTATGGCGACCAAACAGAGCGTTCGGGGTGGCTGGAGTGGCATAGCCACGGGTGTCCGAAGGTCATGGGTACCACTAGTTCCAATGAAACTTCAAATTAAAAAAGAAAATACAACAGAAGTTTGAAAGTTGACTAAACTTACAAAATGTAAGGATTAGGTTTCTATGGTCATTTTAACAATAATTTTATTTATACAAAAGTCGAAAAATCAATCTTAATTTACACAAAATCCTTTTGGAAATTGCACCTCCATTGCATTAATAGTTATGTTGAACTTGCACAAGTAACAAACCTCACCAATGACTAAGTCAGGCCTCATAAAGTTATGGAAATCTATAAATTAAATAAACTAAGCTAGTTTATGGACGCCGCCAATCTTGTTCTATGGATTTTATCTTTTGCCATTATAAGACTTGCAGGATGGCCTGTTGCTTCGCCTGGAAGATTCCCTCCAGCGATAGATGCATGAGGCCGGTGCGATTGGCATCCATTTCCCATTTCAGAATGGAGAAATTCGATTTGACGGACGTCGTGTTGGGGAAGACTATGGCCAACCCTCCACAGAACGATCGTAAATGGTCAAATCGAGATGGAAGAACGTCCCACGCATCATCAAACATCGTCTTGTGATCGTGTTTGTCGATGGTGGCGCGCATGACCGGGTCATCCTTGCAAAGCTTGATTAGGTCGCGATGCTTTGCTTCAACGAGGTCGATCTTCTCAACCGGCCAATGCAAAGACAGGTGATTGCAATACGGTTCGAGTATGTCACGGACGAAGAACCCATGACAAAGCTTGGTGAGCTGATGAGGAAGAACAGGCGGCACCTCAAGATCTGAAGGGCCATTTCGGCCATCGCGTTGTGCCTTGACCCCGGACAGGCCAGCGATAACGCCCATCACATATTCTGCGATCTGGCGGACGACGTCCTTGCGTTCGATCGTTGACAATCGCTCATAGCACTGGCGCGGGAATGATCCTTGATCTTCTACCTAGGCGATGATGGACTGGGCATTGATTTGCCTCCGATCGAATGTGTGGATGACATCGTCGTTGTCTGAGTCTGGGTTGTCACGGGCATCAACATCGTGGACCAGATTGATGTTAAACATAACGCACAGCGAAGCCACCAGATTGTCAATGAGCTGCTTTTGTTGCGCCATCAGCAGAGAACGGTTCTGTGACATAACGAAACAAGTATTGATCTGATTGATGGCGGGAGAGATTGCATAGGCGATGACCCACCACGTATCCGTTAGCAACTTCGCGGGGTGGTGCGCCTCCGTATAGGCGATGAGTTCACGGCGATAGAGCATAAGAAATTTCAGGAGGCGACCCAGATGGACCCATCGATTCGTCTATTTGGGACACTTGACGTTCAGGGCGGTGATCAGATTCTCCTGCTGGCGGAGGAAGACGGAGAAACTCTAGGTGAACTTGACCCATTCACCATCGCAGATTGCGCCGTTCTTCTCCTTGACGACAACATCAATCTGATGTGGCGGGCACCAAACGTGCAGCATGACATTCGATGCCTCGCGACAGAATCGCGTCACCAGCCCATTGAGATGCCTGGTATTCGTATTCTCGCCATCGGTCGACATGGAAATCATCTTGGTACGCCAAGGTGTGTACATCGCATTCAGGAACTTGACGAGCAGGTTGAAGGTGTTGAGGGTCGTGTGGCGCTCGAACATAGGTATCGCGGCGAGATGCAGATTGAGGAGGACCCCACGAAAACAGATGCGGACGCGCACGTCAAGGAAGTGCTGGCCGCGGTGCGTGTTGCCATCACAGGCTAGCGAGAAGGCCCATACCGTGTCGTCATCGAGCAGATCGGCAATGCGCTGTAGAGTGACGGTGACGGCGACGCGGACATACTGGCCAACAATCAGGTCATTAATACCCGTCAGTTTGGCGACCTTTGCCCGGTCCTTAGTATGCTGAATGGCGGCGACAACTTGACGGAAAGACATCCCGATCGAGACGTGGTCCATGACCAGTTCGTACCGCATCGCATTGTTGATGGTGATGTTGTACATCTTATCATCATTGGGATCCTTGACGAACAGCTTCATGGCGTGCGTCTTCTCCATGGCCTTTGTCTTCGCCTTCTTGAGGATCGCAGCAGCAGCATATGCGTCATCATCGTCATCATC
>Ga0209208_10004719_pt1 | contig 19203 bp, 9 predicted proteins | sample S1TSphfallax_3_FD_187694 | JGI IMG/M metagenome (GOLD analysis project Ga0209208, IMG submission 187694) | Host-associated microbial communities from peat moss isolated from Minnesota, USA - S1T2_Fd - Sphagnum fallax MG (SPAdes) (version 2) | ecosystem: Host-associated > Plants > Peat moss >... | reverse complement strand
GAGTGGTTCAAGTTTAGTATATACCCTTGTTGCAATAGTTTTACTAAAGGAAGTGAACTAGGTTTGAGTCAGTGACCATTTCCAGGACATTCTTGATCCAGGAATGAAGCAGACCAGACACACCCGGAACTTTTTGTAGAATTATGTGTAGCCAATTTTTTGCATACCCAACTCATCCAAGAGTGTAATTTTCAAGTGTAAAAGGTATCATGCTGTTCATGTTCCTCTTCAGTAGTAGTCTTCCTGGGTTTATTAGAGTTGAGAAAGGATGTAAGCAAAGGATGTATTTGTTCACGGGTCACGGCTTGTAATGACAATTCTGTTGATTCACAAAACAGGTGTGAGACAAAAGTACACACTCCAAACAGAAAGACAGGAGTAGTTTTGCATTTGGTCATGTGCTTCCAGACATGCTGTGTGTTTCTGTGCTTGTTTAGCTAGTGCCTGCTGTTGGGAAAGGATTGTGTTACAAGCTCTCCAGCACCTTCTGCATTGCACACCACAAGCAACAATGAAGCAACAGTCATTGTGTCGCCATATTTGAACTTTAGCTAGTAAATCTGCAGCATACCCTGCTCAACAAGTCATCAAGCTTGTTGTAAAACCTTCTTCACTTGAGAGTTTTCTAGACTTGCACATATATAAATACATAGTCCCTCATTGAAGCATAATTTCATTTTTTTATTTGCTCAAATGCACAGTACCTGAATTTATATCTACTGTGGGAGAACAGAAAAAAAGCTTAGGTTCTTGCAGCTTATTGACCTGCATAGAGGACACACATATTAGATAGAGAAGTTCTGACAGTTCTGGAACATGAGATTAAAAGACACAAACAAGTTTGGAGGTGAGTAAATGTGAGCCTTACTTACAAAACGGGTCTAAAGAAAAACAGCAAGATTTGTGGGTACCCATCATTCTCACCCATAGATCATTACCTCCTTTGGACAGGCAGGCAACTGTGACTTCATCTCCTGAGCTCCCTGGACATTTTAGTCAGGCACATTGCATGGTATAAGTTTGAATTTTGAACAAGCTCTGGAGTCACATGGGATGAGTAAAACCCCAAAATGACTCTCCTGTGATCATCACAACTACAACCATTCATACCACATCTCAGTCTATTGGACCCTCCTGTATCTCCCTAGTTGGAACTGTCAAAATGCCACTTTACATGCCCACACTTCAACTACACTCTGTTTCCACCCCAACACAGGAAATTGGCATGACATCCTCAATTATGTACCCTAGACATATCAACTCCTAGCTGGAAACAGCCCCCAAACTAAGATATGTCTAACTTGGCACAATGTTTTGATTTCCCTTATTACCAATATCCCAATATCTGCAGCATGAGGAATCAACTTTTCTCTTTCTTTTGACCTAGCTAACATGGTATCCTGATATACAACAATGAAAGGAAGAAATGCATGAACTGAGTCCCACTGTTTGGGGTGCAGAGGTGGGGAGTAACACTCTGTGCACCCCAAATAGAAACCACCTTTGTAGAGGGGGCTGAGATTACCTGGTACTATCTTCAATACCAACAATCTGAACATTTGCAAAACTAACTATCCAAATGTTGTTATCTTCATAGAGGGGGCTGACATTACCTGCTAATGTCATCAAACTCTTGCACTCTCAACAGACAGTTGCATCTTTCACATTCAGCCTGAGGTTGATCCAAGATTGCATTTCACCTCCAATGCATGATACTCTGGACACCTCTGGACATCTTCAGTATACACAAATCCACCATTCTATTGTTAGTAGTCCTATCGGACCAAAATCTGTTCTGAGGGACTCCTGTAGTTCCCTCAAACATGGTGTGTACCTGAGCCATCCAGCAGACATCATCTCCTTCAGATGACACTGCATAATGATACTCCATTCAGAGCCCCTTCAACCCTGAATACCACCTGAAAGTCAGTGCACACTGTTATTATTGATTTCCATTCTGCTATGATACTCTTGAAGTTTGGTCTAGAACCAAGACACCGAATCTATAGATACTGCAAAGCACAGAATTCATCAAACACATCCTATGGTATCTCCAATGTCAGATCAAAAAGCTATGTGTCCACATTCCCCAAGTACAAAGTTAAAGGTAGATGAATTAATCTCCCATACACTCAAGTCTCATCAAACCTTGTATTGCAAATCTTTAATGCTCTACAATGAATGTGCTACCCTTTTAATGCTCTACTGATGAATGTGCTACTCTCTCTCCTTACACATACATACTTCTGAGCCAAACTGACACTGAACACACAAATTAAATGGCTACTCACCCGGTTGGTGGCATATTGACTAAACTGAGAGCTCAACCAAACTGAAAAAATGAGCACCTAGCTCTTCATCCAAAAATCACCTTCTAAATTACTTGAGACATCTTGCCAAATAAAAATCAGTAGTGCAGGTAATCAGAAATCCCTGAATTTGTGCTAATTAAGACACTGAAACCAGAAACACAGTTTTCACTACATCTGTTACAAGCATTGAGGAGCATATACAATGCATTGTATATCTTTTATCTCTATACTGTTAAGATCAATTTCATTTATAGTTTGACTGGGCACTGAGTGCAAGCTGCAGAGGAGATTGCTCTAGTAGAGCTTTCTTCTGAACAACTCCAAGCTTTTGCTTGGGACACCAGAAGTCTCTGCCAATTGTCTTCTTGCATTGACCTCTTGAGCTGCGATCCTCTGCTCCTCCATATACATCTCCTCAACCATTGGCTTCCAAAGTCTGACCCGTGCATTGATGAACCAGTTGGACACCTGCACTACCAAATTCTTGAATTATGAAAAGTGATCTCACCTTGTTTTGGATTCCAGCCTCTTCAAATATTTCCACTTGGGATCAATCTACTGTCTGGTGGACTCATACACAAAGCTGTTTTTCATCCAAAATAGCAAGGGCCAAAAGACAGTGTCATCCTGGTCCCCCTGTGCTCTCTCAATAGAAATTAAATCTTGATATGCCAAAACAGCTCAAAGAAACCTGAGAAGTCAAACAAAGTAGCACAACAGATCATGCAGCTTTGCAGCACCAACACAGTGCTCTTGATGCCTGAATGAGGAATGTCTACTCAGTCATATGATGAATTGTAAAACCTTCTCACCCCCTGTGCACTTTTGACTCTCTAGAGAATAAACCATGAACCTGGAATAGCATATCAAGCCCAAAGTGAATTATGGAGGCCCTTTTCACATTTTTCTAATTTGCAGAATGACACAGTTCAAGGACACAGAAATACTCCACAGACAACAAATCTGTAGCAAGAATCTCTGAGCCAACTGATCAACTGCAAGCTTGGCCCATATTAGGGTATGTAGTTGATGTAACTTTTCTGTATTTTTTAGTCACCTGATATAAGTAAGATGAATACCTGACTTCTAGTTAGACAAGTCTGCTTGGCAAGTAATAGCTTGTCTGCATCATTCGGGTACCTGAACATGCATGATAAGCACTGAGCACCATACATTAAGTGATGAGATCATCACACAACCACTACAATTATTGTTTGAAGTTCCTTCGCAAGTACTCTACTATTTTACTTAAAGGCATGCCACACAAAGCTTCACTCATGGTTATGGTGTATGCTTAAAAGACTCACGGATGAAGAAAATTCTTGGTCATCCAATCTCGGAGAATAGTGACTGCACGCTCTGGAAGACCTCGTTGTGGACGCCATGAGTGGTGCTGCTGAGGAGTGCCCATCACCTGGACAGCTTGCTGCTGGCAATTCCACTGATCATGAGGAATTTGGTAGTGCCTGGATGTCTCTCCACTTCCTGCCCTGAACACATGCTCTTCTCCAAGTGCTCTTCTTACCATCCTCAGCTGCTTGTTTGTTGCATCCCTCACAGCCCTGCAAATATAACATGCAAAGAAGGCCCATATTGGATTCTTGTGAGACTGAAATTGCATAGATCTGTAAACCTCTGGTGAATACTAAGCTTACATGCCAATAATTTCAACTCAAGACAAGAGATTGAACTTCATTTCGACATGTTAATACTATCCATAGTGAGTGATGAATTAACAGAGTTTATTTCACTGACTCCAAAGAAGTGGTTGCAAGCTTTTTTTGTGAAGAAGTCATTTAACAAATTGGAGCTGCCAGACATAGTCTTCTGGCTCAAATCGTATTCAAACCTCACACTAGTCATGGATGCTGGCTTACAAGCAACAAAAATTCTATATTTGAAGAGAATTTTTTTTTTTCATTGACAGAGTGGTTCTAAACCAAGAGAAGGAAATCACAGGGGAGTACCTGCCCAGGAACACTTCACCTTTTGAGAACATATGTATCTGTGTAAGCAACTGGACAGCTGGTATCCACACAAGACAAATGATGCAAGCCATGTACTCACCCTTGGAAACAAAGTTGACAGTGCTTCTTGCAATGGGAAAGGGTGCAGAGAGGATGTAGTACCTGAATTGACATGACATTGTTTGGAAAGCCAAGTCAAGGTATGGTGTGGCTGTTTCTGCTCCGGCATGAACATTGAAGTTATTCATCATCACACGGAAATGCTCACGATACCTCTTGTGTCTTGCTTCCACCTGCAAGTGATACTGGTCAGTTACATCACAGATGGCATGCAGATCTACATCTACAGGGAACTGTGCTGGCACTAGCTCAAGATCCGATGCTGACACTAGGCAATGCACACTAGACAAAATACCACTTCTTGGTAGAAACTTGGATTTACACAAGGGTACCTGCTGTATTAGAGAATCATCAAGAGAACAAAACGACCACTACATCTTAAACAATTTACAGTAGGGTACACAGTAAAAGAGTCTCCAGGAGACATCTTAGACCCCACATCCATGTGGTTGCCACATGGTCTGTAAGTACAGAAATCATAACACCTGACAGAAGCTCCAATCTTAATCAAAGAACTTTTGAATGGCTACAGGATCAGCTTTGAGCTCTTGGTGAAGTCCAGTTCACCAATGCTTCACATATAAATACTGATTTGAAAGGACAAGTTTCAATTTTCACACCGTGCAATTTCCATCCAAGGAACATCTTCTGAACATTTCTGAGCAGTTCTTTCCATCACAACATAACTAGAAAAAATTCAGCTCAAAAAAGCAGTAAGATGAGCTTGATGTTGCTCTCACCTCATTTAAGATCATCATTAGGTCATCCTTCTTCAGTAACAGGGTTTCTCTGTTTTCCTTCCTTGCAGCATCAACCGGGCTTTGGGTGATGTATTGTGCATGATAGGAAATCAGAGGCACCTGGGGTGATGATATCCCCTGACACATCTGTGCCGGCTCTTGAGATGCCAACTCAACCACAGGAGCAGCTTGTCCAGCAGCAGGGACACTGATGTTAGCAGAGTAATAATTTCTTGGAGCTTGCATATTCCAACAGTCCGTCTGCTGCTGCTGCACGTTGTGGACGGTCTTTTGACGTTTGGGCGGCGGAACCACGCGACATACTTCGACCAGAAGCTCTTGGGCAGCTCTCAAAAACTTCGACGTTGGAAAGCAATTTGTTATCCTTGAGATCGTGTCTGCCGGACTACTACTTCTGGATCCGGTGCTGCAAAACTCGATTTCATGGAGAGGAGGCAGCTGTTCTCCAGCTCTGCCTGCTGATGAGCCACAATTACCAAGCTCAAATTCGTACCTAATTGCAGCTTTGGAGGCATGATCACCTTTCCGAACTGGCGTTGGAAAACGACTTGCTCTTGCAAACTTTGGCTCACCTGCAGTAGCAGTACACAATCTGCTCGAAAACTCCGTTCTAGTGTTATTGGCAGCTACTCCACCTGTTGCAGCGTGAGAGATACTAGCTGAAACGGCACTGTTCATCTCGACGTCGGCACATTGCAGCACATGCCAACCTGATTGCAAATGCAGAGATTCAGAAAATTGTGGCTGATACTGGGAAGATAAAGACAAAGACAGTCCCTGTACTCCGTCGCCTACTAGGGTTCCGCGATGCCGGAGTTGCTCGAGGTCGTATAACCTTGCACGCGCTGCTGTTGGAGCATTATCCGCAGTACCGGCTTGATCAACTTCATCGTTGTCAACGTTCCTTCCGTTCCACCAATTACCATAGGCTTGGTCTGCTGCTGCTGCGGTGGATGCTTTCAGAGACACGGAGGCACTACGCTGCTCGGCGTAAACCGGGATGGCTGCTTGAAGATCACGTATAATATGCGTCTCATGCGAAACCTGCGCTGGTAGAAATGGAACGAAACCTTGCTCCTGGATCATGTGAGAAGAAGAGACCAATGCAGATGAAATTCCACCTCCTTCACCTGATCCAGGGGCCGCCGTCGTATACACTATTGTCACACCAGAAGCGTCTTCAGAACAGCAACTGTGAGGAAAATCCGGAGTCTGCACATAGTAAAGCTTCTCTGCTTCAGCTTGTTGAATACTGCTAGAGGCCGTCGTTGAAAAGAAAACCGCACTACCAGAATCATTGTCCCTGTTACAGTCATGAGTCCTTAAGCCAAAAGGCGACGAGGGCGCAGGCATTGTTCCTTCAGCTTTTGGCCCGCTCACCATGAAGACATGAGGACGATCAGTGACTGTACCGCCCATCGTCAACGATGCAAACAGGCGAAGTTCTGCAAACCAGATCCACAAAAACTGTTCCTTAAGAACTCGTCCAGCGGACGCAGCCTTTCCAGCGGCCGATCATCGATGATAGCACGAGCAGAAAAATCAGAAACAAATTCTTGCAAAACCGCGTTACATAGTTTTGTGAAGATGGATTGATCAGTGCCGAACAGACACAGAGAGAGGAGTTTGTACCTAATTTCTTACGCGACAAAAGAGTTCCAAATTCTTAAATGTCAAGCTTGCGAATTAGACTCTTCCTGAGCAGATATAAACCTTTTAAAACATCCGTGACAATATGTATGTTTTGTTTGTAGATCTGTACCTTGCAAAACCAGCGCTCCGTCGCGGCTCTTCCCTCTTCCCTCCCTCGACCTCGTCGTCGACGCGCTCGAGTTCTTTGTTTCTGCGCTCGCTCTCTCTCTCTCTCTCTCTCGCTCGCTCGCTCGCTCTCGCGACGCAACAAGACACAAGCTACGTAGCCAAATCAATAATGCGGCAGTCCTGCTTGTTCCGTCCCGTCCATGCACTCGCCATTACCGTCGCAGGAGTTCACCAGTTGCCGTATATTACGGGCCTGGAACGCTGTCCGTAGCCTGGAACGCTGGGTCCCTTCTGGACGGATTTGGTCCAGAATCTTCCAGTTCGCCAATTGTTGCTTATTACAAACCCCTAGAACGCTATCTGTAGCCTGGAATGCTGGGTCACTTCTAGATGGATTTGGCCCGGAATCTTCCTGAGTTCACCAGTTGCCACTTATTACAAGCCTGGAATGATAGGTCCCTTCGGGACAGATTTGGTCCAGAATCCTCCAGTTCACCGGTTGCTGCTGATTACGGGCCTAGAATGCACAGTCTCTTATGACGAATTTAGTCTGGAATCCCCAAGTTCACAAAATTGCGAGCCTATAATGCCTATTACGAGCCTATAATGCTCCATTCTAGATGGATTTGCTTTGGAATCCTACTTTCCTTTAAGAAAAAAGGAACCAAAACCAAACAGAATGTGTTTAATTGCCTGCCCTTTTTTTTTCTGGAATGATTTGGTGAAAACATTAAGTTAAAAGTCCTAAAGTTATATAACCCTACATTTTGGTAATAATTTTTTTCTAATCCTTAATGTAAACCCATAAACTTTAAAGCCCAAAAGTAAAGCACATAGCTTTAATAATTAGGGTTTTGATAACCCTAATTTTTCTTATAATAAATGTTTTCTAATCCTTAATTTAAACCCATAAATTTTAAAGCCCAAAAGTAAAGCACATAGCTTTAATAATTAGGGTTTTGATAACCCTAATTTTTTTTTATAATAAATGTTTTCTAAACCTTAAATGTAAACCCTTAAATTAAAGCCCAAAATTGAAGCACATAGCTTTAGTAATTAGGGTTTTTTATAACCCTAATTTTTTATAATAAATGTTTTCTAAACCCTAATGTAAACCCATGAAATTAAAACCCAAAATTGAAGCACATAGTTTCATAATTAGGGTTTTTTATAACCCTAAAATTTGATAATAAATGTTTTCTAAACCTTAATGTAAACCCATAAATTAAAACCCAAAATTAAAGTAGATAGGTTTAATAATTAGGGTTTTGATAACCCTAATTTTTGGTAATAAATGGTTTTCCAATCATTAATGAAACCCACAAATTAAAGCCCCACATAAAGTACATAGCTAATGATGAGGACAATTTTGATAACCCTAAATTTTGGTAATAAATGTTTTGCAAACCTTAATGGAAAATAAAAAATTTAGGAAGCCATCAAATGAAGTACATAACCTTTGGTAATTAGGGTTTTGATCCCTTTAATTTTTGGTAATGATTGTTTTCCAAACCTTAATGAAACCCTAAAAATTTTCCTAAATATAGTACATAGCTTTTGATGATCAAGGTTTTGATGATTGTAATTTTTGGTAATCAATGTTCCCCAAACCTTAATAAAAACCCACCAACCCAAGCCCTTATAAATAAAATACATAGCTTGAATTGGTAATTAGGATATTGATAACCCTAATTTTGGTAATAAATGTTTTTGAAACCTTAATAAAGCCCACAAATTAAAGCCTTAATAGAATGCATAGCTTTTTGTAATTAGGACTTTGATAACCCCAATTTTTGGCGATAAATGTTTTTGAAACCTTCATGAAACCCACAAATTAAAACCCAAAATAAAATATAAACCTTTTGCTAACTAGGGTTTTGATAACCCTAATTTTTTGTAATCATTGTTTTGGAAATTTCACCCCATGATGAAAGCCTTGAATAAAGTACATATAACAAATTAGGGTTTTATGAACCAAAGTTGTAAATAAAGTATATAACTTTTGGTAGTTTGGGTTTTGATAACCATATTGGAAACATTAATTCATGCATTATGTATATGAAAAATTGAAATTGGGTTCCTTTTTTTAAACTTTGGAGAATATTAATTTTAAAATTACATAAGTTTAACTTTCAATATTGAATGTTTTGAAACTAGATGAAACCCACCAATTAAAGCTTTGAGTGACTTTGTACATAGCTTATGTTAATTACAATTTGAAAAATATAATGGAAGTATTCATTCATGTCTTAAAATAAACATTACATAGTTAGGATTAATGTTTTCAATAAGGTTTCCAAACCCCTATTTAAAACACTAATTAAAACCTTAATTTACCTTTGAACTTTCAATAATTTATGTCAAATCTTGATCAAGATGCTAATGAAAAACTTGGATGATTTATTTCACTTTCAAAAAATTGACATTTCATTTAACCATGCCACAAAAATTGATTCAAACCTTTAATTAGCTACCTAACTTCCAATAACCAACATTTTATTCACAAACCCTAGTTTAGACATGAACTAAAACCCTAAACTACCTTTACATTAACAATTTGGTAATGAATCTTATCCAAACTATTGAAACCTTAATTATCTACTTAATTTGCAATGTTAAACATTTTTGAAATATAATGGAACAAGAAAAAACTTTTCATTTTAATGTCTTAAAAACAATTATTTTAAACCCCAAATTATGCATTAAAAAATATTACAACATGTACTTATACAACATCTATGACAAAAATATATTTATATGCAAATAAGGAGACCATAATAACAAAATGCATTATATATTTATGTTCATTAAGTTGAAAGAAAAGTTAGAAAGACATAGAATTTTTTTTTTAACTTGGAAAAAAAAATTAATTAATTTTTTGGGCCCATAAGATTGAATATCTATCAATTGATATGTGAAAAAATATGTAATGTATGGAAACCTAGCAAATTGGTTGAGCAAATGTGGGCTTACTTTGTGTGAAACTAACAAAAAGTTAGTTTACAAATCAATCATATAACATCACATAAAATGTATTATTTTACAATATTTAGTCCCATACAATCTTTAGACTTCATGAACATAGGGCTTTTGTTATTTTAAAAAATAATGTTCTTGTTTTGAATTTAATGCTTGTAATATGTTTTGCCTTGATGGAAACAATAACACCAACAAAACATTATAGAAATAATCACAAACAAGTTTTAGGGTGAATGAATCTAGGAAGTTAATAAAACAAAGTTCCACCTTCATTGTGTCAATTAGGTTTTTAAATTCTTTACATTAATGAAAAGTTAAAAAGACATAATAATTCATTGAACCATAATTAATTGATATTTGATTGAGTAATCATATAAATAGAAATGTTTTTAACAAAGATATTTTCATCAACTTGATTTTGTCGTCATTTTTATTTACTTGTTTTTATTTTGTTTGTCACCAATGTTCTCTCCAACTTTAGATTTATATTTCCTTTTCCTTGTTTTACCATTGTTTTTCCTCATTGTTTACCATAATTAATAGCCTATAACACAACACTTAACATCAAGTGGCATTTGGTAAAATTTACATTTGTATGCAAATATATTATTTAGTTTCTTGAAGATGTGAAGTAAATCATTCCTCTCATGTACCTTCCTTTTATGTAATTCATCAAATAGGTGCTTCAATTAGGTCATCCAATATTAAATAAATGTGGAAATATGTTCAAAGAAATGCATGTAAATAAGCATTTCTATTTGTCTAATTGTCATCATTACAAAATGAACAAAAGTGATAATAAATCCTTTGTTGTCTATTTTTCTTTCATCCATATGTGGTTTATAACAATAAATTCCTTGGTTTGTTGTTTCACTAACATTCTATGTACAATCTTTGTTGTTTAACAAAATATTTGTAAGCTATGGTCCCACATTTGATTTGACGTTTTCAACTAGAAACACAACTATGATTGTCGTATAAGGTGAACTATGAAAAAAATCACAATTTAGACATCAAATCTTCATCAAATATTGATTTCCCAAAAAAAAGAAAATGATTCAAAACTTATATCTTTTCAAAGCTAATTTAAAATATTTTATTGTTTCTAACCATGATGTGCACATTCTAATTTGAAACAAAGTTCAACTTACCACTTTAAAATAAATGTTTGTTTTACTATTCAACCAAGTAATTAAGACATTTTTTCAAACTAAAGAATAGCTCCAAAAATACAACTTGTTTGATTGCATAATAACATTGTGTTTTTAGTTTTGAGTTTTTTATGCAATACACTAAAACAAAAAGGATTGACAACTTTTATCTTAAAACAACATTTTTAAAAATCACACATCCATCTTCCTTTGGTACAATGTTTTATTCTTGGTCAAAACATAAAATTGTTGATTTCAAATGTGATAGCAAGTTGCATTCTTCAAACAACTAATTTTTCCATGTCAATTAAATTGTTTTCAATTTTATAAAAATATAAACCTTTCAACCTATTGTAGTCCAATTTATTTTCTATCAAGTTAGCTTTATTTCATATTACCCAAAAACATTTTTTTTTCAGTTTTACCCTTATACATTAATGACAATTCATCTACATCCATTACTAATCTATTTTATTTAGTAATCCACATCCAACATTTATGTCTCATGTGTTGCATTGCATTTCATCTTCATAAGTCCTTTGTTGATTTAAATGTGAAATATCTTAAAGATTTACAAGTTTTTTTCTTGATGTATAAGATCATCACAAGTTTTAAAAGTTTGCATTTGCAATCGTTTTTATAATTTCAACAAAAAACCTTGGAAATGGAATAAGGATAATCAAGCTAGCTAAATGTGATTCATGTTCAATACCACTAAGACTACAATTCTTTGGGTATATTACTTGAAACTTTTTTAACCAAATTTCTCAAAAACATCAAAACACCAATGCTTATTTTGACCCTCCTTCAACTATTATGAAGGTGATGAACTACAAGTCTTGCCAAAGTGAGATATTTGTGGAGAATATGGCTTCCCATTATTATTATTTTCAACAAATTAGCATAGTTTGAAATTGGTGTTATACAAAGAAAGTAAGGAAATGTTGGACATACTTGCAACATGTAAACAAGGCCTTGGATACTATGGAAAACACCATACTATCCTTTCAATTCCCATGACCCAAAATTCTATGTACAATTCATTAGTGTCCACATAAGTGTTTTGACCATTCATCTTTGTAAGTTTAAAAAATATCCAACAAAGTAATTGTATGTGAACATGATCCTTGTGGAAAGTTGTGGTGCAATCTTGAATTACAATGGAAGATTCCATTTTGAATGGTGACCTTGTGATCATATTTGGAGATTTAATATTACCAATAGGTAGTTACTAATTATTGATGAGTTTCACCAAACATCTATTTGCTTCCGAGGCAATTAACAACATGTTCAAAGGATTTAATTCACTACAAGAAAAGTTGTCTTTTGTGACTTGATTTATGATTAAGTTGTTAGTCATGGAAAACATCTATGACTACATGACTATGTAGTTGAATAAGAAATGTTGTTTATAACACCTAGTCACTAGAGTGGCTTAGTCACAAAACAATTTGCGACTATGACTTTTGTGACTATAAAGTCATGGAGGTCATCAGTGTTTGATGAAATCCATAAATTATGGCCGTTGGATATAATTCATTAAATGTGAATTAAATATGTTTTCCACCCTTGTCATGTAGACACATGGTGTAAAGGCTAAAAACCCAACCCATATGTTAGGAATGTAAGCCCTATCCTACCTAGGAATGTAAGCTAACTTAGCTAGCAAGCTAAGCTAGTTAAGTTGGTTCACTAAGTTACAAGTGTGAGGACTTGAACTTGTCACCTCCATAATGAGGGAAGAAGTCCTTAACCCCCACTTAACCATTGCACCACATGATTTTTACATGACAAAAATTGTCACCATATTGTTATAAACATTTTTTTTAACCTACTTTATAGTTAGGTACCTAGAGGTATTTACCTAACAACTTAAAACCTACCTAGTAACCCAATAAGTACCTAGCTTGGTAGGTAATAGGTAAGTATTACCTAGAGGTAGTAGTAAGTAGGTAGGTAGGTGCCTAGTAATAGGTATATATGTAATACCACTCTAGTAGGTACGTACGTGTGTAGTACATAGTAGGTAGGTAAATAATATGTAGTAGTAGCCCATAGGTACTAGCTACTTTATAGGTAGCTTGTAAATAGCTAGTAGGTAGCTAGCACCTAGTTAAACTACTTATATAGGTAGGTTATTAATGTATGTAGGCTAGTTATGTAGTCACAAAATAGTCCTAATCTAGTCATGTAGTCATAATGCAATTGCAACGTAGTGACAAATTTGAGTAAAAGTATATGATTAAAGACATATGACTACATGACTAGATTAGGACATTAGTCGTAAATGTCCAACTCATGAAAGACATGTTTTGGTGTTATGATTGTGTGCATAACCATCCCACGATGATAACCCTTCAACCTCCATGTTTTACCCTTCCTGTTTTGGGCATACATTTAATTACATAGTAAAACTAGTCTCCACTAATGTTTTGAATTCCAAAATGGAAAATCTAAGATATACCTTGATGATTACAAACAAATCAAATAATTTATTAAACTTGTGCATATGGAGATGGCTCATAATGCCAATTTCCTAAAAATGTTTGGCCTTTATTAAAGCCTGGATATCGAAGAAGAGGAGGATCCATCCATTTGTTGGTCTTCACATTGTAAGATACAATTGAAATTGCATTCTCACGACTGATGAAAGAGATGCATTCCATGCTAGATACACAATCAAATTCAGATTTCCTATATTGTTTAGTGAAACAACTAGCAAATAGAGTTGGTGGCATCATTGTCACAAGTTGGCAACTTGGAATATCATAAACATGGGGTATGAATTTCCAAATGTTCATTGTTAATGGTTCTACAACTCCTCGTGCTACAATGTACAACTCATTGTTGCATTCTACAACTTGTGGGAATTCTGTCACAGATGTTGAAGGCCATTCATATGCTTTCCAAGTGCGTGTGCACAATCGATAACTAAGAATGACTGGAGCATAAACACCAGTCTTTTGGGTCATTACCTCCGCACCCAAAAATAGTGTAGGGCCTTCAAAAAGTTTTGTCACAAGTGGAAGTGCTCTTGAATAATTTGATTGGCCAGGACGAAAAAGCTTGCAAGCTGGAAGATTAAAAATCCTCCAAATTTGATGAGTTGATTTATATATTGCAAGTCTCATGCCTTCTGGGTCTAGGCATTCTCTTATTCGACGATGAAACCCAACAATGTATGCAACATATGAATTAGACATTGGGTTTACAACCAATCGAGCCACCATATTTTCTAAGTTGCAATGCATGGGTGGGAGAATTCGAAATGTTCTTGCAATTGGATTACATATGATGAGAAGGTGTTGTGGAGGGAATTCAACAATGACTTTAACTTTTGGTTTTTTTTCTTCATCCACTATCTTTTTTTTATTTTTCAATAATTTATCATCATTAGGTTTTTCTTCATTGTCAACCCCTTCAACTCCTTCCTCGAGAGACTTGTCTATTTGTAGAGATATTTTCTTTTTAGGTTTTGGTTTTAAAGAAGGTTTTATATCATCCTTTCCAAGATTTTTTTCAATGGATTTTTTATGGATAGGTTTCTCTCCATCAATGTGTTTACTTTCATCAATAAGTTTATTTCCATCATCAACATTTATTTCCAAAGGCTTAGGTTTAATAGCCATTGGATCTTCATAAGGTACTATGTCTCCAAACAAAAGTAAAAGACCACCTTCCCCTGCAAGCATGCCATTTACTTTTGGTGGGAGAAAATTCAATGATGGCATTACCACCCACTTCTTGCTGGCAATGTGGTAAGCATGTATTTGGCGGAAAAGGTCATTAACATTCACTACCCTAAATGTGAGGATTGCACACCCAAACTCAAGATCATCATTTTTCGTTACAAGCTCAAGTTGTACATATGGTTGTTTTACAAGTCCTGAATAATTGTCATTTTCACCTCTCACTTTGAACAATCCAAGTCTTACTTGATTTTCACCTTGTATTAATTCAATTTGTATGTGTTGATCCTCAAGGTTAACAACACCTTTTAAAGATTCATCTTCAGTAGGGAGTATTATGTATGTATGTTCAAGTGGTTCATTTGGGGACGATTCATTTTTTCCTTTAATTAATTCTTTCACATCTTGCATTTTTAAAGAAAGTTTTTTATGTTTACTAACATCTTGTTCTTTGTCAAATTCTTCTTTAATTAAATCTACACCCACTTGTTGATTTGCTTGTGAAGGTTTTCCTATTTTTAAATCCTTTTCTATGATGCAAAATGAACTAAGAAAATATTCTTTGCAATGAGAAAGATGTCTTTGCAAGATTGGGTTGAGGGACATGTTGAACATTGCCTTCTTGTACATAGGTACACATCCTACCGCATAGAACTTGGCAATAGGAAGCTTTGACAATATGATATCTCGTATGTTATTCCCATCCTTTTGGTCTTCACTCAAATAATTGAACCATGCATTCCACCAAGTGGGGCTCATCACTTTCTCTACTACATTTTCCAATTTTTGTAATTGAGGAAATGCAGCAAGGTTTATAGTAGGTCGAGGTAGTCTACTTTCATTAGGTGCTTTGAGACATACTTGTGCTCTATCTTTAATAACTAATTTGACTCCTACTCTGTTGCCACGATGAGCCATGGTTGTTTTTGTTTATTATGTATATTGCAAGCCAACTTCTATATAAACTTTTGATGAAATTCTATGATTTATTTTGCAACTATAAGAAATATCCACCGAGCTTGTTCTATGAATATTTTGTCTTGTCTTGTTCCCACATGTTCATAAATTAAATACCAATAGTCTTCAAAAAAAATTTAAAAGTTGATCACTTTCCATACAAGTCCATTGAGGCAAACATTCAAAGCAAATTCAAAAACAATTCATTTCAATAAAAATATTTAAGAAGATGGGATTTTCTTTCATAGTTGACAACAATTGATCAAGATGAAAAATCGTTGAAGAGATTTCAATGTTGAAAAGGTGCAACCTTTGAAATGCTTGTGGGTTCTTTTTTTCCATGCACATATTTTATTCCAAATGTAAGTAACTTTTGAGCTTTCATTCTTGTTTCATGCATTGTATTCTCATATTACAATCGATTGTTGGGTAATCCATATAATTATCCCAAAAATCAAATATGGAATACATCAATTAACAATTAAAACAAACAAAGTAAAACAAAAGTATTGGGAGTTTGATGTTGAACACGAATACACTCAAAGTTATGAATGGGGCTTTACATATACTATAATTAAAAAACTATATTTTTTAATTGTTTAACAATAGTTTTGGATTTTTGCTCAAAATGGGTATCAATATTTGGTTATTGCATGTTATTCAATCATGTTTTTAAATTAAAATATGGAAATGTTATATAAGGTAAATAAGCTTTTACTCATGATGTGACAATTGATGTGGGAATCTTAGCAATAAGGTTAACATGCAAGCATTCATCTTGGGATCTATGGTAAAAACCTATCAATATTACATTAACATAACACTAAAAGTTTACCAAAATATTGATTCAACAAGATATTCATTTATTAGGTATGTAAATAAAATTTAAAAAAATTTCCATTCATTTTCAATCACTTTCTTGATTGGGTCTTCACATCTAATAAGACTTCAAACTCATTCTTGACGTTAGTAGAACATCCCCACTAGCACATTGCACAACATTGGATGAAAAAAATCAATATTATGCTAACTTGGGCTAACATTTGTGCAAAAGACATTGGGCTTGGGAAAAGGCATTGCATAATTCAAACCTATTATTGATTGGTTAGATTGATTGACTACTCCATGTGGTTTATTATTAGTAGTTTATTATGTTTAATAGTCCTAATTTCATGTTCCTAAGTTGGGCATGATAAATTAAAAATTAATCATCTTGGATGTGAAATTTAATGTTGGAGGCCCAAATAATGAGCATGGGTGGAACTACTCTCATTAAAAAACTCTTCAAATTTGAATTAAAAACTTGCAAAAATGGAAGAGACATTTTTAAAAATATTTCATTGTCATAAGGTCCTTCAATTCAATGTGAAATTCTATCAAAGGATGTGTTTTCAAATATAAATACCAAATTTGAAAAGTTCCTTAGGAAAAGTTTGAAATATAGGAGTGTAGGATATTGAAATTTTTGAAAGGATCAAGAGATAAAGCCTTGTGCATAAGAAAATCACTACCATTTGATATATAAAGGAGATAATGGAATCAATAAGGTCCAATTGCTTCCCATGATTTTCATCAAGGGTGTACAAAGGTTTCATAATCATTTATCCATGTTCACATGGTTTATAAGAACATCAATAAATAGGTTTTAATTTACTATAATGTTTGATAATTTGTTTATTTTTGTTAATAACTTTTAGTTTTGGTTATTTGGAAAGTTCATAAATCAAAAAACCTATCATTTTGACTTTTTGAAAATTTTCAAATAAAATAACCTTTGGTTCAATTTTTTTGAAACTTTTGTAAACAAATTAATGGGTTTCACAAAACAACATGAGGTTTCAGGTAGGTTCTTGGATTTTGTGATAATTGTGTTTAAAGGTCAAATTTGGTTATTCTAATTTTGGAGAACCATCTACATAAATTCAAAATTAGTTTTTTAATTTGTGGGAACCACCAATCAAGGTTCCACATACTTTACCTTTAACCATCAATTTTTTCTTTGAAAAAGAAAAATACATCCAACACTCCCTACTCCTTGAAATATATTATTGAAAATAGTTTCATGTAGGCTAAAGACCAACATTGGGTGGGTACCCACTTTGGTGGATAAGACCCTTAGGTTTTGATTAATAAAACCTAAATTGGATTTGGATCTAATTTTCAAAATATAATTAAAACATGATTTAATGTTTTTGAGAATCAAACTTAGAACTAAATTATTAGTTTTGGTTTTAATTATGTGTAGAATTGGAACCAAAAAAAAAGTTAATAGAGACGTTTTTGAAAAAAACTACAAGAACCAAGGGTTAATCATTAATTTCATTTTGTGTTAATAAGAGTGGAATTAGAACCAAGTTTCATGTTTGGAATGAAACTAGAATTTTAGGTTTTTGGAAAACAAAACCTAAAGTTGGAACTTGAATTAAAATAATCATAATTTATATTTTAGAATTTGAACCAAAGGTTCTTTGTAAAAGTAAATAATTTCCCAACATTATAAGTAGGGAAGGAAAACCAAAAACAAGGTTGTTATGGGAATGATGATTTTGTGTAGGTTAAGGACCAAGGATAGGGTTGTTTTAAGAATGAAAACCTTGCACAAAATGAAAGTTTAATTTAGGAACCTCATCCCTAGAATAGTCCCTTTGATGTCTTTATTTGTTACAAGGAATTGGTTGATTTTTGTTTTATAAACAAATGATCGTGATTCATTTTGAAATGAAAGGAAGGACCCTACATATAAGGTCTAATATTTATATTCAAATAGAAATTGTTATTAAAGATAAGGTGCCATCCAAATACACTAGAAAATTTCTACCAATTCTATACAAATTTGTATTTTTCCAAAGTGCCTTTGAAGTTATGGTTAATGTTCAAAGTGAATTTTTTCTATTAAAAGATTTTGCAACACTAAATAAGTACCTAACTCCCGAATCCATTCCTCTCCCAAGCTCCCATTAGAACCACCATCCTCCCCACATAAACTTTTCATACCCTTGTCCCACATTTCCATGTTTAATCCCTTCCTAACTTTGATTTTGCAAGTTGATTTGAAATTGGGTTTTTTCATGCAGTGGCCATGAAGCTTTACTTATATTGAATAATTCTACCAACACCTTGTGTCAATGACCTTGGCTACATTATTTAAGGTGAAAATTTGTGGGAAACATAGGAGATATAATAAAACAATGAATCAAATTTCAAATCCATTAATGTACCTATGAATGGAAATGTTGAAACAAAGTATTTAGGTGCCAAAGGCCCCTTCATTGGTGGGAGGAGGTGGCTTTGAAATCATCAACAAGGCGAAAAAGAAATAAGACAAAACAAAAGGAAAAGAAAAATTCAACAAAATGACATTGAAAATCAACATAGATCAAAATAAATTTTAGTCCAATTAAATTTCCATTTTTTTGTGTGAATGAAACATTAATCCATTCTCCAACACTACAAAGTTTCATTCACTCCTAACCAAATTGTCTTGAAAAAACCAACAAATGGTTTTC
>Ga0209208_10004718_pt1 | contig 19203 bp, 12 predicted proteins | sample S1TSphfallax_3_FD_187694 | JGI IMG/M metagenome (GOLD analysis project Ga0209208, IMG submission 187694) | Host-associated microbial communities from peat moss isolated from Minnesota, USA - S1T2_Fd - Sphagnum fallax MG (SPAdes) (version 2) | ecosystem: Host-associated > Plants > Peat moss >... | reverse complement strand
ATCATGTTGATCTACAAAGATATCTTTGAAAATGTAATCTCAAATAACAACTATTAAAAAGTTATATGATTATGAATTTTGTACTAAAAGATTGAAGAGAAATTAATATTGGTTTGTATTGTGTTTTTGTTTTAAGTGAATGCATTTCTTCTTGAACAAGAGGATCAACTTGAAAGTTTTTAGTTGATAATGAGGAAAGTAAATATATGTGTTTTCAAAAATGAATGTGATATAAATTATAATGTTACACATGTTAAATCATGTTTTGATACACCAATTGGATCAAATGTTAAACAATTGAATGTCAAATCTTGTGCTCAATGTATGATATGTATTGCATCTTGTTGGATAGGAAATTGAATTCTTGTGATAATATGAAAAAGGTTGTTATTTATTTGTGTTTCAACAATTTTTTGTTTAGTTGGTGTCATGTTTTGTCAATTGTATGTAATTGTTCATATATGTGCGAAGGTGAAAACATGTTAATATGTACCAAAGCAATTGTAACCATTACCTAATATTTCATCTTTCAAAGTGATTATTTAAATTGATGTTGAAATTTTTGGATTTATTTATATAACAACATTCATAATATGTTATGAGAACATGTGAATAAATTTGAAATTAATCTAACAAAAAATATATATATTCAAAAAAATTAATAAAACAATTCTAACCAAATGTTTTTAAGTAGTAAAGGATTTACAAAGTGACATAAAAAGAAGTGAGAATGAAATTTTTTTTGGCAAAATTATAATGTAAACTTCAAAATAATTGTAAGCAGCTTGGACATTGGGCATAACAAAGTGAAAGTATCGCAAAAGTTGTTTGAAGATTTATGAGCATAATAAAGCTAACAATCATGTTGAGGTCTTCTTAGAACGCCTTTGATACGAAGGCTTCCACAAATGGCAAAGAGTTCACTGGAGCAACTAGAATACAAAAACTAGATTCGAGTGTAAGAAAACCTAAAGGAAGTGGTATAGACTAGTCTAAACCATGTGGAGACCAGGCTACACACTTTGTTTACTTCACTAAAAGTCCTAATGCTTTAAATTCCTTTTGTAATTGCAAAAAACCAAGCAATTCATCCAAGGCAAGACCAACTATGTGCGTATCATTTGCCAATGAAGGAAAAACAAAAGTAGGGTGGGTTGTTGCAATAGGACAGAGAATGCAAAGATGAGCTAGTGTAAACAACAATCCTCCCAAAGGATCCCCCTGTCGTGTACCAAATTTGGATGAAATGATAATGAGATCCCTATGCCTAGAAGCCTTCGAAAAATATAGTGGACGATGGGCATGTGTAAAACTGATAAACAAATGGGAAAAGCTTATCCAAGGTGTCAATAAAAGACTATAACTCCTAAAAAATGGTTGTTCAAAATACTGAACTAAACGCGTTTCAAACATCCATATGTAATACCACCCACTCTGGATGTAGATCCAACATAACTTCAACCCCATGAACCACTATTTCACATTTGCCTAGCATTGCCACCCCAAACTAATGTGGACTAAAATGCTTTGCAAATGTATCCTTAAACTAAATAGCTAATGTGCGAATGATTAATCGATAAATCACCTCTCCAATTGTGATGGGTCAAACACCTTTGATTTGTTTCTCCAAAGCTAATAGTTGCAATGTAACAAGCAAATGTGATACTAATGGAAGAACATGACCACGATTGATGTGCTCACATATTTCCAAAAAGAGATCAAAACCACTAACAAAATCATCATGGACAAAACAATCCCGCAAAAGTTCATACACCATACATGAAAGTTCGCTAAATGAAAGATGTGGAAAACGTGTCAAAGCATAAATAATGCATTTTTATCCAAAACAAGATCCATCTTTGGATGAAAATCGTTGACAAAAGGGGGAGGTCAACCTCAACCAATGGATTAAGATGGAAAAGGGCCATAATGGTCTTAGCTGATGGGGCCGAAAGAATGTTAAAGGTCAATGCACACATTGTTTGAGCATACTCCCCTACATGAACAAGTGCCCATGCATGACAAAATTGTGTTAATGGAGGTGGAGTAAGCTCAAGTGCCATATTTAAGGATCTTTGGGAAGCTAACACCTATGCTCTAATTGTGTGTTTTTCTTGTAATGTTTCCCAATCCCTTGCCATGTATCAACGCAAATGGACATGCATCTTTTGGTGGCCTTTTTCACCACCCCATGGTGGAAATGATAAGCACCAAGAATGGAAGAGCAAAAATGCATGCCAAGTTGTTATGTTGGATGGATCAACAACCAATTGAGCTAAAGGGATGCATAAAGCATGTTGAACCTTGACATGGAAAACATATGGAATGTGATGATATGAACAAGGTTTTGGTAACCAAGATGGAAAACATCAATAATATTTAATACGTAACCCATGTCCAAGCTGAAAAGGGGGGAGAAGATGGTAATGCCGAAGGCATTGGCACCTTGAAAGTTGATGACTACCTGTGTGCAGTGCATGATGTCTAATGATGTGCTAAACTTGCACCTACTACATATAAGCGATCACAATCAAAACAAAGAACATGCGAATGTTGATAATGGGATGGATGGGCCCCTAATGTAGGTATAGGTGATTGAGGAATAACATGTGGCTAATGAGGTAGAAAAGGTGTGGAATGTGTGGATGAACTAGGTGTAACCAAAGAAATTAGATGAAGCAAAGTAGATGCATTGGGAATCATTAGGTGAAGGGGTGGAGATGTGTCATGATAATCCATACAAGTCATCACGATATCAAAATCTTGTTGTAATACCCGTCGACGTTTTGATGACAATGAAATGGTTGGGCCTGCCATGGCTATATGCATTAATTAATGAAGCTTTAAACCCTACATGAATGAGAACAGCTTTCACCTTTGTCACAACACTTTTGACTTTTACTTGCTTTGTAAGGGCAAACCCATCATCCACGCTTGCCGTGGCTTTCAAAAAATCATCATCCTCTTCCTCCTTTTGACTTTTGATTTCCTTCTTGAAAATTGGTTGCCTATGATACCATCACGATGTTGATTTGTTACAACAATAACCATTTTTTTATCACAAAGTCTAATCTATTGATGAAATTCAATTCATCCATCCATGGTTCTCAAAATCCTACCATAATATGAAATCTCTTCCCTTTAGGTAGAAGTCTCTTGCACAACATTGCATTTGCATCCCAATCTTCCAAAGATTCTGGTCAACAAAAGTTTTAAATTTTTTTATTTCAACCACAATAAAAGATCTTTGTTGTTGTTGGGGAAAGAAAATGAACTAAGAAAGTGTAGTAAGCTGGTGGAAGGTTACTACAAAAAAATATTAGTTATTCACAAGGTTGAAAGTACTAGCTTCTTTTCCATTGCACAATTTCCCCCCTTCTTCCCTTTCGCACTATTGTTGTTGAACTTCATGGCCACTGTCTAGTAAAAAGCTTATGGATTTATTACTACCTTAGAAAATATCAAATGTACCAAGGTGGAACTCGGAATTATATTGAAATTATGTATTTGTGATTCTCAAAATTGGAATTTGAATTTTGTGAAGAAGTGGACCCAAAACAATTTGAATGGAACCTAAACACCACCTCATGTGTGAAGAACTAGACCCAAAACAATTTGAATGGAACCTAAACACCACCTCATGTGTGAAGAACTGGACCCAAAATGGTTATAATGGAACCTAAACACTACATCATTATGAAGAAGTAGACCTAGAACATTTCAAATGGAACTTGAACGCTACCTCATGTGTGAAAAAAGGGAGCTAGAACAGTTCTAAGGAGAAGCAACAATAATTCTAGGACTACAACAAACCCTAAATTGGACATGTGCCAAAACAAAGAAAGAGACACAAGTGAAGAACATGATAAGGACAAAATTTGTTCCTACACAAGAAGAAGAAGAAGACTTTGGAGATGTTTTTACCTTACACAAGTCGTTAGACCTGTGAATAGTAACTAATTCATGTGATTCACTAAAGCCACCTTCGAATGTCTCATGCCTTTCTTGAAACTTTTGTCTTTGAAACTCTCTAAACCTAAAAAACACTTGCCACTTTCTCTTTCCTTTTATTTTTTTTCACACGTTTTTGTCATTGAGTGCATTTTAAAGAAGAAAAACACAAAGAGAAAGACATAGAAAGAAAGAAAAAGAAAAATTATGCGGGCAAGTTTTTCCCTTGTGCGGAGCAAGGGAAGAACAATCCATAGCTCATAGATTTTGGGATTATAGTTTTGCACAAAGAGAGTGGGGTCCATACACAATTTTTGTGTGAAAACCCAATATGATTTATCCCCATATATGTAAAGGGCAAGGCCGAAATGTTTTTGGATTTACCTCCATTTAGAAGAGATCCAAGCTTTGAGTGCTTACAACCTATAGTTGATGTGTTTGTGTGACCACATGTGTGTGTGCATCGAGGAAAAAAACTTGACAATTTTTTTGGGGTTGGAAGTCTCACAATAACAATTAGTCACAAGTACCCCTTATCGTAGTTGTGGCTTAAAAAGTTTAAGTTTTGATCTAATGGAAGATGGTTTGTGTAGAAGAGAGATCTGTTCATCTCCTTTTGGGGATCATGTAATTTCTGGACTAATAGCGAGGGTTGAGTTGAAGAAACCTCCAATATCATCAACATGCCGCATTGGAATCTTTTCGAGGAAGGTTTGGTGGGGTTTGGGAGACATTTGCATCAAAAGTTTCTCTATTGATAGTCTACAAATAAATGCACATGTCCTAGGTTTCTACTAGGACAAGGTCAAGGCGCATAGATCGTTTTAAGCTCAAAGTGGATTAACAACATAAAGTTGAATTCGTGTTGTGTTTATTGTAATGGATATTGATCGTCTGTGCTTTTTGTTGTTCTTTGAAGATATTTACCGGGTGATGGCAGTTAATCAAGTCAAAAAAATTGTAATGCCAAATTCCAAAAAACACAAAATTCCAATCCAAGTATTCTTAATTCATTTTTAGGCCGAATGGCACTTGTGGCCCGACTTGATGGGAGTGGTCGCTAAAGTTTCCTGTTAAAAATGCGTATTGCCTCCTTTATGATTTCATTTTTGGGGGTCTAATAGTTTGCTAAAGGTCTCTCTTCATTAGGTTTTTTAAGCTTGGAAATCATAACACTTTAAGCTGGCCTAAACTTGTATGTTATGTCTTTAAGACGACACAATGTATTATCAAAGCAACTTTGGTACAAAAAAGGTATAATATTTATCCCAAAATTTCAAAAGCTTGCAAAACACCTTTCAAAAAAATTGAAGGTAAAGGTTTCTAATCATGAACATCCCATACATCATAGATTTTCCACTTGACGTGTAAATTTTTCCTATGAATTTTCTTAGTGATGGAGTAGTTGGAAATGTGTTCAAGTGTATGTTCCATGGAGTGATGGTAGTTGCTAAGGTTTGGAAAAATGAATTGCGTAACTATTAAAAAAGTGTTTTGTGTTGTAAAAATACCTAAAAGAAGAATCACTAAAATTAAATACAAGGAGTGATCTTGATCAAAGAGTAATCCTAATCAAATTAATCATCAATCACCGACATGATTGGTAAGATAGATTTTACTTTAGATTTTAATTTGTCTAATTTATCTAATAGATGAAAGGTATAATTTCATCCTAAGTTCATCTAGTTCTAACAACTTCCTTGAATTTCTACTTTAGAATTTAAACTCTTTCTATCCTTCCTTGGAGCCTTAATCTTAAAACCCAAATTTTTTATTTTTTTTCTCAATACAATGTCATGCTTCTAGATGATTTGGGCAAAAGTCTTCGAACAACTTTAGGAGACCACAAAGATTGCAACCATGGTAACTACTTAATTGTTTGAATTTCAAGTCATGACATGAACTTGGTTAACTAGTTTTCTTATCTAGATTCCTTTGTGTGATGCAGTTTGAGATTTTCCTCCTAATGATTTGGTTTCTATTTGAGATGATTCGAAGAGCTTGTGATCTAATTATCTTCTAGTTTCATTCTTGACTTGTTTGCTCATCCAATGTGAGTGATCATGGGAGTTCGAGAGCCTATCAATGTGAGTCCTTTGTATCAAATGTTAAAACATCATGCATTCAAGAAAAAGTGAGTTCCTTTACTAACAAATACTCCTTTGCATCTAAAGGTCTTCTAATGATTAGGTCAAGGAAATATTATGTTGTTTAGGTTGGAAGACAATAAGGTATATACATTACTTGGGTAGATTGCAAAGCATAGGTAGATGGATTCAAACGAGCTATATACAAAGGTTTTTAATCTATAGTACAAGCATAATACTTCCTAGATATCAAACACTTAAATTCTAAGATTTCAAAATTGTAGAGGTGTTAAATAATTTCACACAATTCTCAAACTTGGTTTTTTTTAGTGTTTTCATCAAGATGTCTATTGATTGATTATCAATTGAAAGATGTGAAATTCTTATTTATTTCCTTTCAACCATATTTTTCACAAATTGCACGTGTATTTCAAAATGTTTTGTTTTTGTGTGATACACATGATTGTGGGAAAGCTTGATAAACTATGATTGTCCCAATAAAGATCAATTGGTCTTATTTTCAAAATTCCAAGCTCTTGATAAATGTTTGATCCATATTTTTTGGTTGCTTCAACAAAAGATAATGATATTTGTGATAAGTTGTGAAAATAAGATGTTTTACGATCATAATATCTCACACATGTGATAAGGTCAACTCATATCAATTTTGTTGTATGAATAGATTAAATGTCTTTTTTTAATTTAAAAAATTTAATTTTGAAGCATGTAATGTGTGTAAAATTTTAATGAGATGATCCCATAATCTTTTAGTAGATGTAAAAATGATGAAGAATATTGGAAAACCAAGTTGTTGAATCATTACAAATAATTTTTTTGCAACCTTTCAAAACAATCACATGAATTATGCAAACCTTCAAATCATGATAATCTAAGTATGATTTGTAAATATTATCTAAATTTGGTTTATTTTGTACTTGATAAGATTTAAAGTTCTACACATAATTTTCATTTTTGTATTTGCACCCAACTAAAACTTATGATTTTTTGGATGGAAATTTTAATAGTTTAAAAAAAAGGTTAGAAATATTTGTTGAAATGTTTTCAAATTTATAAAGTAATTCCCATTGAGCTACTTGTTGATATGAAAAACCTTTAGAAAATTATTGAAGTTGTTTGTAGAACAATGTTTGAAAATTTAGTTCTTTTGAATGTTTATCTTTAAATAAATTTAAAGGGTGAAATTTAGTTAAGGTGATATAAAATATAATATTTTCATAATCCAATATTTTTGGAGCATTTAAAAAATTATGTTTCATTAAATTTGTTGGTGTATAATGTATTTATTCATTATTAAAATTAAAGTTATTAGATGATGCATTATTATAAGTAAGAATTTGAAATTTTGAATTATTATGCAAAACAAACAATTGTTAATTGATGATGAATGGTAACATTTAAATATTTGTATAATGGTGTTTCAATTAAATATCATAAAACAACCATCACCATATTTGGACAAACATTTTTTGACATATAAAGTGTTTTATATTTAGCTATCATTTAAAAAACACACATATTGTCACGCCATCATATGGTAAACGTGATAGTATTAATTGAGTTTGATCCACATTTGCAAATACATTAATACTAGTGTTATGCATCTTATATTACCCATGCCCTTATAGTTTATAAATTTAAGTAAAAGCAAAACATGCTAAAATAAGATGTTTTTCTAATTGTGTTAATTTTTTGATTGATGAAATGATTTTTTTTGTAAAAACAAAATTGGTACTTAATATAAAGGTGATTTATTTTCACTAATATTATGTAAATTTTTTTTGTACATATGTGTGATGTTGAACTAAGTTTTATTTGAATTTGAAAAAATATAAAAAAATGTCTTGACAATTAATTTGAAAAATATTTAAGTCGTTTTTAAAAAAAACCTTTAACAATTAAAACATGGAATTATGGGAACATCTTGGATTTTTTTACTATGAATGTCAATGTATATTGAATTATGTGTATTTTTAAAATGTTAACATTCTATTTTATTTGATTGAACATCATGTTTTGCTAGAAGTTGTGTGCATGGTTTTTTAATTTTCTTTTAAAATGCATTGAACATATGACGATTAAATTCTATCATTTATTAAAGATTATTATGGTATATAAGCTTTATAAAAATATATATATATATTTTTTGTGATTCATAATTTGTGATCTTGTTTTTTTAATATTTGGAAACATGTTGATGAATTTAAACATTGTTGCATAATAAATTAAATTTGGACAATCCTCCAATAATTCATAAATATTATTTTCATAAAGTGCCCAATCAAAATATTATTATTATTATTATTTTGTTACATTAAATTCAACAATTAGATGGGAATATTCCATTTGAAATTTGGGATTTAAAAAAAAATTGGCAAGGGAAATTGAAGTGAATGGATTAGACAAAATCTCATTGATAAAAACATTTGTGTTGTTTTTATAAAAAAAATGTAAATATTGAATACAATTTAAATTATTTTAAATAATATTTATATTACAAAAAATGTTGAATAATGCAACAACATACTCCAATGGTGAATCCCAAATATTTTTCAAAATGTCCATTAATGCAAAATCAAAATTATCATTCCAAAATAAAAATGTAATTGATTATGATAATTGAATAAAAGATTATTGCATTATTATTTTGAAATATATTTAAAATTATTTAAATATATGGTAACTTTAGGATCATTAAATTAAAAAGTAAGCAAAGATTTAGATAGACCATTAACATATAAAATTGGTTCAAAATGTTAAGAGTTGTACCTTATATGTAAGGGGATGGATTGAAAATCCATAGTTCATCGAGACATAATGTGTTTTGATACTTTATTCCAAATGTAAATTGGCCTTTGCAGATATTCAACTATCCAAAATATTGTAACAAAATCTCCTCACAATCTTCTCATGTTGGCATTTAATGACATTTTAGTCACATATTTATGTTGATTTGTGACCATGCCTTTATGTAAATCAAATAAAAAATTTTGGATTTAATTTTTGAATATGACATTGTTCAGCTTTTTTCGTATTCAATAATAAACATTGATTTAAAATCTATATAAAATTGATTATTCATTTTGAGTGATTTAAAAAGCTATGGGTGTGAAATTTACAACTTTACAAATGATCTTTGAAATACAAAAACATTAGACCAACATATATGTTAAACTTTAAAACAAAAATTGTTTTTTGTTGCTTAAATCTTACATTTTCACCCCTTTCATTTCCATAAGCTATATCTTGCCTATTTAAAAATCAATTCTAGTAATTTTTGTGACATTATACGTGCTAAGAAAGGGGTTACAAAATCTTTTCAAGGTCCAAAGGATGACCAATGTGTAAAAAGTTACAATACTTTATTTACGAAAGTTTTTCACATACTTATTTATTTTATTATATGCAAAATATAACATGTTTTTCTTTGAAGAAACACACTTCAAACATTTTATCCCATATTTTTTACCCAAAAAAGAAGTTTACTTAACCATATAAACACAATTTTTTCATTCTTAATAACAACATTGTACTCTATGTCTAATTTGCAATGAAACATGAAATTTTGTTCTTTAAACAATTCTAAAAATTCATTTCAAATGCATTATGTATTTGCTAATACTTGCTAATATTTTCATACCTCAGTACCTTTGTGCATGATCCTAATTATTAGTTGGCTGAACCTCATAACTCATAAGTCACCCTGTCATGTCTTGCATAACCCATAAGCTCAACACTCCCATACAATAATGGGTTATGGCAATAACCAGCTTGAACGCACAGGGTTACCCCTGTCCATAACCTTCAACCTACACTTCATCATCAGCAACCTACTAAGCTAGCACAAGGTATCACCCTTAGGTATGGACGAAGATTTGAGAACCGCTCTCAGCATAGATGAATATTTCGGAAACTGTCTTCGAATAGATGAAAATGTCATAACCGCTCTCTGCGTGGATGAAAAGAGGCCGTCTGGACGGATTCTCCTTAGAGACGGACATGTCCGGCAACTAGCGCCCTGCAGCTGGTTACCTAGTAGCCTGTACACAAATACATACAGGGTTGTATCATATGCAAAAATGGCCGGGAATGATTTATGCCAGTTCCCACCATTTTCTGGACGAAGTCACAGCTCTGGAGAAGGAGATCACTGTTTTACGAGCAGAAAAGGAGCAAGAACGATCTGGCTTGACAAAGGCATCTGCTGTAAATGGTTCCTCTAATCATGTTCTGGGAAGGTCAAGATTCTGCTGCCTCTGTGCTGTATGTGCAATCTGTGCTCACAACTGGGTCTTAGGGTTGGTTTGGAGTCTACAATTATGAGCCACATGTGGGGTTTTGCCTCTAGTAAGATGCTTGGAGATGAAGCTCCTTCCTGCATGTGGCAATGTCATGGTTCTACATGTTATCTGCTGATTACATTGCTTCCTTGTGCCCACGTAAGAGATTGCTTGGGCCTAAGGTCACCCAGATACTGGTGCAGTGGTGCATGTATACAGAAATTTCCACAAATGCCAGTTCTTGTGGCCAGTCTGTAGGGTTCAAAAAATTAAAACTCTACATAAGTAATTTTACAAGCAGATTTCAATGTGTTTAATGCAAAAACAAGATGTTGTTTCACAACGATGATGCTCCTAAGACAATCTCAGATTTAGCAAAGCAGAGCAATGGCGTGGGATTAGACAAAGCGTTGTCACTGCGATTCGAATAACCGCCAACACTGCAAACCCTCACTCCCGTCTCTCTCTCTCCCTCTCTCTCTCTCGCGCACATCCCTCTTTCTCCCCCCGACAACACCCACTCGGCCCCGCCTCACCCTTCTCAAGAAACAGATGAATCTAGATATTTCATCCATGTGGACGTCACTATTCAACTTCATTGTTTAAAATTAACAGGGATGAATATCAAGACAAGAATGAAATCATATTTTATCATCCATATGCACGTCTGTGCTTTCTATTGACATGGATGAAAATCAAGACATGGATGGAATTATATTTTATCATCCATACGGGCGTCAGTGCTTACCATTGACATGGATGAATATCAAGACATGGATGGAATTATACTTTATCATCCATACGGGCGTCAGTGCTTTCCATTGACATGGATGAATATCAAGACATGGATGAAATTATATTTTATCATCCATACGGGCGTCAGTGATATCCATTAACAGTTATGAATACCAAGACACGGATGAAAGTTTATTTTATCATCCATACGGACGTCAGTCTTCAGCCCCGTATTTTTCCATAAGCTGGATTTTAGGAAACATGAAAACGGATGACGTTATATCTTCCATCCATATAGATAAAAACCGGAAAGAAGACCGCTGAAGTTATATTTTATGCACACACTACCCTCTTTACATCACACTCTCTGCAGGTAGGGACTAGGGACAGTTTTTCTTTAGAAAGGACGTGAAGTGGTTGCAAAAATGACCACACCATCGACAACAAGAACATAACCAGTAAGATGGGTGTTGGCAGAGCATGTCTAGCATACCAATGAGCAATTTGAGCCTGTAGAGTGAAGTTGGCCACAGATAAATGCCTCACCAGTTTTACAAGTCCCCATGTGTGGCAATGTCAATTGTGTTCTCCAGAAACAGGCTTCGAATGGTCACTTTCTCAACTTCAACTGCCTTCCAAGCTCTTACGGATTCTATAATCGCCTCAGGTCTGGTTGCATTCTGTACTTTCAGATTCATTTCTGCAGATAGTATCTCCTCATATAAAGAAACCTGCAAAAATATATAGAATTTCATTAGTGGCAAGCAAACTTGTAACTAACTATTAGAAGAATTCGCAGGACAAGTTAGTTGTAGTGATAAACCGTCACTTTTTGGACTTACCGGAAACAGAAGCCGGTTCTTCAACATTTCTGGCCAGTTACCATCCGAGCACCGATAGGCAAAGTTGTTCATTTTGTCCAGGAAGATTTTGCTCAGGAAGCTCTTTACAGTTAACTCTTTCTTAAGAAATTGCCAAATTGTGAAGGCTCTTAGACCTTGCACATGCCAATGATAAAAGGGCTGAAAGGCAGCCCAGACCTGCTTCCAAGCAGATGAGGATTCCTGCAGCTTATTTTGCCACCTCCGGAAGCTGTTTATATCTTCAATATGCCAAGCATCTAAGCTTTCCCGGAATATCTCCCACTCGTCTGAGTTTGCCAAGACTTTCTTTAACCATTCTTCTGCTGTTGAGCCTAGTAGATCGTACGGTTTCATAACGTTATTGGCCCAGATCTGCCAGACCGTCCTCTCAGTTTCGCTCTTTGCGTCGATCTGACCTTCGTCTAATGCCTCCATCTCTGAAGTATCTATGACGTCCGTCCCCGACTCCCCGTCTGTTCCCGACTCCCCGTCTGTTCCCGACTCCCCGTCTGTTCTCCCCGACTCCCGGTCTTTCGCCGACTTCCCGAGACGGGAGCCCCCCGTCACGTGATTAGCCCAAGTCTCCTTCACCATCTGCCAAGCTTCGTCGAAGGCACACAAAACCTTATTAAAGGATGAATTTGTTTCCCAAAATGAGGGTTCAGGGTTGAGGAAACGTTCAGAATAAGGATCTTGGCTGAGAGCTTGTGTCAGCATTTCGAACACATACACGACACGCCGTGCCTGCAGGACTACCTCCTCCTCCCAAACTACGTAGGAGGGTCCCTGCATCCCCCTTTGGTGAGCCGCAACCACCCAGGTCGAACGGCCGAGATAATCTTTCAACTGGGGGGCTGGCTTTTGGATCTCCTTCCCCTCTCTCTGGATCCGGGGTTGAGCCCTCCTCTTGGGTTGCTGCGCACCCGGTGGATGTAACAGAAGTTCCTCGTTCAAGGTTTCTATGATGCACGTCCATCCAGGACGTTGCTGTGGCTCCGCAAGCCAACAATCATGCAAAAATTGTTTCATCGTACCATTTACATAAGCTGGAAGCTCTGGTCTTTTACCTGAAAGAACTACATCATAGTCTCCCCAGCGGCACTCTTCAAACGGTATGCGACCAGTTAGTAGTTCGTAACATAACATTCCATAACTATACACATCTGCCGCAGGTGAGAGTATGATGGGCTTGGTTTCATTTTTCACCGCTTGCAACACTTCGGGCGCCCGCCAAAAGCGTGTGCCCACTACCCCATCCGAAGATTCAAAGTCTCCAATCTTCACGTGAAAATACATCGACTCTAAAGTTTGCTCCTGTCCATCAACCTTTCCTCCTTCGGGATCCATAATCACAGGAGTAACAAGGATGTTCGAAGCCTTTAAGTCTGCGTGTATCAAATCGCATCGGTGTAAGTCCTCCATTCCTTGTGCAATGTGCATCATCATCGTGAGGGCGTTGTTGTATTCAAACGGCATTTGCCCATCCTCCAGATAACCCATACGACGGTCAATGAGGGTTCGCAAGTCACCGGCCATCTGTTCCATTACTACCCACGCATTGCCTTCAAAATCTGTCCCTACCCCAAACACCCTACAAATTGCCGAATTATTGTTTTTCCTAATTTTCATCAACATTTCCATTTGCCTTTGCAAGCGAAACAAATCAACGTTGCGGTGTTTTAATCTCTTGACGACCACGGGGGTCGAAAACCTTTCACACTCTGCAGAGTAAATGTGTGCCTGGCCACCTTGCGCAAGCAACCATAGTAAAGTAATATCTGATTGCTGCAAAAACTGCACCTCCTCAAAACAAAACTCGGGCTCATTATCCTGAGTATTTGACAATTTTTTTTGACTTCGTAGATCCTTCGGCAAAAGCTCAGTCCATAGCTCCTGGGGCGCCGTTGAATAATAGGTGTGTTCACCTGTACTACTAGTGCTTGCATCATTCTGCAAATCTCGATTCCGAAAAGACGGAGCTGCTGATAGGAAATGTGTAACTTCTCCTACAACATTCGGTCCCTTGTCGAGCCCCGAGCTGCTGCAGTCACGAGCGTCTGCCATACCTTCTTAATTTTAGCCGCCTTACGCCACTCGTGCGGACGAATACAGAACTATGGAGTTCCGTAGAGAGATAGAAAAAAAATTGCCTCCCACTTCGATACCACTGAACGACACAGTTCCAATCCTTAGGTAGCGGACGGACTGAAATCCATGCACTGTCCGACTAGACTCGATGATTGGAACACATCCTGAGTAAGAGAGCATGAAAACAAAGATTTACAAACTGCAAGGACAATTTTAGTTGAAACCACCAGCAGGAAAAAGAAAGACTATGACGATCCAGCACAAGTGAGAATGAACAAAACAAACTCAACGCCCGGTAGAAAGCACAGATTACTTGTCAATACCACACACCCGCTTTCACAAACATTGGAAACGACTTTAAAAACAAGCAAGAACTGGAACACTAAACATTAGTGAAATCAAACGATTGTGTTAGCTGAAGAAAATTACAGGAGTTTTACGCTTCAAGTGTCACAATAACAAATCTATGATATATATAACAAGTAACATCACTTGAAAGTTGAGAGTTCTATGTGCCGTCAAATCAAGAAGAAGAAAGAAATGGACAAACGGCTTTCAAACACATCCAGGTACATTACTCCCTACCCTAAAATAGTGGGCATCTTCAAACCTTAGTCGGTACCAAGTCCTAAAGTAGCCGCCACCTTAACCCTAACCCTAAAATAGTCGCCACCTGAACGCCAATGTAATCGCGACCGTAACCCTAACGTGAAAATAATCACCACTTTAACTTTAACGTTACAATAATCACCACTTTCACCCTAACTTCAAAATAGTCCTCAGGTTACCGATAATGTAACTGCCACTTTCAAACCCTACCACCAACATTAAGCCCTAACTCTAACTTCTAAACTCTACCACCAACATTAACCTTGAACTCTAACTTTTAAAACCCTACTACGAACATTAACCCCTAACTTTATGTCGCAAGGATGTGAATATTATTCACCATTTTTATGAATGTAAATCCTGTTCACCAACTTTGGGCATTAGAAACAAAAGAGGAGCTCACTATCACGCGGTACGACAACGGGGATACGTGAAAGTCCTGGAAGAAATCTGGTAGATACAGTACCAGGAGCTGGCTATCACGCGGTAAGACAACGGGGATGCCTGAATGTCCTTCAAGAAACCTGGTAGATACCAGGAGCTCTTCGGCATACGCTGAATCCCTACTTCCAGAGCTCCTAGTACCGCGGGAGGACGACTTCCCCTGCGTAAAAACCTAGGAGTTTTCATCTGCTATTTTTCTTTTGTTTGGTAATCAACGGGTTCGAGTCAGTGGCGCTGTTACAGCTTCCTTCCTGTGTTTCTAATTTTCAATTGGTATCTTCAATGCTGAAAGAAATCAAAGGTTTAGTATGAAAAGAAATCTTGTCGGTTGAAAGAAAAAGAGTGCCCTGGAAAGATGTGGACTTTGTCTCTGATCTTACGGCCATTCACAGGGAGCTTAAGGCTCTCCCTAACGTGGCTGGGCGGGCTGTGTAAAGCGTAAGGCACGATGGGCCCTGAATCTGCATCAGAACTCACCCTAGAAATACACTTACAAAACAATTACGTTTTGCTTTTCAGCTGTTTCCAGTTGCAGATTGTCTGAAGTCTTCACAGCTATCTGCAATTGCTTCCTTTCGAATATGCAACATTGTTGACAGTAATGAACTTGTTGGCGTTGTTCTGGTGTTGATGTTCATCTATTTGCACCCAGCAAGGATCAAAGGCCTTCTTGATAAGTTTGTAGTTCTCTAGCTCCATGGTGGCCTTGAAACGACAATGGGTTGCACAGTATGAATCCCACTCCCCTTCCAGTCTTGAATGCATGGGAATTGGACAGAGATAGTGCTCATATTGTTTGCACATTGTCATAATTCTTGACACTGGATGGAGTAGGAGGTGAGCATAGCAATTTCAGATGCTAGGAACATATGGGTAATGTCGAAGATAAGGACCATGAGCATGGTTGTCATCCAGCACCTTGGAGTCATCCTCTGAATTTTGGAACTGTGGACTTTGGCTTAGTCTTACAGTACTTTTGAGGTTTGACATGGATTGACATTCCTGGGTCTGGTTGTTAATCAGATTGAGGTCTGTGACTTTTTGTCGAGGAGGTGCAGAAATTGTATATTTCCACATTTGATTAGAAATTGTATAGTTCTGCATCCAACTAGTCACCAGTGGTGTGCTTAAAGGATATGTTCAGGGTGCAGGAGGCCCCAACCACTACCCTATATATAGGCCTCATGTCTTTTAGGCATCGATGCTTGCATAGACAGGGACATTCTAAAATGAAATAAAAGCTCTTTCCTTCAGAAGCTTGTTGCAGCTTGAATGAGGATACTGTTGACTTTTTTGATTAGCAATCTCTCTTGAGTGCTAGCCAACCTCACGTCTGAGTCTTCCCATTGCGTCCCGAAAGGCAACAGAAACTCAGGACACAGATTGTGTATAATGGTTTGCCCAAATGTTTTTGGGAAGATTATTATATGCTTATCTACACCCACTGTTAGGAGCTGATGAACTCAGTGGGTAGTCATGGCAGCTCGTCACTGCCATTTGTTCGTGATGAAGGTGATGGTCTGTCACTTTGTGAGTGACTCTTATGATGTTATGCTGCACTCATTTTCATGTTACCCTTAATTTTTGAAGTGGAGATTTCTCTGCAACTTCATCGATCTTCTCATTCAATTAGATTTTCATGAATCTCAAATTCAAGGGGTTTGCATCAGATAGTCCGTGTCTCTGCCACACCGCAGAATTCTTGAGACAAATGCCAACACCAGAATCTCACAGTTTGTGACAATTTTTGACTGCAGAATCTGAACCAAACCTGTATGTGCCACTTGTTCTGATAAACTCTGTCAATGCTCATGATGAGAAACTCCAGGTGATTTGTTCAGACCTTCTCAATGGCCATTTTGGAGCACTTTGCGCTCAAGCAGTTATGTCTGTGTGATGCAGCTTCTGCAAATGAGCACACATATTCTATACAATCTCAGATTTACAGATGTATAACTTCACAATTGTTGCAGGAATTGGAATACAGAATTTGCCTCTACATTGAGATTCATCATCTGTGCATGTGTTCCCAAGCACCAATAAGTTTTTTATTTCATATTACCCTATGCAGAAACTCGTAGGACTGCTACTTGAATTGCTTTTGGTTTTGAATGCAGGTCAGTGAGTTCATGTGAAGTACCAAATTTAAGATCCTCAATACAAACAACATGTACAGTGTTGAATTTTCTCTTCTGCATTCTACCATGGATGCATTGATCTAGACTCTAGAGAACAATGAAAGCTGGATCCCAATTTTTTACTCTGCATATTTTGAGTTACTTGCATCTCCTGGTCATCATGTCAACCACATTGTCTTCCAGGCCAGTGAGCTTGAAGGCAACCATGAGGCTGGTCAAGAGGCTGATGGAGATGATCACCAACCCAAAGGAAAGCTTGTCAAGAAAAATGGCCAAACCATCTGTGAACTGACACTATGTTGAATATGCTGTCCTGACAATCCAGCCATGTGGTTATCGTTCTCACTGTCCATGTGATTATTTGTATTCTCTGTGTAGGAAGTTGATGTTGTCAACTTACTCACAGCTTGAAACCTCTGCAGGAGCTGCAATCTGGTTTTTCTGGATCTGCTTCTGAAGTATAGACCATTAGTTTCTCTCACTAGTTCTCAAGAAGTTTTGGATGTTCTAACCAAGAAGAAGTGCAAGCAGAAGGCCATCAAGTCATCATGAGTTTTTGTGCCATTGTTGCATATTGGTTTATTTTGTTGAGCTGATAAGCTTCTTGGCTGTCTCTATTCAGATTTGTACACTGTTGAGGGTGGCACAGTTGTATGGAATACTGCACAAAGCAACCCTGAGCAGTGAGAACCCAACAATTGAGTTCAGTTCAGAGTTCAAAAAAGTAATTAAATCCAGACTCAGGAACCAATTCTACAGTTCTAAGAAGCAAATGTTGCTTTTCTCATTTTTGTCTCTATTACAGAGCTCCAGCTTTCCACATATGTAAGTTGCTGCTGCTCTGAAAGATGCTCCTGAAGCAGTGAGATATTGTTTGAGATTGTCTTAGTCCTGGCACTTGGCCTTGGTTTCACAGGAGGAGCTATGTGACTTCCTATGTGACTTCCATTTCAAGGCCATTACAAGTATCATTAGCCAAGAGGTCATTGGGAAAGATCTGTTTCATGTGGAAAGAGATTGTGCTCAAGGTGATCAAGAATGGTCCTTCCTAAGCAAGAATCCATCTCCTCAACAAGGAAAGACAGTACATGACAAGGCTTCTCTTCACTCAAAACACTTGTCAAGCCAGAAATCTGTCTCCATTGCAGAGGGAATCCAGTTTCTTGTGACCATGTGAAACTTGTTTAGTTCTTCAGGAAAGCATGCGAAATTCCACTCTTTAGATCGTTATGTTTTTTGACCAGAGCATATTACAGGGAGGCACATTCTTCACAAACGGTCTTGAGAATTTTATCATGATGTCCTCATGAAGCTCACCAGGCTCTTGAGGCTTATGGCCCTCATCATATATTGTAGCTCAGTACTTACTGTGGAACTATGAGCTGCAACCAGTGAATGGGTTATGTATTGTGCATTTTGCTATTGAAGAAACCTGGTCATTGATGATGGCTCAGAGTGTCATTAGTTAGAAATCTCATCAATATGATTTTTCAAGAGAAATTATGAGGCTTAAAGCTAGTTCATAGTTGTAACAGCAATTGAGCTAACCAGAGTTTTCTGCTGACAATTTGTCAAGCACGTTTCATTCCAACTTGCTGGTATCAAAAATTGGAGGTAGAGAAATCCAGGGTTTTTGGTAGAGAAATGTTTTCCATATGGACAAAAGTATCTGTTACATTCTACCATGTATCAATTCCAAATACATCTAGCATCCATAATTTGTGAGAAATCTCCTTCAATTCATATCAGACTGGCCCTTAATAATTTGAGCAAAAACCATCATAGGTATGGTACTTCAATGGTCAAGATTTTACTTGTTGGTCAAGAATAGGCAGCATTTTTTTAAGGGATCCATGCTTTTGTTATTATGTCACAAAATGATTTTCTTGAGAGAAAAAGGATTGTTGTAATCTTACATGTCAAAAGAACACAAGAAATGGCAAATTTGCCAAATCAAAAGAAGAAATTTCAAAGAACTTTTGGCCATTTT
>Ga0209208_10004717_pt1 | contig 19212 bp, 19 predicted proteins | sample S1TSphfallax_3_FD_187694 | JGI IMG/M metagenome (GOLD analysis project Ga0209208, IMG submission 187694) | Host-associated microbial communities from peat moss isolated from Minnesota, USA - S1T2_Fd - Sphagnum fallax MG (SPAdes) (version 2) | ecosystem: Host-associated > Plants > Peat moss >... | reverse complement strand
TATGCCTAATCTCAAGTTTCAACACAAGCCAAAAAAACATCATCTTTCCAAAACCCTCATATAAAAATAGGCCTATTATTACGTAAGGGCCTATAAAATCCCTTAAGCTACTATACTCTATAATCAATCTAAACACAATGTCCATCCTTTGCCTTGGTAGGCGAGGCCAACAAATTTTTCTTCCATTTTCCTATGGGTTGGTGTCTTCATTGGCTTTGCTTAAAAGGAAAGACTATGTAGTTTTTTTATTTGTTCCCACATTTTGAGAAATCCTCACCATGTGTTAGTTTCAATGGCGAGTTCAAAACCCTAAACCCTAAAATCCTAATCCACATGAGACATTTATTTGAGAACCCATGGTGAGTTCAAAACCTAAACCCTAAACCACATGACACATTTATTTGAGAACCCATGAGACATTTCATATTTGAATTGTTGCAAGTTTGAATTCACCATGAGGGGCGAACCCATTTAAGCAGGTAGAGTAGATAGGCTGGTGAGTGAACATTTAAGCTCTCAGATACCAAACTTCATACACAATCAATACCACTCTCCAATCACCAAATCAACATGAACTCTATTTCAAACAATTTTGGTTAGAACAAAAATACTTGTGGCATAAGCATGATTTGCACTTTTGGAAGTGGAAATTTGAGGACTTTTGAGGAGTGATTGATTACCCATAACCAAACACAAAGATGCAAATGAAGATTGGAATTATTTTGGCATTGACTTGAAGCCCATTGAAGAACCACAAAAACATCTCTGTGTGAATGAAAGGTTCAAAAACTCCAACCACAAAGTTTTAAGAACAGACCATTCAATTTTCAGGTATCACTAAAATGCTTACCAATCGCACAATGTTTGCTAACAAGTCATCTTCTGAACAAGACTTCATGTGATTGGTATTTGCAAGATTTCATGGGTGGGGGATACAAAAATCAAATGCACACTATTTTGGATCCTTAAAATACACTTATCAAGATCTCATGTTCATGGGTAAGATAGGGAAATAACCTGCAACACTATCTTGGATGCGGTGCACCTCTGGGTGCAGGCTTCTAGCCCTCATACAGGTCATACTTCATTTTCAATTCTATGAGGTAGCATCAAACTGGGGATCACTCATAACAAGATGGAGCACTGCACCAGAGCAGCACCAGAGCAGGTGTCTCTTCCTTCAAATGCAAACATCCTGGAAGAAAAATTTCAACCAAAAATCATTAACACCAACCAAGTTTGTAGTGTACTCTTGAACCCTCCATTGAAAAAGTACGTGCTCGAACAAACAAATAATTGAGCTCCATCCACTGGGAAAAAACCTACATCAAGACTGAAGCAGCCATCACACCCTCCTTTGTACATATCTAAGAACCCCAAAGACCTGTTGCAATTCACATTGTCCCAAAGAGGCATTATGAGTCAAAAAACAAGAAAAATATCTGGAAGCTTACAAAATATTTCAAAATACTTTTTGTGCCTCCAACGTACCCAAAAAAATCTTCTGGGACTCTAAACAGCAGACCATAGCAGGCTGTCATTTTTTGACTCCCCTCCATACCAGATGGAATCATGTTGGTACATGAAAAGCAGTGAATGGGTAATTCCCCAATGGATAAGCATACCGATCACAAAGAAAGACTTTCTTTGTGGGAGATAGAAATTGCAAGTTGTGTTGGAGGGTAGGCATTAGAAGTCTATCAGCATTCGTGATTTTAGCGAATGGAGAAGGCGCTGTAAGTGCTTTGTACTCCGACCTGCCCTCTCCTGCACATGCATGTAATGCTTATTTGCATAGGTTTTTGAAAAGTCATTTTGTATGTGTACAGGACAAAGTCCCATGTATCCTGGAGATTAACATGCTTTAGCATACTGGAGACAGGGACATGCCCCTCCAATGCATTTCACTGGGCAATTTCTTTATGTCTGTTGTATCATTTGTACCATATGTTTCAGTCTTTCTACAAACTATGGCAACCAGAAACCAACAAAGGTGAAAACCATATAATTGTACATGCAGTCAAAACAGCTTTTTTTCCGTCATAGCAATCTCTATGTCTTGTTGAAACATGGGTTTCAAGACAGCTCACCTGATTAACGCTATCCAGCCTTTCAAACACTGGCAGTAGTTTTTGATGCAGCAACTGAAGGTCTTCCTTGCGGCCCCACTGAGATTCTATCCTCACTTCGAACCCACCCTGCCTACTCTCTGACTTTGTCAATCTGTGCATTGACTCAAACAAATGAGCAGACTGACCTTGGAGCTTGATTGAACACATTGCCAAAACATTCAAAAACAACACCCAACATTCATGGTTTCTTCAGGAACACTACCGTGTGGTCAAGTACTAGCATGATTTCTGCAAAGCACTAATAATTTACCAATATGACCAATGAGACAGAAAGATTCACCTCTCAAAGTGAAGGTAAAAGATCTCAAGGCTGTGTTCAATGATGAACAGAAGTGACGTCACTTGGCACTCCCGACTGCCTGCTGCACTACACATTTCCACCATTGCCACATATCTCCTGCAATTGCAACAAGGAGACACATACAAACAGTTAATCAGAAAGAGAAAAATCAAACCCATCAGTCAAACAGTGTCTAGCTTTCTATCTTCATAAATCTCCATACTGGGGGGGGAAGGATAATGAAAAACAATATTACCTCTTGCGAATGCTATCACCAGGGTCTGTGTGTTCATGCCGCCCATAAGCTTTTATAATTTCGTCCACTTCATGACGTGACAGCTCATTTACATCTTGTAACTGTCAACCACATCACATCACACAAACTTCTTTCAGACTCTAATCAGGTCCAACAAATCTCCTCACTTTCCTTGCTGCTACTTTGTATGTTTACCACCCAATGCAAAAAAAAATGTCACAGCCCTGAGCACATTTCCTTATGCAATTTGTTCCTACCCATCTGAGTCCCCATCTTCACCGTCTATTTAGAAACAAGAGTACTCATAATGCAATCAAAGTTCATTCTTTAATATGTTTGTTTTGAAACAGATCACCCCAAAGACTTGTGGATCTGGCATCCAGAGAAAAGCGACTGTGAGAATACCTTGACCCAAGGGCAGATCTGAGATGCAAGGCAGGATGAAGAAAAGGGAACTGACAAAAAGCACATTTCTTTACCTTAGCCAGTAGTAACAATTTTTCTTCCAATGCTGATTCTAGGTCCAGAGATGCCTGTTGGAGTAGATCAGCCACAAGCTTCAGTGTAGGCTGTCGTTGCCGCCCTAGTGTGTAAGAACCCATCGCCATCAAGTCTCCAATCTGAAATCATGAATTTGCAAGAACACTGGTTTAAGTTGACATGTAAATATGCAAGGACAAGATTCTTTCCCATTCTTAACTATGGACAAGTACTGCTGTTGGGGCTGCATGATTAAAACTGAAAGGAGAAAGGAAGAAAGACATACATCAGGCTTTGATATGTGAAGGCGTAGGTTATGTTTGGTGACAAGGGTGTACAAGTGGGCTATGAGATTGCCTCGCACACTGGTGACAAGCAGCTCCATTTTTCGCACATTCTGTCAGTCACATTGCATGTAAAAGGGTCATTGCCTTGTGCCATGGAACACCTTAGTGCTGGACTCCAAGAGACATGTAGCTATGAGAATTACACAGTATGAGCAGGGATCTGAGCTACCATATGACAGACCTCACCTGCAGTTCAAGACAGCATATACAACCATGGAATGCAAGGGAAGGACTCCAGAGAGATTCCAGACAATTCCAGATGATTGTCCAAATGCTTTAACCAATGCATCATCATTTTGTTTACCTCTCGAGTTGCTGAGGACATTTCCAAGTTCCTCTCAGCTTCTTGAATATGCTGGACAAAACGACTCCGAGACTCATTGTTGGGACAGAAGTAAATGTATGACAGATTGAACAATGCTTGCGTGTAGCCAAAATCTGAGGATTCTTCCATTGGCCACACCTGCACATTCAGCTCACCACACACCATGTTCCCCTTTTGAGAGTTTTATTGTTTTTCTTCTATTCCAAGAGATACTGGCGGTTTCTTAATGGATGATGCACTTTACTCCTTATCAATGCACATCTGGAACTTGGTTGCTGGATGATCAGCAGGGTTCAATATTTCCTGTACAGAGCACCCGCAACTTAAACAGTAGGAAATGGAAGTTTCAAAAGGATGTTCTACCTTGCTGGCAATGGCAGTTGCCAACTGCAGCTCCTCTAGATCAGCAAGTTGCACACCTGCAGCATCATCTCTCAAAATGCGATCCAGCAGTCCTTGATGTGATCTCATGAAGTCTGCAATTTCCAGAGCCACCTCATCTCGGCCCTGCAAGACCTCCAAAAACCTTAATAAAACTATGAAAACATTCGTGCTTGCTTTGCAGAACAAGGGGGAAAAATAGACAAGCAAAGACCGAGAGATACCATCACACCACAATCCATGATAATGAAACATGGGTATATACCATATCAGCAGATTCTGTAGTATCCACCAGTGAAGTGAAGCAAAGGACCAATCGAAGAACAGGTGCTACAAGCTGGTGTTGGCGGTCTTGCTGATTAGGTATGCCAATCCCCACTTTCACTTGCTCCCAGTTAACATCATCCTGCACATCCTTACAAATAACTCATGTTTTGTACAAAGCCAAATCCACAATCTAAACCGTAACAGATTGCAAGATCAACATGCATACAAAAGAAATAACATCAATCTTCACAAATGCAATTTTACACATAATGGAGTGAATATATATGTGACTAACACACTAATGCAAGAAAAAGAGCTTACAGTCAGGTGAGCATCAACAGCCCGACAAGATGACAGATGACGAAGTGCCCCCATAGCATACAGCATCTGTGCCCCACGCTTTCTATTGTGGAAGCACACTCTTAGCAATAAAGCTAGCTCTGATTCCAAGGTATACAATTGACGCAATGACTCCGTAGATGGGAGTAAAATGGCCTGTGAATAACACAGCCCACATTCAGCAGGTTAGCCTTTCCTTGTGCTTTTTCTAAGTTTTCCATTTCTCCACATTCAAAGTTGACATTATGATCATTTCTCCAAGTCTTGATCATTTCCATAGTCCCTGATGATTCAAATCCAGCTAGCAAAAGCTGTAATCATGTGCAAGGAAATCTTTTTTTCATTTAGACACCTGCTATGACATTTTCTCTTCTGATGCTGCAGCAGCAGCAGGTATCATTCAGACCTGATAAGAATTTGTGCTGATATCTGCCAAGCATGAGTGCAGGAGTCCCCGACTTTGTAGTTGACTCAGAAACACTAGGTGATTATCAACAGCAAGCAAGCCATCCAGTACATAATGTGCCATTGCCTTCCCCACCTCACTCCCATATTTTGCATCCTTCACCACCTGGAATCCAAGCACACCCAAGAACTAGAGATTCTCAACATTACTGTAACACGCACGCACACATACATAAGCATATTCAACCCCAGTGTCTTTCCCTTTCCAATGGGCAGTCTAGATTATTTTCTCTCATAGTGAAGGAAATGCATTACCAGATCCACAAGAGCTGTTGCATCACGTTTGAGGATTGAAAAGTTCCCTTGTGCAAGATCTGCCAAATCTCTGTCCAACTGCATTTTCACATGTACCAACAAGTATAGCAAATATCAGAACTTGGTGGCAGCAGCTTCTTCAATCTCTTCAAATTCTACCAACTCCTTTCAAATCCGTCCTTTGCAAATCTTCTCACTTTGTGCATCCTGCCCTATTTCACACCAAAACCATCCTCTCACCTCTCTTGTATCCTTTGTCCCCCATGTCATACCAAAACCAACCTCAACTCAATTGTGGGTTGAGCAGATGACAGATTAGAAGTGCTTACTTTCTCAATCTCAGTATCTTCTTCACCATCACGTCCTTCCACTAGAAGGGCCCTCATAACAGACAGAGGAAGATCCCGGTTCACCATCCCTCGGCAGTAATGCAAGTAACTTAGGAGTGTTGCATACTGTCTGACCCACCAAATAGCAATTGCACAATTTATTTTCTTCAGACATTGTGTGTACCGTAACCACTTGTATTCATATGCCACATAACACTATCTTGCCCAATAACTAGATCTGATTCCATGCTCCAAGATTTGCAAACATGATCTGGTGTACTCTCAATTATAATCATATGACAGTTGGTCCACAGAAACCTTGAGTTCATAGAGTTTTTCTTTGTGTTGGGTTGAAGGCACACAGCATTACAAGACTTGCACTACCTGCGTCGCAAACTCTCAGAAGACTCGTGTCGAAGAATGGATGCAACGAGCTTGGATAGGATGGTGTGGCACGCACTGTTGGACATGCGCACTGTGGATAGTAAATCAAGGTAGGTCACATCATCTGTGCTTTCACCCTTGCCTGGTGATGCAATGCTCCATTCTTGCAGCTTTGCCATAGTTGTTAAAGCCACCTACAACAAAGTTTGCAGATATGGGTGGGTATATACCATCATCACAAATCCCCAAAAGCTTCTTCAATGACAAGACAGGAAAAAAATTCAACTCTGAGTCACAGGGCTTACCTGGCTAAGAGAGAAGGCCATGCGCAGAGAGCAGTCAGGTGAAATGGTGGCAGTCAGAACTGCATCCATGATCCTGCAGAAAACCAACAATCACAATAGGGAATGTTTCAGGTGAAATTGGTGGCAGTCCAAACTGCAATCCAGAATACTGCAGAAACCCAATGATTACAAAAGGAATGAAATGTCATCCATGATCATCACCTCAACAAATGTAGAAGTTCCAAAATTCTAACAAAGCTGATGACTACAGCCTGCAACATCAGCTTTAGTGATAGCTTGCTGTTGCAATGGGGGCAAAATTAACTCACTCAAATAGGAGATGTGAACTGCTGCCAATGAAATGAAATCTCCTGGAGATTGCCACCTAGAGAAAAAACCAAGCACATTCATGAAGAATTCCTCACAAAGAGCAAACAACAGAAGCATACACTCAATGACAAAGGGTAGACGAAACTATTCTTTAACAGGGAAGAACACAGAGAGAGAGAGAGAGAGAGAGATAGAACTGACCTCTACAAGCTGGGACCACCCAACAAGCATGTGGAGCTGTGCAGCTTGCTCTTCCAGATTTCTGTTCCGCTTCCATGCCCATCGTAGCAGCTGCTGGACTGCTTCCCGAAGTTCAGCCTGCTTTTGGCCATTGACTAGCAGATTAAACTGTACCTCCAACCTTTTGTACTCCTGCTAACAAACAAAACTCCCTTATAAATGTCAGGAAAAAGCAGATCTTAACTCCCGATTTTGAGCATTTGTGCACCCACCTCTCTATCCCTAAAGCAGACCATAGGACCCAAAACATCAGTTTTCCATGCCACATGCTGTGTGGCAATCACATTTGAGAAAGACAATACTCTGTGACCCCTTTCAAATGAGATCCACGAAATATTACAGGGACAGGGGGAATAGGTTTTTCACCTGCCAAAGCAAGTCCCTGAAAGCTGAGAGGTCAATCAACCGGTCTCCACGCTCAGAAAGGTGGTAGACTCCACCATGTTCAACTGTAGCCGAATTCCCTAAAATCTCATCTACCTACAAGAAAACAAATGGACAATTGCAAGAGTTTTTTATATCAGGATACATAAGTAAGTATTGCCAGTTGATAGGAAATAATTCCCAAGGCATGTAGTAGAACAATGTCCCATCAATATGAAGCTCAAAAGGACAACTTTTTTTACAGAAGTTTTAGGGCAAACCTTCAGGTCATCTTTCAAGGCATGCAAAGACTGGGAAAGATCATTGTGGGATTCTGGCAACTGGAACTGAAGAATCTCGAGAAGCTCCAACACCTATAAGGCACACCCAAATATTATAGTCATAACCAGGGAATACAAAGGTGCCCACATGTGTATGTATGGTAATTAGGTCTAGGGGGGGAAATCATGAGCAGCAGCATTATTACATTGTCAAGATGCATCAAACCAATGAAAAAATCTTCATTCCTACAAACATCATGTTTTGGGGTGATTTACTTTGATCTTATGTAGACTGGTGTCAGAAGGTGTCATAGTTAACCGAGGTGGCATTAGATTGGATGGCATCCCAGTTGTTTCCCACCCAAGAGGCTCCCGCAGAAACAAGCGATTCAAAAGGTGGCGGCAGCTATCACGATGCAGAATGATATCCATGTCACCCACGTGCAACTCCAGTGCAACGAGCTTCAGCAGCCATGCTCTCTGCAACAAAACAAAAATATTATGCCTCAAGAAGCAGTTTGTCCATATCAAAGTGAACACCAGTTCAATTTGTACACCCACAACCAAATGGTGGGTTCTGAATCCGGTCTTTAGCTCAATAACTGAACCTGATTCAGAACCCACCAACTAAAGAAGTGGCAAACTTACTGTTCATCAAACTGAACACAAATGGAAATTGAGAGTGTCCAACCGAAAAACCAAAACACCTGTTGCAGGCTGCTAACACGCATAGGCAGGTTGACACTACGCTTTGGAAGAGGTTCACACACAAAAGTATCCAAATGCTGCAGGTTCACACAAGACAGACCATTAGTCAAAACCCTAAACTCAGACATAAGAAGATTGAGTCAAAATACAGCATGACACCAATCTTGTAAGGCGCACAAGACAATGAAATATCAATGCATGAGCTTTAGATGACCTTCTCTACCTCTACAGGGAGGAGCTTAAATGCACCTTTGAGAAAAATTCGTACTTCTCACCCCAAAGAAGCTCCACCATTGGACCACAAGTAACTGGATCAACGCACAGCTCATACATCAACTGCAAAAGTGATTGTATCCATAACAAACCCATCAGTTTCTCGAAAAAGCAAAGACACTACATAACAGTGCAACTTCACACTTTGACCTCCCTCCCTTGAGGATTTGCCTGGTTTTATGTTTTTTCACTTTCTTAGATGAAGGAATGAAATTCCTCAAAAACTCACAAACTCTAGCAGAGCTAGAGAGACCCACAAAAGTTGCCAGACCTGGAATCCAAGTTCATGCAAGCTAGCATTCACTTCAGGCCTTGTGAGGGTGTCCAACTGATCCAGTATCACACGTAGGCAACTGCAAAGCAACACCTGTATCATTAGAGAGAGAAACAAAACACAATAGAGTCCACCTACCTTACTAACAAAGCCAGTAACAACTCTCAACAGCAAGTAGAGTCTTGGAAGATAAAAGTAGTAAGTACCTGAAGTGACGCTTTGGTTGGAGCACTGTCCTCTCCACAGGTTGGTCGACATCAAACCTCAAAAGAAGGTGAGTCACATTAGGAGAAGGTTGATCTAGATTGGCCAAGAGGAGCTGTGTGTGCACAGAATGATTCAGAGTTTTGAATGAATGAATGACCCACCAGGAAAAAATGCAAAAGAAACAACTGCTCAAAGCTAGAAACTATTGGTAGTCCCCAATCAGCTCAGATCAGCTCAAATAAAGCAATGGTAAAACAGAAATCACAACTCCCATTCCTGCTACAAAAAAACACTCAGAAAAGTGACATGCAAGAGATATGCTGCAATGCTGCAATGATATCTGAGCCCAGTCAAAACAGTCTCTGGATCATCAACAAACAAACCAGGAAGCCAGTAGTCATCTCTCTGTGCCTTAAGTGTAGAAAATTGGGGACAAAAAAATACAATGATGAAAGGAGAGAGGTACCTGCAGAATAAGAGAACCAATGTCATCATCGGGACTTTCAGGAGCTTGCAGCTCATCTGCACGTGTCTCAAGGCATGCAGCATAATCCTCTATCAATGATGATGCTGCTCCTGCCTCAATTATAACAGACACCAAGTGCGGCATTCGCAAACTGGAAATCAAAGCATCCACAACAAAAGGGTGAGGAAAATTTAGCTATTTGCTGTGATGTAACAGAAGTCTATCAAATTCTTGAGCTATCAGATAAGCAGGGTGATAAGCAACCTCAAATAGGTGATAACAGGAAGACTACATATGGTCATCAACTTCAAGAAACAAGCTCATCAAATCATTCTATAACAATTGAAAAACAGATAAAGCAGCTTCTGTAAGTCTGCTAGAATTTTACAAACCTTGGAATCTAAGACAACAAACAACTGGTTAAAAAAACAAAGATGTGGGCAACCTGAGGATCTTCATGATCTGAACAGAATAACGTTGAATCTGTGGCAGTGGATCATATCGTACAAACTCCAAGAGCGCTACAATTTGCCGTATGTCATGGGACAGGATAACATCAATTGGCTGCAATACAAAAACCACCCATGATAGTTAAAAATGAAGAAGCTGCACCAAACTACTTTTGCAAATATGAGTGTTCTAATAGAGAATCAATGTAAATGAAGAGCTAAAATACTTACCTGATATATTGGACGCCAATACTCTGCAAAAAGAGAATCCTTTGAAAAAGCACTAAGAAGGATCTGAAGGCATAGAGAAATAGCATCCTCCAAAGCTGGGCCATACAGCTGGCTTGTCCGTTGCTCCATCACAGTGTTCACACCCAACATTAAGATACTCATAATGTTTCGGAAAATCACTTTCCCATTCATCAAATCCTGCAGGACCCAACAAGAAAAGCTTAAAACAACTTGAACATCTAACCCATTTCCATACACAACAATTTTCCACTCTTGTGGTACCACAATTGCACACAAAAACATTAAACCTGTTTAGCAGCTTGGCCATAGATCTATATCATGACAAGAGAAAATAAAACAGATAAAAGTCTAGAAAACTACTGGGGAAAAAACACACAGTTTGATCAGGCACCTTCATCAACTCAATAATTGGCATACGTGCCAGGCCTCCAGCTGCTCTACCTGCAGCTGCTATCCCCCCAGGAAGAGAATTCTCTGGAGGAAGGAGATGATCTGCACTACTCCTAATGTCGTCCTCTGTAAGTTGGTAGAGACTCAACATCCTGCACATCTCCTCACCACTTAAGAATCAAAAAAACTGATACAGACCTGAATACCACAAGCATTTTTCACACTGTTGCAAAGGCAGTTTAACTTTTTGTATGCAAAAATCATCTTAGACTGCCCTAATCCACAACACCGACAAAATTCCAGAAAAAAGCTGCCACACAGAAAATTCCAGATGGGCAATAAATGGTAACCCTCACATTTGAAAATGGCGAAGAGCTGCAGCAACGAGCTCCCATTTCTCCACAGGATCAGCATAAGCCCTCTGTGTGTGGGGAGCAAAAACCTGGTCCCGTACAAACCTGAAGATGCCTATGTACCTACACAACTCCTCCCCATTTGAAGAATACACTTTGTAAATAAAAACCTCACCCCCAACTACTACCCTTTGACAAGATGTGACTATTTGGCTGAATCAGTTCCATGACTTGGGGGTTGGGTGCCAGTGCAAAACAAACAGTAACAAAATATCAAAATCATGGAATCTCTTACCTGGAGCCCTTGTCGGTTGTGTGAGACTCCTGAGCAATGAGGACGTTCAGCAGCTTCAGATATGAGAGAGTGGATGGGTACTCTTCCTGCCTGGCCTCCACCTCATTAAGCTCAAAGGTCATGTCATAGACCTGAATCAAGAGCATGAACAAGTCTAATGAGTTTCTAAGATCACAACAGATCAACCACACATAAAGTGATGCTAACACCACAAGAAGGCATCTGTTCAATCATCCCTGAATCTACAACTGTAAAAGCAGGTTATTTTCAGCTGACAGAACACTGTGATTGCCACAACAAAGCAACCAATAGAACTTTTTCCACCAGGTTCTTCTTCTGTGTGGAGGTGGTCGGTCAGTCTGAGAGACGAACCTGGGATGGAAGGGGTTGCATTGAACCGTTACTCAAAAGTGGTGTGGCTACCACTGGCAAGTCATACTGCTCCAACAAACTCCACACTTTGTCTTTCATCGCTGGTGAGATAGGAACAAAAGTGGCAATTGCATTCCGCAGTGCACCCTGCATTGCAGTCAGTTGTTGCTCTTAACAATTCAGATCTGAGCATATCAAGCCTTCCCATCTATCTGTTCTTGCACATAGCTTATCACAAAAGTCAACCCTCGACACTTGAACACATTAACACAAGTGATGCTGTCATCCAATATTCCTCATATTTGGAAGACTATACACTGCACACACTAACTAGTGTTTGAAAAGTTTCCCAAGTGGTCTGTATGGGTCTGGCACAAAAAGAGCAGCTCACCTTCAAATACGGGGGCACATTCTCATATGAAAGTAGCTTGAAGAGAGGTCCAATGTCTGGAAACCATTGGGACCTCTCCATCTCATTGCCCATTTCCATCACCTGGCAAAACCCAACAAACATAGAGAACTAGTCACCAATCCTTCAAACATAGACAATGTTCAAAACATAAAACCAAAGTAGTGTACACATCACACCAGCAAAATTCTTGTCAAACACCACCTCAAACAATTGGGTCTCTTACTGACATAACCAATCATCCACACTTCGCACTGCAGTGAACACTGAAAACAGTGAGGATTTCTGTATATGCTCCTCTAACAAGAAAGACTCCACAAGGAAAGATAAAAGTAGTAAACAGGTATCTCATACCCGCATCAGAACTTTCAGATACGCCTCCAAGGCACGTGCATCACCTTCCTGAAAGGGAGGAAGGAAAGCTCCAGCAGTTTGAAGACACTGTCGGAACCGTTGCTCATAAACAACCAATGAATTGAAAAGGGTTTGCCAACCAAGTGTACGTATCATCTTGTTCTGAAGTAGTTGATAGACTCTTTTTGCTCCTTCCTCACTTGATGCCTGTCAAATGCAAGTGTGAAGAACCCCTTTTTGCACTTCAAAGGAAAAATCCAGGAATTTCTGGCAGCAGTCTTTTGTGTAGATACATGATGAGTTGGGAGTAATCAGGGACATCAGCATTAGAGCTCATCAGACATTTTCAAAAGACCATAAGACCAATATCTGGCCATGAGCCAGAAAATCAATGACAGAAGATATCCTCTTTACCAGAGATGTAAGCATGTTGAGAAAGGCAACTAATGTCCAATAACTGGTGTGATCTTCACCAGCAAACCGCACAAAATTCCACAGGTCCTCATTGTCGATAATGAGCTCTGGCTCCCTCTGTCAACAATGTTCCAAGAAAAAAGAATCATCAGGAAAGGACCAACCTTTTCACAGGTTATAGAAATCTTCATCTTCCCCTTCATTCTCCTATCAAACAACTTTCCAAAAACTGCCCATCTGCCCATCTTCTGCTGCACAAATGTAAATCTTGCTTGGTGTACCTCCTCTGAATGTACCATTCTTTTGCTCAATGAACAAAGGTGCAGGCTACTACTACAGTATCAGCTCAAAATCAAAATAGTATGTACCCAAAAAAAGGCATGATCAAAACCTGGTAAACCTCCCCAATGAGCCTGAGCAGTGAGATGAAAGGCTTTCCTTGTGCAGCATCCATGTTCTGTATTTGTGCCTTTCCATCACCATTTGCAAGATCCTTTGCCTCCACTGTATATGTGTCCAAAGCTACCATTGCTGAATCTTTCAACTCCTTGATCTATACAGAAATCAGACATTACCAAAAGAGACCCAACAAATTTGATGTGAAATTTGGGAACCAGAATTTGGGAAGAAATTGAGGACCAGAAATTTCAGGTGATGGCAGAAACGAACACAAGGTTCATGTTCTAGTTCTCAAATACCCAACTTTAACACAGCCGTTCTTTCTGCATTCCAACAAATAGTTTGATACAGAATAGGTCTCTCTGCATTAGGTCTGAGACTTGCCTTGTTGCGTCCCACCGGTTGTGAAAGAAAGCTGGTAAGGAGCTTGTGCAAATATGCATTGTACATGAACACCAGTTCTTCATCATCATTCTGCATTTGTACAAAATGTGAGAGAAGAAATGGACAGAAATATGGACCAGATGCTAAGCTTCAAAGCTGGTGAAAAATGTTCCTACTTTCTTAGAACACTCCAGATAGGTTCTAGACAGGCATAATATTGCTCTGATGATTACACAAGACCAAACTTTTATGGACAGTTTTATGTCTCTAATCTATCCACTTGTGCCTTTTGGTCAACAGTAGAGAGAAGGTTCAGACCTGATAAGTAGCAGTCTTCAGCACTTGGGTTGTGAGAAACTCAAAGACATTGTGTTCACATGCACGATTGAGGCAAGATTGGGCACTTGCATCATCTGCAAAGAGGGCACCAGCAGAGGTGACCTCAGACACACTCTTGGTAAGCATTATGTACACAGCCCACACAAGTCGAATAACCCCAGTGAAGCCCTCTGCAATCACATTGAGGTCTGATTCATCCATCACCTGCAAAGAAACATGAACAACGACATCAGATGGGAGTTTTGATCACCAAAATTAGAGCTAGAGACAGGAAGTGCTCCTGAAACCAAGACAAGAGGCAAAAGACTGTTCTTGACCATCTTGCTGAGAAGCCCCTAAAGATACCTGTAGACAGAAGGAAAGAGGAGAGACTTAGAGAACCAGCTGAAAGAAGAAAAACAGAAAAGACAAAAAGGCTCACCAGCTGTTGAAACTCTTGGCGAAAGCCAGCATTATAGGCAAGAACAGAGCCCATTTCTTGTGTTCCGCCCAATGCATCTGACATGAGAGAATTGGAGAGTGAAAACATAATTGTGTAAGTTATCTGCACCCAGTTTGCAGGCAACCCATATTAATTGATTATCAGTGATGCTCCTCTCACCAATCTCCTCTGCATTGCTGTTGATGCTGCGTGAATACAAGAGCAGGTTGTAGCCAAAACTCTCACCTGGAGCTTGACAGCATCGTAAGGAAGAGTCTCATCCATTGAGCAGTCCTTTAGTAGAGAGTACAGGTCATTGGCCTCCTGAGGATCTGCAAAGAATATTTCCAAGAGGATAATTCACAATGCAATCCACTTTGTCTGTAGGTGGACAAGTTGAGAATTCAAATAAGAGCTCAGAGAACAGAAGTAGCACCAGGATCAAAGTTAGCTCCTGATCTCATAACACTGTACACATTTTGTAATTGGTGAAGGAAATAAACTAAGACCAGGGGACAATGCTCCAACGTACTGATGCGAACAATAAGACACGTGAGGACGAGGCAATGACATATGCTAAGCCGCTCCTTCTGGATGACATTTCGGCGTTGCACCAGCACACCACGTGAGTCCATTACATATGGCTCCACTCCAGGACCTCCCAGCCCAGCAGGTTCTTCCCGATTCAGCTCCTACACCATTACAAAATACATGGGTTCCTGTCATACTTGACTTACCTATAGTTCTTTCTTTTTCTTCTGGTCAAAGCTCACAGAAAACTTATAGAGCTAGAGGACAAGGCACTGATACACAACCCAGGATGGTCTTGAAACTGGGGGGTTACCTTTATGAGGGAAATAAGTCTGGAGCGTAATCCAGAGTCAAGCAACTTCTCCACATAGTTTTGAACGTCCGCAACAAGGTTTGGATCCAGTTCCTCATCTAACACAATGGCCTGGAGGAAACAAAAAATCAACTATCATTTGTATCACCTAGCTCAGTTTCTCTGTGGAATTCTTAATATTTCCATGGATTCAGAACTCATGCTAAACAAAGACCACATCATCATAGAGGCATAAAGAAGCAACAAAAGCTTCAAGAACTCCTCTGTACTTACAATATAACCCAACCTGAATACATCAATTGTGAGGTGACCTGATGAAAAGGCTGTAGAGATTCCAGATCTGACAAGTAAAGAGGAAGAGAAAAAGGGACACAACATGATGAACTTTCAGAGCATGATCATTTGAGGACAAAGTGAAGCATCGAACACATGGATACACAGGAAAGACAGCTTACTCGGAGCAATAGTTGAAGGGATGTGATCAGAGCTCTTCGTTCAGTAAACCAGAGCCCAGCAGCCAACCGCAAAATTTCCAATGGTTCCCGCCCTAACAAGCTCCACTGGAACAACATCCCACATTCATCCAAGGGCATCCATCGTCTTTACAAGAACTACTACAAGCAACAATGCCAAAAAAGGAAAATGGATATTTTCATATATTGATTTACCCACCTCTTGATGTGCAGAAACGAGCAAACCAACACAGTCAATTTCATTCAAATTATAGTCATCACTCAGCTTCAGGGCCTGCAAATGATCAAGACAACAAGGGCAAAATGCACACAAAATTTTATTTTGAGCAGGGACCCAAAACCCCATATGCAACAGAGTCTGCAATGGATATGTTGAAAAATACAAAATACCATTTCCTTGTAACAACAATGCTGATGGCCTGAGAGCTTACAATCTGTGCATCTTGGTCGTCAAGAGTTGTTGGTGGTGCATTTGGTAATCTCACCTCCCTAGATACCACTTGTGTTCTATCCTCTGCTTTTGGAGCCTGCCAAAAACCATCAAAAAAAAGAAAACAGGGGTGTTTAGAAGCTTCTCTTCTCCACTTTGAAGGGGGTAAAGCTGCAACATCACAATTTCTCTTTCTGCTCAATCTTCCAATGCAACAACTGGATTAATTGCAGTGAATTTGTTGATTTATGCAAGCAAATGGCAAAGCCTGTATCAGAAATTTCTACTTCCGAAGGCAATTAGGGTTTAGGGTTTAGGGTTTAAGAGAAAATGCTCTTTAGGAAATGCATGGAAACAGGTCCGATTTCTTGCTCTTTTTCTCTCGATTCTTTTTTTCCTAATACAACCAGTCATTACACCATGCGAATTTCTTTCTTCGTTCAGAAAGAAGAGTTAAAAGACAACCTTGCACTTCATGTTAGGGTCGAGCAGAGAGAGGAAATTTGTCAATACAAAACCAGTGTTTTTTCTGCACCATTTTTCTGGCAAAGGAAAACAACCAAACTCTGCTGCCCCAAGGCATTCCTTAGAAGTTATGAAAGAGAAGCGGAAAACCCATTTTGTTTTTTTGCATTTTTTTGCCTTTCTTAACGTGGCAGAGAGGAGGCTTACTGGGCACTTGAGAAAGGACTCAAAACTAGGGAAGGAGACATGTAAAGCGTGGGAGAGATCAGCACGGTGTTGTGGCTCCGGCTTGGCTCCGACCAGCACCGCTGCCTCCACAGTCGCCAGCAAACGCCGATACGAAACCATGTCGAGGAACCCAGACCCACACCCACACCAACGGCACCACCAAACCCAAAAAAATGAAAAACCCACCACACTTAAAAAACGAAGCTCCCCGTGATCACTCCACTTCCTGCCACCATCTCCCACGCTACGACCTGCATATCGAAAGAATGAGAGAAAATGAGAGCGAAAGTCGCAACCCCCGAGAAGCCCAAGGACACAAGAGAGGGAAAAACGCACTGTTCGCGCGCGGCCGCAAGCGCCAGAGAGGGGGGAAAACAAAGAGGAAGGTCGAAATCGAGAGACGGTAGGTAGGTAGGTAGAAGAACCTTCACCCGGGTATATACCGGTTATGTATGTATACGGTATACCGAAGTAGTAGGTAGTACCTGAATAGCCTCAACACTATATATATAATTATATTAACATAAATAAATAAAGGAAAAAATACACAACAAGGGAACAAGAGAAGAAAAAAAGAAAGGACCAAAGTCCAAACAAAAGACCGCACCCAAAAGCATGAAACGCACAATGGGCAGCCCAAACACGAGTAATCAAGAAAGAAACGTAGGACCTAAACCCATCACTAGTAGCACCAAGCAAGTTGTGCAAGGAAATGGGTGAAAAACCTTGTAGGACCCAAGCCTAGAAGAGGTTTCTCTTATTGGGCAACAAATGCCCATCGCAAGATACTGGCAACTTGAACTTTCTAAAGAGTCACTTGACACCCTCTACTTATAAAATGAATGTAAAATCAAAAGAAGAGGACCTCCAAAGCCTTTCACCAACTATGTCATGTTGGCACATTGATGAAAGAAGTCGTAAGCTTATTAATGTAAACATCCAAATATTTTTACTATTCAAGAGATGAAATCATCTTTAGGGTGTTGGTATTGATATGACATAACCTTTGCCTGATTTGCAATTATTGTGGCTAATCTTCGAAAAAAACAACTTGTGAAACAAAATCTGCACAAATCAAATCAACAATGACTACATTTTTTAAACTGTGAATATTATTTGCGATAAGCAAAATTGTACCCATTCATCACTATGATGACTAAAGAGATGGTGTCGAGAGAACATGAATTTGATCGTGCAAAACATGGAACCCACTTGAGGGTTCACCAAAATGTAGTTGCGGAAAGTTGGGACTCGGAAGGCGCTCCCGGCTTCCAACTCTAGAAAGGGGTAGAGGGTCGAGTTGGGAGCCCAAGGATTAGACTAGGAAGAGGTATTAGTTGATCAAGCTTGAATCTGCATCACAACAAACCACCCAAGTGGTTAGTTCACTTTTCAAGACAACCCTTTGGTGTTGGGACAAGCCACGGGTACTTCGGACCACAAGACACATCACAGCCCGGACTCGGGAGTATGCCACCACCATACTCCCTATAGTATACTCTATGACGCCCCGTGGGGGCTATATCCAAATGGCACAAATTCTCGGGACTCCTGAAATGGAGTACAGAAATTGTCCCGAAATCGTCCCGGGTGGAGTCCCAGGACTTTGGGAGCTCATAACTCCTGACTGCAAGATCGGATCGCGACGAGGTCTGAACCAAACTTGTAGCCCTCGTCGAGATCTTTCCAACACGTATCGCACTCCCAATTCGGACTTCGGAAAGAGGTCGATTCCCGACTTTTAGTGGTCGGGAGTCAAACTGCCAGTTTGACTCCCGGCCCTTCTTTTGCCCATAACTTGGGCGACAGATGTCCAAATGCCCAATGCGAGGGCATTTTCGATATCTAAGCTTCAAGACCTTTCCAATGACACCAAGAACACCCCAATGCGAGGTGTATTGGGTCCTGTTGTCAAGCTCTGAACATTCGGGAGTCCCAGACGACTCCAAATCCCCAACTTTTCCAAGTGTTGGACTTCACCCCCACACTTGGCCAAAGTGGGGTTGCGACAACATCCCTTACAATGGACGTGAAAGAATCCCAAACTACATCATGTGTGGTAGTGTGCTCTCCTTGTGAACACAATGTAGTAGGTATACCCTATCAAATCTATGGGCTAGCCGTATATACATTTAAAAAAACCATGAGCCATAAAATGTGAGAAGCCCAATCTTGTGTGTAATGTTGAGAAGAAAATGTCAAAGGCCATCCTAAAAGATGGGATGACTTGGTGAGCAAAAGCTAAGCACCCAAATGTGGGCATGTGCAAGATTTC
>Ga0209208_10004716_pt1 | contig 19213 bp, 21 predicted proteins | sample S1TSphfallax_3_FD_187694 | JGI IMG/M metagenome (GOLD analysis project Ga0209208, IMG submission 187694) | Host-associated microbial communities from peat moss isolated from Minnesota, USA - S1T2_Fd - Sphagnum fallax MG (SPAdes) (version 2) | ecosystem: Host-associated > Plants > Peat moss >... | reverse complement strand
GTTAGTTGGCCAACATCAATCATGAAATTTGCAAGTGATTGAAATTGTTTCATCCTATTTATATTTATTTTAAACGTTTAACATTCGTGTGCAAAAAATGAACTTATGAAATAACTAATTTTGTTACCAAAAGGTCTCAAGTTAATTAATTGAACCTTTTGTGGCAACTTTGTCTATTACTATCAATCACAAAAAAACTTACAACTTTTACCTTAAAGCTTCACAACATCCCATTTTTCTAAATAAAAACATCTTCAACCTTTTGAGATTCATGTGATTATCAAATGTATTTCAAGAATAAAAAGTGTTGATGTTTATGAAAATATTCCAATTGTTTTAACTTTTAAAATAAGTATTATGGATGTTTGTGGAAAACATTGTATTAATTTTTAACTTTTTGGTGGAATTTTCAAATGTATTAGGAATGTATGTATGTTCAAAGTTGGAGGGAAAAAACTAATATTAGTTATCAACTTGAATATTGATTCTAATGTCACTAAATGATGATTGAGATTTAGTGAATCAATCAAAGTGATGAAAATGCAATTGAACATGGTAAGATCATGTGATAATAATATTATCTTTAAAAACATTTAATATGTATTTTGCATATTCTTGAACTAGGTAATCAAAAAGTGACAACTTGCAAAATATTCATCTAATTGTAAGAGCTTTCAAAAATATTCGATTGTCAATGATGTGAAGAGATCTTTCATTTTACATTCCTCCAAGTTTGATTATTAGTTTCATTTATTATACTAGTTCACTTACTAACCTATTAATTGAACTTATTGAACTTACTAATATTAATTCATTTATTAAATGTTAATTGAACCTACCAACAAATAATATTTAAAATATTCAATACATAATTTTTTATTATTATTTCTAACAATGAAGATTAATTCATACCTTATATTAATTATATGTTGGATTTCAAAATAGACATAATCCTATTATGAAAATAACTAAATTATAATTATTACCCAACAACCAGCATATGGAACCTTATATTGTTACTTGCATATTTCGTAAATTCAAAGGAGGTGGGAAAAGGATTTTTTCTTTGTAAGGGGTCCTACCATAAATTTTATTTTTTTCTTATGGTTGATGATATAGTTGGGTCCAATTTTTTTTCTTATGGGGGAGGGGGCTATCATTCACTATTATAATTCATGGTTTTTCAAAAGGTCCAAGTTGATCAACAAGTCATTTTTTACTAGTGGACATGTACATTTTGACTATAGGCTTGAGGCTTGAATGACATGTGTATTTTTATTAGTAAACTTAATTAAAATGACTTATTTGACTATGTGCCAAATTGAACATCTAGTCAAAGTTGGACAAAAAATGATCACCTTGGTCAAATTGATCAATGGCCTTTAGTCAAATTGCACAAAACAAAATGACATTTTTAGTCAAAATGGACAATGGTGTGCTAGTAAAATGGGACATCCTATGCTATTTAATTAGCCAAGATAGTTACCAACAATAGCTTAAGCCACCCTACATACCAACTTATTTACCTACATACCTACCCACCTACCATCTTACAAACCTACCTAACTACCTACCTCCTACTTCCCACCTACCATCCTACATTTTTACTCATCAAATTATTTACCTACATCCTCACCAACCTCTTACTTTCCACCTACCATCCTACATCTTTATTTGTTAACTTATTTACTTACCTACCTACCTACTTCGTACTTCCCACCTACCATCTTACATTTTTACTTATCAACCTATTTACCTACATCCTCACCAACCTTTTACTTTCCACCTACCATCTTACATCTTTATTTGTTAGCTTATTTACTTACATACCTACCTACTTCGTACTTCCCACCTACATATTTCCTATTTCCCACCTCCATCCGAAATCCCTACCTACCTACCCATTTACCTACCTCCTATGTACTATAAATTACATTCTTACCTACCCCTTTATCTACCAAACATCATGCATCCTACCTCCTAATTACCTAACTTCCTTATTTATTTATATAACTAATGATGTGAAATAAACAAGTGAAATAAAAAACTTAACAATTTTGATCAACTTTGAATGGAATAGTTCATTGGTAAGGATTTAGTTTATTATTGGAAACGTGAAAGGTTCAATTTTTAATATTTGTAACCTATATATATTCTTAAAGGGTTAATGTAGGTAGATTAGGTTAAGTTATGTTAAGTAGGTTATGCTACCACTTACCTACTTGCCTTTTTATGACCTACCTAAATTTATATACAACCTACTTACCTACATAGACTTATTTACACAAAAAAAATTGATTTTTTTAATAATTCAAAAATAAATTGGATAAAAATGTGACTAGTCAAATGGTCCACTATCCAATAGTCAAAATGACCAATCAAATAGTCTAATAAATTTATAATAAAAAAAACCCAATCACACAAGACATGTCCAAATTGACTTATAATAGATTGACAAGATGATTTTTTTTAATGTTTGTCCAAAATAATTTGATTGGATTCTCAAATCAAAATAACTTGTTTTTTTGTAGTAATGATTTTTCGTTATTTATTTGCTTCTAATTGAGAATCAAATTGAGAATCATGTTCTTTTTAAAAGCTTTTGCAAACATGCACACATACATTAGCATGATTGGATATTGTTTAAAATATCAAAAAATAAAATAAAATTTCAATTCTATCACAAGAATGTTAGTTCCAAAGAGATGCAAAAGGGAATTGATGATGTATGGAACTTTGTTTGCTTGTTTCCTGAAGAAGAAGAAGGAGAAGAAGAGGAGGAGGAGGAGGAGGAGGAGGAGGAGCACAAAACAAGCAAACAAGAAGAAGGAAAGATCAAATGAGTTGCAGCAGTTGCAGCATTTTAGGGTTTCCTACAAGCTCTGCTCTTTCCAATGTTGTTGCTGCTGCTGCTACCTGGAGAGTGCTGCTGTCTGCGGATGTCAGCCGACAGCAGCAGAAGAAGGGATTGTGTTGTGGAGGAGGAGGAGGAGGAAGAACAAGCAGAAGAACAAGAACAAGAGGAGTGCGAGGTTTCAATAAGAAGCTGGGATGGGAGCATGGAAGTTGTGGACGTGCAGGTTGGAGAGTAATGGTAGTAGAGGAGCGGGTGGTGGTAAGAAGGGTGATGAAGGAGGAGAGTTCTGTCTCTCCGGGTTTGGTGCATTTCGTCGGGATTGGAGGAGCCGGTCTCTCTGCGCTTGCCTTCCTTGCCTTGGAACAGGTTGCAACCGAGTTTACAGGATCATCCTCTAGGGTTTTGATATCGTCCTGTTGCAATTTCTAAGAGAAGAGTGAGTCTCTCGGTTTTAGGTTAGCTGCAGGCATTGTGTTTTTCCTTCTCTGGCCGCAAGATATGCATGTGTTCTGATGAGCCTGCTCTCTTCCTCCTCTTCCCACCATAGCTTGTATTTTGATGATTTTTGCTGGGTTTGCTTGGTGAAGGAATTTGTGATGATGGAACAGGATTTGTTTGTATATGTGGGATCTGAGGTTTATGAATTTGCAACAGATGCTAAGAAAAGAGAGAGATTGCCAAGTGATTAAGCAATAGAAGGTGCATGGGAGGGGGCATGCCAGGGATGGCAAGTGAGTGGCTCAGACATTGCATGGAATGAGCAATTAGAGGAATTGAGGGAGGCAGGAGCAAGGGTATATGAAGGCCATGAGGCAAAGCAAATGGTGCAGAATGGGGCACCATTGCCAGATGCAGTTGTTGTGTCAAGTGCAGTAGTGGCAGGCAATGAAGAGGTAGACGTCGCACAGGCTCTTGGAGTACCTGTGTGAGTCATGGACTGTCCCTCTAATACACAAGAAAAATAACTGAGAGTAGAGTCCACAGAGGAAGGACAAATGTGGTGCAACCCTTTTGCTCTGGGAGTATGTGAATTGGGGACTATCACACTAATGAGGAAAATAGCTGGGTGTAGTAGATCCAGAGATGGTAGAATTGGGTTTGAAGAAGTGCATAAGTGCGTGCTGGAGTCTCCTGAGTGGTGTGATGATGGTGTGTGTGGTCAGATACAAGAGGGGTGCATGGCTGGGCAAGATGACAGAAGGCTACAAACTGCTTGCAGTTGCTGGCTCTCACGGTACACTTTCTTGGACTTGAATTTTGCTTATGGCATTTGTTCTGCATTGGTCCTATGTGGCATCTTTTCTACATTTTGTTGTTAGCTTTTTCAAGTTTATGTTGTGTGTTTGCTGGTCATGCAGGAAAGAGTACAACCGTGGCTATGCTGGCTGTTGCTCTTTGCAGCCTAGGTGAGGACATTACTGTCATTCTGGGTGCCCAAGTGCCTCAGGTACTCTTTCTCAATCAACAAGCAGATCTGGGTGGTGTTTTCAGTATGATGTGTTAGACATTTATATTGAAAGAGAAGCAGTTGGGGGGTACTGGCTAGTATTAGATCTTCAACATAGTTGCAGGATTAAGGTTCCAGCTTCTTTCTTCTTCTTCTTCTTCTTTCTGGTATATTATTGAAGTCAGCATTCCTGTAGTCTACTTATTGTATTGCCAGTCAAGGGTAATGGACCCTGAGGACACAGCTTACCATTCTGAGAATTGTTTGTCAGTGTCAAAGAAGTCATGGATCAAGTCCTTTCAGCTCTTGCAGACAGTTGTTGAGACTATCTTCAGTATGGACTGCTGTGAAGCATGGATGGAAGACCTCTTCTATCTGGGTGTTGTCTGTTTGAGACACAAGACTAATACACCAATTTTTCTTGCATTGATTTTGAAGGCGTCATAAGCAGCTTGGAAAGGGTCACTTGTTCTCAGTACATGCTATAGGTAGATGATTGGCATTTTGTGCACTGTACTGCATGTGTCATGCTGAATGAATGGATGTGTCACGGCTTGCAGTTTCCTAAAGGCAGAAATGCAATGGTTGGAAAGGGTCACTTGTTTCTTTTGGAGGTACAGCCTGTTCAATCGTAGGAATTCACTTATTAGGGATGTTGACCACTTGACATAATCCTTGTATTATACATATTTCTTCCAATTCAGATCTTGTCATATGACCAGAGCTAGTCCAGATGTTGGCTCTCTTCACAAGGGTGGGCACACTAGGTGCATTTGTTCTTTTCTAGCAGCAGAAAGCAGTTCATGCAAGAGAAGTTGGTGGAAAGGAATGGCAGGAAATGAAGGTTCTAGTGTGCAGATGTTGTTCAACAATGTCTCGATGGTATGTTGCAGGCAGATGAGTATGATGGATGCTTCTTGGGTGTGTCACCATCACTTGCAGTTGTTACTAATGTTGAATGGGAACATGTTGACATGTTTCCCGATTATGTATGCTTTCTAACCTTGACAGATTGAATCAATGTTAATTGCTAGCATGTAAATCATGGGAGAGGTGACATGGTGGATGAACCAATTGCCTTGAAGTAGACAACAGAGTTCAGAAATTGTTTTGAGTGGATAGTTGGCTCTTGTAGGAGAGAATTATAGTCACATCTACAGTGAGAATAATGAAGACTAGGAGTTTAGTTTTGCAAGTCCCTGTGTGCCCAGCAAGGTCATGTTTCATACTACTGCACTTCAGAGTACTCATGTTGGTTCATATGTCTTATGTTGGAGAAAACAGGAGGCAGTAAGGGATATGTTCAGGAAATTTGTCATGCGGATCAAGCCTGGAGGGCTGCTGTTGGTCAATGGTGACAGGTGACTGCAAGACTCCTATCTTGATAGTCTGTTGTGCCTTTTTAGCATCAGATATGGAGAAAGGATCCACATGGTTGGTTGAACTAAAGTATGGCAGACTATGCTCAGTATGCAAGCATGTACCATGTCTGGATTGTCACCAAATCAAAACTATACCGATGTTCGTCATTTGGATGGGCAGTGCAGGCTCCAGTTCACTAGGTGACGTTTTCCAGCCCAAGGAGACACATATGGCTTGTCCAGATGCAAAAAATGTGCATGTGGAAACATTTGGACTTGGGCAGGCCAACAACTGGCGTGCAGTGGATCTTGTACCAAATGCAGAAGGTGGAACAGATTATATTGTGGTATGGCTTCTTGTGATACCACCTCAATACAGAATGTCCAGTTTCAATGTGTCCTGTTTTTATAGAAGGTCAAAGTTCACTGCCTAGAGATTGATGTAGCCTGAATCAGTTTTTGAATCTTAGGAGGGCAGCAAGGAATGGTCTGAATGTAGTATAAAAGAGGGTCATGTACTGCATGGACTCCCCTATCATTTACACCAACTTAAGCAGAATCTGCACTGAGAAAGATGAAGTTGAGCCTGTGTTCTCTGGGAAACTTTTCAGGCCTTTGAGCATTTGGAAAGATCCAACATCAGTTTTGCCTCTATTTGGCTTGCATTCTTCTGTTATCTCCTTACCTGCCAAAATGAGTGATGGCTTGGGTATTGCATTGGTTTCAGATGAATTGGACACAAATGTAACAGGAGAGGGGCTAGTTAAGCAAGCTTGATTTGGTGCATTGTGTTTGACAGGTTCATGCAGGCATACCCATGGCCCAAGTGAGCTTGCGTTTGCCTGGCACGTATAATGTGCTAAACTCTCTTGCAGTAAGCTACTTCTCAGAACTGGTTGTATTTTCATGTGCACTTCTTCTGAGTAGGGATTGCTACTGCTTGTCTTATTTTACCCATGATTCTATAGTATGGAAGTTCAACCTGCTGTCAATTTATGGGTATGATTGATTGGCAGTCCCTATTTTGAGTGTAGTGTGTAGATCTGGAAGCAAGTTGAGGATCATGTCTTCCTCTTCACTGTAATTCTTGGTTTGTGGATTACAACTTTTCAGATCTATGATGATCCTGTACAAGCTTGCTACCATACTTAGAGTTGTTCAACTGATGGAACTTGTTGGGCAGGTCATTGTGGCAATCTCAATGATGGCAGTAGAAAAGCAGCCTGCAAGCAATTATGATCAAAGGTTGATAATCATGAGGATGGCTGCTGAGGCAGCCAGCAAGGCATTAGGAAGTTTTACAGGGGCACGACGCCGTTTTGAGCTTATTGGAAAAGTGCAAGGGTGCTACATTATTGATGACTATGCCCATCACCCAACTGAGGTTCGTGCTGTGCTACAGGGTGCACGGCAGCGTTTCAGACAGCAGCCTATTTGGGTTATATTCCAACCTCATACCTTCAGGTGAGGGTCCCAGATCTCCTCCTACCTGATCTCCTCTCTGGTGTGTACACACTGATCACATCCTGGAATTGTATAGGTGGTCATATGCACTTGACAGAATGCTGGTGTAGTTCTTTGTATCAGTAGTTTTTCCTGGGGAAGATATTAACATGGGGATTATACAGTCGACTGGAAAAACTTTTGCCTGATTTCACACTGGCTTTCCACGCAGCAGATCGAGTTATTGTGACTGAGGTATAATCAATCACATCCTCTGATTCTCTACATGATGTTGATGTGCATCAAGATGACAGCTTATATTACTGGTGGAGTTTTGTCCCTCCAACCATCTCACTTGATGTGAGTTCATCCACTGGAATTTTTTTTAAATGAGAGAATTGCATCATCAGCTAAGACAATCAATGATCAATGATGCACTAAAAAGTGGATGCAGTGGTGACTTCAGGTGTATACAGCACGAAACAGCATCTCTGACTGGAATGTGAGTGGCGAAGATTTGGCATCTGCTATTGTTGGTCCTCCTGCCATGTTTATTCCCACCTTGGTACTGCTTCTTTTTGTTGTAGCATTTCTTGAAGTCAGCCAACAGTCATGAAACTTGAGACCTCTTTTGAATGGCAGATAATTGAACATCCATACTTGGTGATGTGTATTTGTGTATTGAGATAGTGAGGCGCTTTATTCCTTGCTGTGGTACCATGCCAAGCAAAGCCTTTCAGATTTTCTTTTTGGACGGTATTTGGCACTTATGCATTACATACATACTTTCTGCTTATGAGTGGTAGCAGCAAGCCTGCAGAAACTCTAGTAATCTACCCTCAGATGGCCATCATGCTCTTACCCTGACAAATTGTGGAAGTTGGACTATCCAATAGAACTAGATATCTTACTAGACACAAGGATTGACAGGTGGTTGGGTATTCATTTATCAGATCTTGCCCTGCTACTTTTCTTGTGGCATGGATGAGATAAAACAGTTCTGGTCCTAATGACAGTTTTAGTGGGCACTGAACCATACCATTTTCTTCTCTTTTCAGTAGGTAGTGTTTGCAATCCAAGTCAGTCTCATGATGTATCATGCAGTACATGTTCCAAGTCAATATGACAATTTATCACGTAGGATGACACATGTGATCCTATGTGATTGTTTAGATGTGCCTTGGCATGGCAGGAAGGAGTAGTGGAGCTGCTGGCCTTGGAGCTCGGTGCCATTGACCAAAATATTGTTAACACTCAGGGCGACGTTATTTTGCTCACACTAGGGGCAGGTTTGTTGCATTCTTTCTGCTTGGTTTGACAAGCAGAAGATTTACATCTCAACATTTGTGCTTTAAAGGCAATGCACATGCTTCTTCAACCAGAAGATACTGCAAAAGATGAGGGTCACTATGCTTCCTCAAAGAAACCAGAAGCAGATTGAAGTTCATATAGTGTGTGAAAAGCACTGGTTCAGTCATATGTTCCTGAAGATTGTGTCTTTAGTTCTGATAATATTTTGTGGCATGCAGGTGACATCACCAATTTGGGTCCACAGCTTATGGAGCTTCTATCACGAGGGCCATCTTGATCATGATTCTGTTTTGGTCTAACAAAAGTTATCAGTAAGGTTCATGGTGGAAGCTCACTCCAAAATGCAAACTGGCCAGGTTTCTCTCCCACACACTGCCAGATCCATTATTGAGGACAACATTAAGTTTGCTGAAGCAGGATGCTTGATGAGTGTGCAGAAGGCCATGTTTGAGGAAGTTGGTCTACCCATGCAGAGGGATAGAGGACCTGCTCTGGAGGCAAAGACACCATGGCTTGAGGAGTTGATCATTCCAGAAAAGGTGGAAAAAGAAGGGCAAAGGGATACTCCTTTGAAGCAATGAATCCAGTTTTCTTTGCAACTGAGATGGTTGGGTAGGAAGCCATGATCAGTCAAACCCGGTGACATATATGCCCAGAGGCATTCCTGCCTGAGACTAGAGCTGTACAGAAGTTGATGCTTCAGACTGTTCTATAAATGTCAGGTGATTGTAAACTGCATTGTTACTTTGCTTTTCATACTACAGATTGATATGAGAATCAGAGATGGGAATGGAAACAAAAATGTTTTCCCAGATGACCCAGGCACATTCCTATGTTTCAATAGATTGTATCCTTGGTGTGGTTGCCTGTTGTGGACACATTCTACTAAGGGAAAGGACCAGACTTCTCTTTCCAATCAACCCCTCAAGTCATAGATTGCATACAAATATCCAGCATCCAGGCTAGTTCCTTGAACACGGTTGTGTGTTTGTTTAAATTGGGTAGATCTTGAAACAGTGTATAGATTTTGTTGAATTCCCTAAAGTTTCATAGCATTTTGAGGCTGGAGAATGGGCTAAAATCTATAGACAAAGTACATTTCTCTGTGCCAGAAAAGCAGACAGATACATTCAGCTGCAACTCTTTGCATATTGGTCAGTTTGAAGTCTTTGAGAAGTGCTAACCAAGTGAGGCAGTGTCACCTGAGACAATGAGGAGTTAAAAAGGTTTATAACCTGCACCTCATCACATTGCAGAGGATGCAGAAAGACCCCTCCAATCTGAATCAAGAGCTATAATTCATCAAAGCCAGTAGCAGGTACTAACTCATATTTAGCAAAGCATGACTTGCAACAACTACAAACATTCAAAATAAAGCAGAAACTGTAAGCCACTGTCACAAAATCAATTACAGAAAGAAAAAGCAAAATTGGACATATTACGTATTCCTATTGAAGAAAATAATTGATGAGAATCCTTGAAGAAGGTGAGCTCCATAATTACACAGTATTATTGTTCCTATACCTGCAGAGACAATAAGCATCTGTTTTAGTAAAGTTTGTGGAGATTAACCATAAGGAAATTATCTCCTTGAAGCCATGCTTCTTATAAGGGACCTGTGAGAACAAAGTACTGGCGAGAAAAGAGAACTAGGCAATTTATCAGTATACATCCTGTCTCCCGACAAGGTTCAAGATCGGATGAAAGAGATTAGGCCAACTAGAAATCTATCAAATACTTAATGCCTAGATGTTCCATAACTATCACAACCCCTTGGTGGCAAGTACACAGGAAGACAGCTCAAATGCACTGTGCAACCATCAGACTCTCTGTAACATAATGAAGTGACCAATGCATAGTGGGGGAATTGTTGTTTATTACCTCAACCCTCATTGCACAACAGAAGAGGAAACACCCTAAATATATTGCAATTGATTGAATCTCTCTTTGCACAGTGTTCCGGCAGCTCCTCCATAACTGGCTTTGCAAATTGCTTCTATTCCAACCATTATTCCTCTTGGAATCTCTTGGGTGCAGTGGATTGTAATCCATCTTGTCCATTGACCTCCCTCAAAAATAGCCAATGGATTTAAGGTCTTAACTTTGTCTGGGGACTTCAATGAAAGAGCATAGTGGTACATTGAAAATTGTACATGACACATCAAGAATGTGAAGCTATCACCTGAGTGGCCCAACTAATCATCTCTCAAGCTGAGCCAGAATTCAGTTCTGAACCAAAAGTGGAGGCTCATATCACTAGAGATCATGTCAAAAATACTGACCATGACAGTTCTAAAAAACTGAGTGGCACTTGCATATATGCCCTTGAATACATGTATACTCTGCTTCCTTCACTAGTCAAATCTTGCCAAATTCCCCTGCCAGTGACCTTAGGGTTAAAGGCCCTGGCTTGATTCTTGCACTCTCCAGGTCTTCTAACACCTGCATGGCTGTGCCAAGCATGTTTGCTTTCCTGTATGCTCCAACCAAAATTGCAAGTGCCCAGTCATCAGGTTGTAATTTGGCAAATCTTAGACTATCAAAGACAGCCTGAACACTATCAACATCTCCAGCACGACTGTAAGCATCCATGAGTGCAGTGAATGCTTTTAAGCTTCCTTGAAAACCCTTCCAATGCATTAGATCAAAAATCCTTTGTGCTTCCTTGGCCTGTCCGAGCCTTCCATAAGCTGTCATAAGTGCAAGGTAAGTGTCAGCATTGCCTTCAACACCAGCAATTTCCATATCTGCCAACAAAGCTTCTGATTGCTGGGGCAGTCCCACATTTCCATAAGCAATCATCAGTGATTTGTACATGGTTGCATCTGGTTGAATTCCTGCCAATCTTATCTCCTCCAGCACTCCCCTTGCTCTGTCCAACTGTCCAGCTCGGCCATAAGCAGCTATCAAGACTGTGTATGCAGCCAAATCTGGCATAATTCCCTGCTCTTCCATGCACCGCATTGTAGCTTCAGCTTGCTCAATTTGAGAATTCCTCCCATAAGAGTCAATCAGCTTGGTGTAGTCTCGCACACATACTTCAAACCAGCTTTCCTTGAACGACCACTCAGAGATCTGCAACTCCCAAGCTGACACGATTCAAAGATTCATACATTGCTACAGTTGAACAGCATTCAAACCCTAATCTGTGTGTGTGTGTGTGTCTCTCTCTCTCTCTCTGTGCAACCAGAGTATGTGCAACTATTCTCACCTTGTAGTAGAGCTCGCGATCGTCTGCATTGTCGAATTCCTTAAGCATATCAAGCAACTCTCGCCTGCCCGGCGTCATTGTACGCACCCACTTCCGCAAAACCCGTTCGAGAACATCGTCTGTCTGGTACTCCAGACCACGAATCTCTTTGATAATGTGCAATGCTCTTCTTGTAACTTTCCCCTTCACAAGCGGCTCAGATTTCCATCGCTTTCTCTGACTAAAATTCGTGATTACACATGTTCTTGTTGTTGTAATACTATTACTACTACAACTACTACCACTCTTGCTGTTCCATGAACTCCCAACCGGAACAGACCGAAAACAACAACAACAACAACAACCACCACCACCCAGCCCTAAACCTAATCCGAATTTCCAAGAGTTGTTATCGCGAGCTTTGTCATTGCTACCAAGCACAACAGAAACACCGCAACAAAAAGAAGAAGAAGAAGAAGAAGAGGCAACTGGAAACGTACACAGCTTGTGCATACTTCTAGACCTTCCTTGAGAAATGCAACAGCAGCAAAATCGACTCTCTGCTCCAAATCCGAGAAAACAAATCCACAAGCTTTTCGGAGCTTATGGTGAGAGAGTTGTAAGCTTCTCGCATTATGGCAGAAGAACAAAACAATTCCACGTTTTAGGTTTTATTAGGACATTACGCCATAGAAAAAGCAGGCTTGGTTTTGTAAACCCTTCTTTGTTGATTATGCTCCAATGGCTTGTAGCCTGTCCCCTTGGTTTATAACTATGGGCTGAATAATAGAAAACCATAATGCAGTGGGAATGGGGGCATGAAACCCTAACTCAAGAATTTGTAAACCCTAAACCCTAAACCCTAAAAGTTGAGTTTGTGAGCTTGTTCACAATATGTACAACAAATGAAGAAAACGAATTCCATGTTTTAGGGTTTCATTATGCCCCTTTGCTAAAGATATTAGAGTTATCCGTAAAGTTACCCTCTCTTTTGGGCCTCCTCCTTTCACCCCCCCCCCCCCCCCCCCCCCCCCCCCCCTATTCCCCCCCACTCTTTCAGTGGTATGAGCAAAGTAAGGACATTTTTTTATCAAACCTCGGTATGAAATGCTGCTGCAACTTGCAACTCAGTGTGAATTGCTGAAACTCAGCAGTTACTGCACGAGGTTCAAGACTAGTTATAGTAGTTGTACAGTTAGGAGCAGTGAAAATATATGTAGCAGCAGTGGAGGCGCTCAGGAAAAAGGAAAGACAAGATGAAACTCAGTTTATCACCAAAATTGATGGCTTTCTGAGTTTCACCCCCCCCCCCCTTGAATGCTAATGTACTTTTTTTGCAGGTTTTGTTTTTTAAAAATCTCACCTTGTGTATGACCAAACTCAGGGTTCTGGTGCTGTGTTTTCGTTACTTTACCCATAACTCTATTATGTCATAGAAATTATGCACTACAATGGAATGGAATGGATGTCCAATTTTACTCATTGTTTTTAAAAATGCAGAAAAAACCTTTAAAAGTCAAGTTGTGAGCTCATCCTATAATATAGCATACGATGAAAACAATTCCATGTTTTAGGGTTTTAGTATGCACCATTTGCTAAAAACATTACGTGATAGAAAGCATGTTTTGTTTGTAACTAGTGGGTGCTCGTGACCTTTAGCCACTATAGGTACCTATTGCTGCCATCCTTGTTTTCGTTGTTTAATTCTCTTTAAAAAAATATTTACCCTCTCTTATTTTTATCTGTCGGATTAAAAATTGGACACATCCGTACTGATCGATTTTTATTCTTTCGAAAATATACGTTAAGGAAATTGGTCCCACCTTCGCAATCGGGCTCTTTTGAAATTTCTTACTTAGCACGGTTCTCTTAGCACCACGGTTCGTAACCATTGGATGTGGTGAAATGTATCAAATCCTTATCGTTCATTTGGAAAGTGGGCTTCCAAGGAGAAACATTGTGAGGTCGGGAGAAAAACGATTTTAACCATTAGATTGAAATTTGGGCGAATCCAGATAGTTAAAGTGAAAAGATATCATTCTAGACCCGGTCGGCCTTCTGTGACGGACCCGGCCCGGCACCCCCCACGGTGGGCCCAGTCGATGAAAATCCGGGAGTCCGGGAATGCCGAGCCGAGTCCGGTCGGTCTTCTGTGACGGACCCGAGCTCCGTCACAGACGGACATCACCACAACCCACAGGTCGATTCTGCCATAGAAAATGCAGAGGCCGATTCTGCCGATGAATTAAAATGCAGAATTATCGTGTCAAACAGACGCACGCACATACAACCTAGGCCTCTAATAGGAGTCATTTCAAAGCCACTTACACACTTACTCATATGCTTTCCAAAACCCTAACAATCTCAGCCACATAGCATGGTGGTACACAACCCATTACTTCAACACAGAAAGAAGAGACGAAAACCCTAACTTTCTTCAAACCCCAACTCAAAAACCCATCCAAAGCAGAAAGAAAGAAACATTAACCCCAAGCAAGCATTTGGCCACTAACCCCACCCACCACCTAGCCCCACGTCTAATTCGACACGTAAAATACATAGGAGGTGAGACGAGTTTCCAATAGCCAAAATGTTCAAGCAACACACTGTTTTGCAGTGCGATATTGGAATTATTAGTGTCAACGGTATACAGGATGCCCTCATAGCGAATCTCGTTCTTGGAAGTGAGACTAATGAGGCTGCTGATGAACGAATCCGCTGTGTTGGGCCCTTGCCCTCGCCCCATGCTGTTGGAATTGAAAATCTCGAATCTCCTATTACCCTCCCCTCTCCTCGTCCTCTTGTCTCCCCTCCCTTCCTTTCTCCTCCTGCTTCTTCTTCTTCCTTTGCTCAGCAACAAAACAAACTTGCGCACAATACAATGCCCATTCTGGTGCACGCCGTAACTACAAATTGTTCAGCATATGCACGGCTGTTGTAATATACTATTGCCTACTGTTCTTCGCGACTCTCTTCTTCTGTTGCTGCCGCCGTGTTTTTACATAGCAAAGTGCAATAAACGCGAGTATTACTGCATTTGGCTCTCAGGACCTGGGTTTCAGGACCTCGATAAACGGACACTGGGTTTCAGCACCTCGACAGACGCACGCACGCAACAACCGAAATTATATATAATATTGGTTGTTAATTATGGTTTAAGGTTTATCACTTGGTTAAGTGTTACTTGAATGTTATATAAACCCCCGTATTGTAGTGGAATGGGTTAAAAGTTGACTTGGTGAGTTCAAAATTGATTATCAATTATGCTTCACTTGTTGTCATTTGGTTAACTAAGCTAGACCACTTACATATTTAAACTATTGTAGCCTAGGGTCAGTTTCCACATTGACAAAATGAATTTTAATTTTTTTCAAAAACTGAATTTGTTTTTTATTTTGAAATTATACTTATTTTTATCATCTATTATCTTATTGTGATATGAGTAGTGAAATTATTTAGAGTGTAACTTATAATAATTATGATGATTTTCAACATGTCAACTTCACATTTTACATAAAATTTCATTTCACTATTTTGAAGATTATTTAATGACAAAATTGACCTCTAGGTAACGTACCTACTTATCTAGGCTAAGTTCCTACCTACTTCCTCTCGACTTACCTAAACATTTTATTAGTTTAAGCAAATCGAACCCTAGACTATCGAACCCTAGGTTAAGTTAGGTGTCACATAGCCTACCTAGGTCAAAATCTAGCTCAAGTGACACATGATGTGGCCTAGGTTTAGTTGTTTGCATAGGTCATCCTAGGTCTAAATCTAGGCCTAGGTGCAAGCTTCAAATTTAAACTCTAAATAAAATTGACAAAGAATAAAAACAAGATGTCCAAAGAAAAATTCATTATTTGATATTATCAACCCTAGGTCCCTTTTGGAACAATATTTACAACAAGTGCTAAAGAAATCTTACCCCCAAAATCATTATTTTTATTTTAACTTATTCAAAGTTTTGAACTTTAATTGGCATTTCTTTGCCATTAACGGCTTTTACGATTGCGTATCTTCATCAATTCCTTAAGTTGGTGGTTATTAATTTTTATCTTGCAAGTTAAATGGATTTATAATTCAGTATAAAAGACAAGGGGATCTTTTCCGAATTGTTATGACTATGCAATAGTGGAAAATAAACATATATATTTTTTTTTATATAGCAAATTGAACTAAACTTGGATTGAAGATGAGTTTGCTTCTCTTGATAAAGGAAGAATATTTGTGCTAGGGTCATAACTTGTTATTGTGTGTTTTCTCATAAATAATAGAGGAAATCTTTGTTTTCAAATTATTGTAAGTAGTTTTTTATGAAATTTTAATCTATAGCCAACATGACAATCGTCCATAAGAAAATTTAGCCAAATCTTGACATTGAAAAGATATGAAAGTAGAAGAATTTGAACATCCTTCTATATTTATGGCTAGCTACTTGAACCAAAAATAACAATTTGACTATTTTTATTTTTTCAAAATTGAATCCTTATTATTAAAAATTCAATTTTTGATTTTTTTTCACATTTTAAATTTTAACCTCCCAAAGAAAAAAAATTCATTGTGATTCACATGAGTTGTGACCATAAAAATTAGACAATTGTTTAACATTAAGACTTGAAAACAAATTATCCCAACCAACAACCTTTTATCTATCTACTTGGTCTTTGTGTTGTTTTGCAATATCAATGACAATTAATTGACATGAGGTTGGAATATTAATATATTCCCATTTTTTCCTTGAATCTTACAATATCAAAACAAAATTCAATGATCATATAGATTTTCCATGAAATCATTTCCACTTCCATTATTTAAAAACACGATATTCAATCTTCACCAATTGAAAATATTCAAAAATTAAATTGTATTTATTAAAATATAGTCACCTAATATTTTTATTATAATCTAAATTGCACCATAATAATATAGGGGACTATTGATGAATATCAAAAAAAATTGTCATTGAAATTTCAATATTATCAAAACAAAAAAAATGTAAGGAAATTGGAATGCACTTTTAATATTGTTTAAAACCCTCGATGAGTTGAATTTCATAAAAATGATTTCATAATATTTAGAACTAATATGTGGGAGATATTGAATATTGAATATTTTTGGTCAATAGATTTAATTCAATTTTTTAAAATTCAAATTTGAATGAAAATTGAATTCCAAATTTATGTTCAAGATGTACGTATACCATTTTCCCTTTCAAAATTCATTGAATTGAACCAACAACATAAGCAAAACAAGTTAAATATAAAAATGATCAATATTTTTGTTTCTATCAATTAGAAAAGGTAGTTGTTGTGTGTAAAAACTTAGATGCACTTTATGAAGCTAATTTTTGTTATCAATTTCATTTTGTAATCAAATCACTCAACTATGTTACATAATTTCATCAGTTATCATGATTTTCTTTGAACTTGACACAAATGACAAAATTATTGTTTTGCCATGAATTGTTGGAAAGGTCTCAACAACGACTATAACTTTGCTTCAAACCTCATCTCAATTGAAAATCTGCACACAAAATTATGGAGCCCCAAAGTCGTAGGAGTCCCAACTTTGGGTATTTTGGGACTCCTATTTGGGAGTCCTGGAACAAAATGTCATTTGGATGTGGGTTTCGTGGAGAGGCATAAAGTACACTATAAGAGGGCAAGGTGGTGGCTTCCCCCAAGTTCAGGCCATAGTGAGTCTTGTGAGTTCGTGTTTGCTCGTGGCTCGTCTTAACACCAAAAGTGTCCCAACTATGCACTAACCAACTTGTTGTTTGATTTTGTGTAGGTTTGTGTGAGTGATTAAATGATTTTCATTCTTCCTAGTCCCATCCCGAAGCTCTAGCATGCTGCTTTACCCCCAAAATGTTGCGAGCCAAAGAGTGTGTCCCTAATTTCTTATTCTTTTGTTATTTTCACTTCAAACTCACACTTGAATCTATCAAGGAGCTTGGGAACGCGACACTACACTTCTATAACCTCTCCCTACATGTTCTATAGGATGTGCCAAAAAAAAATTGTCACAACTTTAACCTTGGGCTTGTGACCAAGGTAAGGGCTTACAAAGGTGCGGGCCAAAAGTGAAGCCCAAAAGTCACATTTCATGCTCTCAGGAATGTGGAAGAGTGTGAGTGAATGAATCCCACATTCCCAAGTGAGCTCCCATCTTTGGGAGTTGGAGTCCTAATGGACTTCCAAATTTTCAGAGAATAATTGCAAAGGTTAAAAACAATTGGATTGAAAATTTACTTATATCATTAAAAAGTTCTTGAAACATAGATGTCTAAAATGGGTTCGCATGACCCATTTAGACACTTTAAACATAAGTTATGGCCAAAAGAAGGGTCGAGGATCAAATTGTTAATTTGATTTCCGAATACTAAAAATTAGGAATCGCCTAAATTTTCTTACGTGTAGGTGGCGTGCAACATATTGTTGGAAAGTTCTTGACAAGGGTTACAACTTTGTTTCACACCTCACCTCAATCGAAGCTTTTCACACAAAGTTATGAGCCCCAAAGTCGTGGGAGTCCCAATTTTGGGAACTTAAAGACTACCACTTAAAAGTCTTAGAACAAAATGACATTTGGGTGTTAGCCCCATGGCTAAGCACAAAGTATACTATAAGGGAGAAAGTGGTGGCTTTTCCCAAGTTTGGGTCGTGATGAGTCTTGTGAATTCATGTTTGCCCTTGATTGGTTCGTGCATAAAAAATGTTGTAACTACTCATTAATCAACTTATTGTTTGATTTGTGCAAGTTCATGTGAATAATTGAATTACTTGTGAATATTCTTAAATCCAATCCCATAACTCTAGCACAACCTTTTACCCTCGAAGTGTTGTGAGCTAAAGAAGGCGCCCAACTTTTTTTTCTTTTGTTGTCTTCATTTTTGGACTCGCACTTGAATCCATCAAGGAGCTTGGGGGTGTGTCAAAAATGTAATTTACAAAACCTATCATTTTCAACTTAAAAAATCATATGAGGAAAACAATATTAAAAATCACCAAACTCCGACCAAACTAATTTTGTAAGAAAGAAAACACCATAATACCTTGGCCATTTCAACACATGTCCATCGAACAATTAATTAATGTTGAAATTTTCATTTCAACAAATAGAATATCCATAAATGTCCACTATCATCCTTCACAATATTTTTTGAGTTGGAAAAAATAATTTTTGAAAATTTCAACATTTCTGAAAATAATATAATTAGTGTCAAATTGGCCAAAGGTATTAGGGTAATTCATCAAAGGCATGTAATCTTCTAAATTGCAAGCCATGAAAGGCTACCTTGTCATGTTATAAACTATGGACCTATGCACTAAAATAGCCAAGGATTCCTTGTTTCTTAAAACATAAAATCCATACTAAAATGTCTTTGATTATAATAAGTTTGACAATAGGCATTATTAAGTTTACTACAACATATAATGTACTTTCATTATTTTTGAGATTAAATATATACCATTAAAGGGGGGGAGATTAAACTTTTGACCCTATTATTACTCCCTTGAAGTAGCCTAGTAAACATTTTTCTTGGCCTTTGATTGAGCAAAAGGTTCATTACAAAAAAAAAAAAAAAAAATTAAAAAAAA
>Ga0209208_10004715_pt1 | contig 19217 bp, 13 predicted proteins | sample S1TSphfallax_3_FD_187694 | JGI IMG/M metagenome (GOLD analysis project Ga0209208, IMG submission 187694) | Host-associated microbial communities from peat moss isolated from Minnesota, USA - S1T2_Fd - Sphagnum fallax MG (SPAdes) (version 2) | ecosystem: Host-associated > Plants > Peat moss >... | reverse complement strand
CCGGAAATAGAGGTTTAATAGTCCCCCTAACTAGACTCAGCGACCATGCACCTTTTTGGGATCTCGGTTATCCCGCAATTATGGTGACAGATACAGCATTTCTGCGAAATCCTCACTATCACAAATCAAGCGATACCATTGCCAGTTTAGACTTAGATTTCCTTACAGGTGTGTGTAAGGGGTTGGAAGTTGGCATTCGACGTCTATGGTAGCTAACTGCCAATTTTACTCCTGTAATTGAAGAAGAGGCAAGGGGGCAGGGAGCAGGGGGCAGATGGGGATTCAACCCCATCTGAACGAGAACCACTTCACAGAAGTGGGAGACTCAGACCCATGTTCCGCTCCACCCCAGGAGTCAGGGGTCATTTCCCCCTGCCCCCTGCCCCCTGCTCCCTGCCTCTTTATTGAGCGCCTTTTTTAGCAATTCAGGCAGATGGGAGGGAATTTCTGCTACAGGAATTTGCGCTGTATGGAAAGCAGCTAATTTACTTTGAACTGTCCCAAAGCTAGGGTCACTTCCTACGTATATAGCTGAGTTATTATTCTGTTGCCAATGTTTTGCTGGCGGTGCATATCTACCAGGAATGTAGGCAACTACTGGTTTATCAATAGCCTCTGTAATGTACCTTGCTGCTGCTTCTTCACTACCACCACCAGGTTGACCTACTAGAACTATCGCCTGTGTGTTCTCATCCTCATCTAGAATTTGCAACCATTGGAGGAAGGAAGAACCAACAATTACATCACTGCCAATACTCACACTGATCGACTGTCCTAACCCTGCCTGTGTTAATTCCCAGGCCACTTCCCAGGTGAGAGTACTGCTGCGACTAACAATACCTATGGACCCATTAGTATAAAATTCAGCCGGATGAATTCCTAAGAGAATTCTCCCAGGGACAATAATTCCCGGACTATTAGGCCCAACAATCAAAGTATCGCCGGATTCAGCCTTACGGAGTAATTGCACCATATCCAAAGGCGGCACCCCAGCGGAGATAATAATAATCTGACTGATTCCAGAAGCGATCGCTTCTAGGGCAGCATCTAGTACTTGGTAAGGGGTTACACAGATAATGGTTGTGTCAATTGCTCCAAATTGCGCCACCACCTCTTCTACCAAATCAAAGATTGGTAGTCCGTAAATATTTTGTCCACCACATCCAGGGCTAACACCAGCTACTATATTTGTGCCATAGGTTTTCATCTGAGCAATATGTGTTCCTGATATCGCTTCACTGAACCCTTGGATTAGAACTTTACTCTCTGGCGTTAGATTCATGGGTTGGGTCTGAGGTTTGAGGTCTGAGGTTTTTGAAGTTTGAGGTTTGGGGATCGAGGTTTAGGGGGAGAATAAATCAATCTCTCCACTACCTCCTGCAAGAACTGCCGCCTACCTACAAGTCAGCAAGATTGACTGCTGCTGCCACGGCTTCATCTAGATTTTCCACCACTATCAGCCTCTGGTCTGGTGTCGCGAGTGCAGCCAGGGATTTTCTAGTGGTACTGAAATCAGAACCCGCTAGACGAACAACCAAGTGTGGACCGTTTGGCTCCCGTTGGTTTCGAGTCCCATTGGTAAGTAATCTGCGGGATTTAAGTTCGTTTCTCTTTTGGTATATGAATCTAGCAATCACCTCGGGCATTTGGTCCATCTGGGGGATTGTTCCGAGAAAGTTAATCAGGAGGACTTGAATTTTTCGATCAGCAGTGATAATTTTCAGACCTGTCTCTAGCCGATCGCAAAAGGTAGTTGCTGAAGTATCCGTAAGGAAAGAGTGGCGTAGATTTAGACACAAGCCTAATCTCCCTTTAGCTTTGGCAACTAAATCTAATGTTGTCAGGACTGAACCAGCACCATTACCTAAAACACCGATTTTTCCGGTTATTCCTTCGTCGTCCCAACTGCCAGAAATACTATTGATCTGGCTCAGTGGATGACGAGGAACTATTTTAGTTGCCATTTCAGATATTTCTGGGTGACGGTTAATTGCCCGTTCATTGACTTTAACTTTACCATTGAGAGCCATAACTTGACCAGAGGCGTTTACTGCCAAAGGACTAATTTCTACCAGGTCTAGGTCTTTTTGGACAAATAACTGGTACATTTTTTCAATTACATTGCTGACCGATTGCATGAGTTTCCCCTGCAAGCCCATTTTTAAGGCCAGTCTTCGGGCATAAAAGGGCGAGAATTCCTGTTCTACGACCACATACTCCATTTTTTCCCCTGCTGATTCCCAATTAATATCTACTTCTTGCCCACCTAAAATTACTGGGCGGCAGACAGTAGTATCTAAAACCACCGCTAGGGAAAATTCCTGGTGGGTGTCATATTTAGACTCTGCTAGTAAAACTTGGGGTAACTCTCCCAAAATCGGTGAACTGAAGATTGTCTGTGCAGCGGCGATCGCATCAATAGTTGTTTCCGCAGTCCTAACTCCACCAGCTTTCGCCCGACAAGGTGCGTATACTTGAGATTTCAGGACAATCGGATAGCTAATTTTTAACCTTTTCAAATCTGTAGGATGGTCAATTCGCTGGGAGGGTAATACGGGAATGCCGATCTGGCTAAACCACTCTTTAACTTGGTACTCCAATAAATCCATTGACAATGCACCTTATATTGATACTTCTAGAGCTATTTCTTTAGTGCTGTCTTGCAGCTTTTTTATACCTTGGTAGTTGGATCAAGCTTCTGATAGCTATAAAAGTTTATTTTTTTCGTGATGATTAACTGATCAATTTTATCGAATTCGCCAGATGCAGCAAATTAATTTATTCTGCTGAATGAGTGCTTTGGGTTTGAAAAGATGTGACTAATTTCACTCTAAGACTTGTTAATATAGGTGATAAAGTACCCTTACTGCTATAAATTAGCAAGATTTTCTGGTGTAAGGTAGCCCTGTACTGGCTGACTAAAACAGGTAAATAGATTTGACGACGAAAACCTAAACCCAATGTGTCGGACAAATCATGTAGATGCGAAGCGGATGACTCTAGGTATAATATTTGAAATTCCGCACTAAGTCAATAGCTTCAAGTATTTAACCTAGATCATTTGGCATTAAGTCTCTACGATAAAGTAAGTACACTAACATTTACCTTGGGTAGAATAAAACTCAATTATGTCCAGAAAATCAGTATTGAGTGCTTTTTGTCAACTACTCTAGTAATTTTTGCTCTTAAGTTGGAGTATGTGTTAGAAAATTAGTCTATTGGATGTCAGCAACCCAGCCCTGAAAGGTCTGAAGCTCTGTAAGAGAAATCAAGCAAGCTGTGCTGACCAGACCACCTAGTAATAGGTAAACGTTATTTGAGTCATAACACCCTGGGATGCCAAGCTATCCCCGGCTCTGTCGCTAGTGGTTAAACAGTCTTAAGGTCCCTGAGACAGTGCTGCTGGTGATAACCGGTCAAAGCTCACATTACCCCGAAAGGGAGGCTCTTAGGAGCGAAACCATTATGCGTACAGGGTTGTTTAATTTGGAATGGTAACTGTCCCATTGGCGGTAATCACTGCGACTAAAGTCACCGAGTCGTTTCCCTCCCAGTTCTAAAGCACTGAGTTTCCCACTTACCCAGTTTTCTTATGATCAAGGATAGAAGAAACAATATAGAGAATTTACAGTAGAGCTATATGGAAACAACCATCCAGCAAGAAGATTTACAACTTTTAGGCCATATTTTGCAAGAACGATTACTTGCAGAAATTCCATTTTGTCCCATCTTCGAGGTGAAGTGTACCGTCAAGAATGATGAGCTGATGATTCTTACCCAGCACCCACCAGATGTAACAGCGGATAAACAAAAAATTTTTTCCGTCTTAGAGGAAGCACTCCAATGGCAACCCAGCTACCAAAAGTATAAGGTACAATTTTTCTTGAGAATTTTGGGAAATAAACTCCCATACGCCCAATATAACCTATCTCCTTTACTTGAAGCTCCAAGGGACAATGATGTTCCCAAGCAGGAAACAGTAGTAACAACAGAGATAGATGATCAAGATGACACAGAACCAAGGGATGCCTTTGTCTATCCGACTACAGATTCACCAAGATCAGAAATTATTCTCACTGATGAGATAGAAGGGGAGGAAGCATTTGATCCCCTAGCAGGAATGCCAGATTTATTGGTTTCCAAGGGACGATTCCCGCGCCGGGAGGTGCTTATAGGTATAGCCGTGGTAGGAAGTTTAGTCGTTGCTGGTAGTAGTTACCTGCTAACTCGTCCCTGTGCTATTTCCGAGTGTCAGGAAATCCGAACTGCTGAACAATTAAAAACTCAATTTGGGCAATTAGCTCGCAGTGCTAAATCTGAGAAGGACTTATTGAAGGTAGAAGAACAACTAGATACAGCTATTACTGGTTTAGGGGAAGTTCCTCAATGGTCTTCCTATTCCCAAACAGCAGGGGAACTTTCTAGTAATCTATCTGGGCAATCAGAAAAAATTCAGCTAGTGGTCAAGACTTTACATTCAGCATCCTTAGTCCAGCAAAAAACTCAAACTGTGGCCAAAGACCTGGCGGAATTAAAAGCGAGAGAAAACCTCTGGCAAAAGATAATAGCACCATTAGAACAGATCAAACCCAATAGTGAACTTTATGGGTTTGTACAAGTAAATTTATCGAGATACCGATTTAGTTTACAGCAGGTAACTCAGCAATTACTCCAAGAAGAACAGTGGCTGAAAAAACTCACCCTAGCTAAGTCCCTCGCCCGTGAAGCTACCAAAAAAGAAACCACTGCTGCCACCAGCAATGATTGGCAACAGCTAGAGTCTAATTGGCAGTCCGTAGTGAATACCTTGAAAAGCATTCCTCAGGGCAGTATAGGATACCAAGAAGCACAAACACTGTTAGCAGATTATGAACCTGATCTGATAACAGCACGCGATCGCGCCACTAGAGAACAATTGGCTGCCAAAACCTACCAACAAGCCCTAAGCACAGCCAATCAAGCTCAAGTATATAGTAAACACAACCAATTACAGGCAGCGGTAGTATCTTGGGATCAAGCCTTGCAGGGTGCTAAACAGGTCCCATCTGATAGCTTGTACTACAATAAAGCTCAATTGTTGATTGGACAATACTCTAGTGCCCTCAAGCATACCCAAGAACAGCTCCAAATTGCCGATCGCAGGCGACAAGCTCACCTTGACTTAGAGACAACCTGTACCAATGGGGGGACTCAATTTTGTACCTTCACTATTAACAGCCAAGGGATTACTGTTCACTTAACCCCTGAGTATGATCAAGCACTACAAAACAGCTTGATAAATCCTTCCTCTCCGCAACCAAATAGTGTTGATATCAAAACCCATTACGAAAACTTACGGCAAGCATTGGCTGTTATTAGTGATAATACTAACTTGCCTCTAGTATTGTATGACTCATCAAGTAATAAGATGTATACACGGACACCAGGAGGATAGGCAGGGGGGAAGAGGAGAGATTGACAGTCCCCAAACCAAAATCTACAATCCCCCTAACCCTGTTTGACGTAGTAACTGCTGACCTTCCTGAGTTTGGAGGATCTGGGCAAATTTCTCCCCAATGGGGGAGCGATCATTATCCCGTGGGTAGATCACAGCAATGGGGTAGGCTAGGGGATAGCGCCCGGTTTTCAATAATTCTTCATTGAGATGATAGTTGCCTTTTTGACTACATAGATCGATTTTGGGGCTGATAGCTTGACCGTTATTGAGAAAGAGGGCTTGAATTGGTGGTTTTCCCTGAGTTCGTAAAGCCAAGGGGTAGACTGAACACTGACCGATTATTTTACTCAAGGAACCGAACCCGATGCCTCCGGTCTGTTGGGATTCAAAGTCTTGAATGATTCTCCGCATCATCTCAAATTCGGGTAGTGCCTGAGGGGTAGTCTTTGGCTGCTGATTGTCTAATACCCGCTGGGTGAACAGGTCTGTGGCTTCTGAATTTGTGGGTTGATAGAGCTTTACTGGCAATGGGGGGCCATTTAACTGTGACCAATTTTGGTTTCTACCCCCATACAGTTGCCGTAATTGCTCTAGGTTAATCTCCCCGTTGAGTTTAGCAGGTAGTCCATTCTCCCTTTGTGAGTAGCTAAAGGCAACAACTACCCCTATTCCATCGTAGGCGATCGCCTGTGCCAGTAAATCGGGGGGCAGGGGTTGGACTAGGGGGGCAATGGCAAAAGCTGCTTTTCCTGATTCGACTTGGGCAATGGCTTGGGCGGCTGAGTCGGCTGGCTGATATGTTAGCTGTAACTTGGGTTGGGCAGCGGTAATTTTTGCTTCTAGGGTTTGACCTTTTTGGATCAAGTTGGGTTGTTGGAGGATGTAGCTCCAAGTACCATTTCTAGCACTAGTATATGTGAATTTCCCTAGGGGAATCCCGGCGACATCTTTAATGCAGCAAATTTGGATCTCTGTGGCGGTAGTTGGACGCAGTCTGGGGAGGAGTATCCAGGCTAGTAAGGCCAGGATTCCCAACCCCAATGTTGTTAAGAGTAGGATCTGTCCGAGGAAAGAGAACTTTTTGGCTGGGGGTGGTGCGACTTCTGGGATATCTGGGGTGGAACTGATGGTTGGCTGGGGCAACCGCAGCAATTCTTGCCGAGCTACTTTGGCACTTTCAAAGCCCGATTTCATCAGTTGCAGGATAAACTTTTGGCCATGGGGATCTACCACAGGCCAGTGTTTAGGATTTTGTGGATCGAGGGCTTGTCCTGTTTCTGTAACTACCTTACCTACCAACAAGTAGAAGGCAATGTAGCCTAATGCGACTAAATCCTGGGACTGGGAAAAGGTGGAGTTTTCCTGGGTGAGAGGTGGTTCAAATAGCTGTTCCCACACTGCTAAGTCGCACAGATAGATAAAGAAGTCGAGGTTCTCTCGTTCATAGTCACTATCCTTGTTACTCACCAGCAATAGGCTATCGAGGCTGAGATTACCGTGAACTATGCCATTTTGCACCTGACCGGAACGGAAGCAAAACTTTTGACCGTGGATAAATTCTAAGGTTTGTAGTACTTGCTTGAGTACCTGACTAACTTGGGCGAAGGACATAGCCCCCTGACTCAGATATTGGTTTAACGTGAGGCGACCGTAGCGTTCGTCCATGACCAAATAGCAACGGCTATCTACCTCATTCGCTATCGCTTCTAATGGCTCCAAAAACCGTAGGTCTTGGACTCTACCATCGGCTAAGGTTAACCCAGCAAGATTTTTAAAGATTTGTGTTTGTTGCCTAATTTCCGAGGAGTTGAAGTACCTCGCTGGCATTAAATATTCTTTGAACACCACTGGCTGATCTACCCCTAGTTGGGTGGCAGCATACAGTCGTCCTATGCCCCGTCTTCCTAAAGGTCGCTCAATTCGGTAGCTTCCCCATTGTCCTTGAAATAGGGTTTTGACTGGCAGTAGGGCTGGAAACCCACAGAGGGGGCAATCTTTGGTTTGTGGTGACTCCTGATGGCAATTTAAATGGTCCCCTTGTTCACAGGGATAGCGTTTGTAGGGTGATTTGGAGAATTGTACCCCTGCTGCTGGAGGTAGAGATTCAGGTTTGAGGAGTAACTGTTTCGGGCTGACATCTGTTTCTACCTCTAGGGGAAATAGCTCATTTTTAATTTCCGCTAGGGTTGGCTGTAACCAAGTATACTGATTTAACCAATTAAACCTAGCTAGCCTCATGTTAACTGGGCAGCGATGTAAATAGGCCCTAATTAGGTTCTCTGGGATGTTTTGGAGTGCCATTTTCAATTTCCCGGTTGCAGCTGAGGTAATGGTGGTAACTTCTTTGCAGAGGGTACAGCAGGTGGTGGCTGCTGAGATATTTGTTTCATTACCATCTTCAGTGTTACCTGAGCTACAGGTTGGTTGGCGTTAATTTTCAAGGCAGCTTGGAGGGCGGCCACGGCTTCTGGGTAACGCTCTAATTTACATAGGACCACTCCCTGACCTGTGAGGGCGTCGGCGTTTTGGGGGTTGATTTTGATGGCAGTGTTGTAGGCAAAGAGAGCTTCTGTGTAGCGATCGAGGTTTGTCAGTACCACGGCTCGATTATACCAGGCAGCAAAGGATTTAGGGTCTAGAAGGATAGCTCTGTCTGTAGCCGTGACAGCTTCTGGATATTTTTGTAGATGCCATAGGACGTTACTGAGGCTAATCCAACCTTGGGTGTTGTTGGGATCGAGTTCTAGGGCCCGGTTATCGTCCTCTAGGGCTGATGTGTATTGTTCCAGGCTATTGGCGCTCATCCCCAGGTTGAACCAGGCTGGAGCATATTTGGGGTTCAAGCTAATGGCTTGTTTGCTGGAAGCTAGGGCCTCATCATATTTCATCAGGTACCAGAGGGCGATGCTGCGGTTACTCCAGGCTTCTACATAGTCAGGTTTAATACCTACTGCCCGATTGAGTGATGCTAGGGCGGCTTCATACTGTCCTTGTCCAGCTAGAGCTATTCCCTGTTCATTCCAAGCCTGGGCTGGACCAATGGTGGACCAGTTCCCGTCTCCCTTAATTGCAGTATCACAGGCTCCTTGGGCATCTTTATAGTTCCCGGTTCTATTTAAGGCAACACAACGACCAAGCTGAGCTAGGGAGGATTTGGGGTTAAGGGCAACTGCCTGATTATAGGAGGTGAGTGCTTCTGTAAATCGGGAAAGCTGGGTTAAAATTTGACCTTGGTTGGTCCAAGCTGTGGCATCACTGGGGTTGATGGTAAATAGTTGGTCGTAGTCGGCGATCGCTTGGGGGAGTTTTCCTAATTGCCGATGAGCCCGGGCTAGATTGGCCCAGGCTAGGGCAGGGGTTTGGTCTCCCCATTTACCGTTACCATTGAGAGCTTGGTTGCAACTGGCAATGGCTTGGGGGAATTGTTCCATTTTGACTAGTGTTTGACAGCGGTACGCCCAAGCTAGGGAATCTTTGGGTTCTATGAGCAGTGTGCGGTCATAGGAGGTGATTGCTTGCTCATACTCTCCCTGCTGGGTGAGGATAATGCCCCGATGTAGCCAAGTCAGTTTAGGAGATTCTCGACCCCAGTTCCCATCAACCTTCAGGGCTTGGGTGCAGGCATCTAGGGCTTCCTCTTGACGGTTCAGTGCTTGGAAGGCAATACACTTGTAAGTTAGTGCTAGGGAGGTTTTCGGGTCAATACTTAAGGATTTTTCAGCGGAAGCGATCGCCTCTGGGTATTTTTTGAGCTTAAGGAGTACACCGCTGTGGTCTGCCCAGTAGATGGGGTTTTTTGGTCTGAGGAGGATGGCCTGCTCACAGGCTTTGAGGGCGTCGTCGTTTTTATCTGATTCGGAGAGTAAGTTACACAGACCGGACCAGTAGGTTGGATCTTTGAGTTTGTCTTGCAATCCAGCTTGGACTAGGAGTATTCCCCAGGCAGCCCCGGCTCCTGAGAAAAAGATTACAATGGTGAGAATACTGAACCATCGGCAAAGCCGCTGCATATAAAACAGGCTTTAAATGTAGGCTATAACACCCCCATAGTACCTCTAATAAACTACCAATGAAACGTTCAGCGATCACCTTTTTTGTCCCCTTATTGTTGATATCAGTAGCAAATGCAGCCAGTTCTGGGGACTTAAAGCGGCTGCAGGAAACCCGCCAGTGTACCAACTGCAACCTGGAGAATGCTAATTTACAAGGATTTTACTTGAGACAGGCTAATCTTCAAGGGGCGAATCTCAAGGGGGCAAATTTGAATGGGGCTGATTTACAGGGGGCTTTTCTGGTGCGGGCTAACTTAACGGGAGCCGATTTGCGAAATGCTAACCTAGAAGGTGCCAACCTACAGGCCACTAAATTAGAGGGTGTGAGGTGGAGGCATGCAGTAATTAGCAATTTAACTGTGCTGGATCTAAAATGGCGTAAAGTTTGGCAACTGGTGAATCAAGGGGTTGATGATCCGGATCTAAGTGGTGCTGACTTAGCTGGAGCTAACCTCAATGGGGTAGACCTGCGACAAGTGAACTTAGCTGGGGCAAATCTCCAAGGGGCTACCTTAGAAGCGGCCCTCTTAGCTGGGAGTGATTTTCAGCAGGCCAATCTCCAAGGTACTAGCTTTTTTATCAGTGACTTGAAACATACCAACTTCCATCAGGCAAATTTAGCTAAGGGGAGTTTACAAGCCACTGATCTCAGGGGAGCAACACTCAGTCAAACGAACCTTGACCAGGCTAATCTCAGCAATGCCTACTTACAAGGAACAGATTTAGACAATGCCAATTTAAAACAGGCTAACCTGGCACGGGCATATTTGATTGATGCCAACCTCAGCCAAACTCAACTTCAAAATGCTAATTTATTTACTGCTGATCTCCAGGGAGCAAATCTCTCTCAGAGTGAGTTAGGTAATGCTAATCTGCAAGGAGCTGATCTCAGCGGTGCTAAAGTTTCTCGCAGCAACCTGCGGGGTGTGAAGTTAACAGGTGTAGTCTTGCGGGGGATGAAATTAAGTGGTGCCGATCTGCGGGGGCTGAATTTGATTAAGGCGGATTTGAGTAATATTGACTTGAGCCAGGCTAACTTAGAGCGCAGTAATTTACGTGGGGCAAATCTTCAAGGTGCAAACCTCAGTGGTGCTAATTTAAGCCAAGCTAATCTTGAGGGTGCGGTGCTCAATCATGCCAATTTAAGTAAGGCGAATCTCACGCAGGCCAATTTCAAGAGTGCAGACTTAACACAAGCTGACCTAGATGGGGCTAATTTGACCCTGGCTAATTTCCAAGATTCCATTTGGTTGGGGACTAGCCTAAGTGGGATTAAGGTTCAGGAGACTAATTTGTGCGGTGTTACTAGACCTGATGGCAGTGTTGTCCAGTGTGGGAAAGCGGGTAATTAGGGTAGGATAGACCTTGCTACTGAAACTGGGGAAGTGGGAATTTTAACATCGTAGACGCTGATGATTCTAGCTCTACTTCAGGCAAATAAGCAAGAAGCAACTAGGTCAAATGAAGCGTCAGAAATCCAACTCTACTGGGGTGGTTGTAGAAACCCATCCCTCAACAAAGTAGGGATGGGTAGTTCATACAGTTAGGTAGTAACTATGTCAGAGTCTTTTGCCCAAGCAGCAGGATGCTAGAAAAGTAGCGATGGGATGATGCTGTGGGATCTTGTTCAAATAGCAGGACCTTACGTGAGAATCTTAGATTGTGTATGGAGTTGTCAGACTTATACACTATCTTCCATTCCTAGGAATCCTGCCAGGACGGTATTAACTATTTATTCACAAAGATTGTCAAATATATGTTGGTGATTTTTATTACATAAGAGAAGGGATTTTGGATTAGGGGACAAATAGATCAATTTTCTCCCTGCTCCCTGCCTATCAACAGTAAACCAAAAAGTTTTTTAGAACTCTTACCATGTGGACATTTCAGCTAAAGCCAGGGATATCACAAAACTCACAAAACAACGTTTTATTGAGCATTTCAGACGATGCTCCTAGTTACCTTCAAGCGTAGGCGTAGCCCGTCGTAGACATCGCTCTATTACCAATAGACATCTCCGACAATTGATATCTGCGTCTTGCTGCATCAGGGTTTCAGGCTCATTTTCGGAGATGTCTAATGGTGTTTGCTGACTGATTCACGATGGCTGAAACCCCTATTTTTACCTTCGTTTTCAAAAGTTTGTGGTTTACTGAAAATTTAGAGATCTCTTCACAATCTAAAATCCAAAATCCAAAATCTAAAATTGAGTAACTTGCGCCACCCCTAACCCGGATGGCGCAAATCTATACCCTAAAAAATCGACTCCTAACTTAATCTTTGCAAACTACGGGGGTCTAGGGCATCACGTAGTCCATCACCTAGTAAATTAAATGCTAGTACTGTGAGGACAATTAGTACTCCTGGTGGCCATATCAGCCAAGGTTGCAATACTAAAATTGAGGCATTGGTTGCAAGGGAAAGCATATTACCCCAAGATGGATCTGGTTGTTGAATGCCTAGACCAATCAAACTCAGTACTGCTTCTGCACCGATAAACCCAGGGACTGCAAGGGTAGCAGAGATAATTACATAAGTGGCTGTTTGCGGTAAGATATGGCGCAAAATGATATAAAGTGATCCTCCACCCATTGCCCGCGCTGCTTGGACAAATTCTCGCTCTTTAATTGAGAGGACCTGTCCCCGAATTACCCTAGCTAAACCAGCCCAACCAATTACTGAAGTAATCACGACTATCAGTAAGAAACGTTGAGTACTGCTTAAGCCCGGGGGTAAAACTGCTCCTAGTGATACTAAAAGGTAGATACTAGGGAAGGTCATCAATACTTCCGCCAAGCGCATGATAATACTATCAATCCAGCCACCAAAGTAGCCAGAAATACCACCCATTAATAGGCCAAGGGGAAAGGACACAGCTACACCAAAAATCCCGATAAACATACTGATGCGACCACCATAGACTAGACGGCTGAACTGGTCACGGCCTTGGTCATCGGTCCCCAAAATGTTAATTTTTGCCTCCCCAGTAGTGCCAAATAGGTGCCAATTTAGAGGTATACCGGGAAAAATCGTAACTTCTTCCCATTGAGGTGGTAGGGGTAGGCTGATTTTGAATAGTTTGTATTCTCTCCCTGAGACAAATAAGCCTAGGGGTGCAGGCTGTTTGTAGTCTACGATCAATTGGCGATCGCCTGTTTCGAGGTTTGTATCTCCCTGAGTTGTCGGATAGACGTGTGGACCAATAAACTTCCCTGACTGAGAAACCCAGTGGATAAGTGTCGGTGGCAGCAGGGGAGCATTATTCTGAGAGACATAAGGGTCATAAGGGGCAATAAAATCGGCTGCAATGACGATAATGTAGAACATTAACAGTAAGATGGCCCCAAAACGTGCCAGAGGATTTTTCTTCAGTCGATGCCACCAATCCATAATTCAGTTCCTGCCCATAATTAAATTAATATATAGGAATCCTATTTGATTTTTGAAAAAAACTCCGTAAACCTCTACTGCTCTTTCCTGTTAAGAGCTTAAACAAATCCTTTCAGTAATCAAACCAGACTCCTATACTTTGCTTATTATCTAACTTATGTAGTTATTCAGCTAAATACTGGGTTTCTACAAACTGTTTGTCGTGTTCCACGACAAACACATTTGAGTAAAGGTTAGCCAAGATTTGTTTACCTTGCTGTGTCAAGGACAGATAACGTAATCCATCTATGATATAAGGGTATACATTATTCCAGTAAAACTTAGCATAGTTTTTCCGTAAATCGATAGGATTTTTATACCCCAAAACCTTATTGATCCCAGTTTCTTCAAACTCGTAGAATAGGGAGGTGATTTTTTTCAAGTAACGCTGATCACTTAATTGACCAATTAAATCTGCTGCCCGCACTAAACCGGCAAAACTCCTGGTGCCTTGATGGTCTTCAGCAGCAGGAACTGGGAACCGAGTTAATTCAATGTTAGTCTTAATGGTTTCTGCATCTATTAAATTGTGTCCACCAAACCGCTCATCGATAAATAGTTTTCCTCTATCCACATGGTAAGGTGTCAGACTGGCATCAGAAGCCCCCTCCGGTAGGGAAATCATTTCGTGGTTTTTCCCCGTTGCATAAAGACTTTCTGCTTCTCGATCTTGCCTACAAACTCCCTTCACATAGCCAATATCATGACACACTAAGGAAATCATGAAGTGCAACCAGTCGCAACTGGAAACACCACCTTCCCGGATATGCCTACCACGGAGGATTTCCTGCCCTACAAGGGTGACAAGAATAGAGTGCTCGACATTGTGGTAGAGGGCATCACTATTGGCAATACTTTCCAAAGCCATGTTACCAGCCCAAGCTATGATATCCTGATAGTCAGCGTTTAGACAGCCATAGGTACGAGTGTAGCCTGTACGAATCTGCCTGACAAAAGCATCAATTAAGATTTCTGTGGCATTGAACATACTGGATATTTTTATATACTGGGCTGTAATAAGCAATAGAAGAAAATTGCCACCTATCTAATATTAGGTGGAATCAGAGGGAAATCTCAGTTGGGTTGGATTTTTCTTTAGAGAATATTCCTTATGGAAAAAATAGTGCTATAATCCTGTTTAGCCGAATTTAGGTTAGTAGCTGTTTTGCGGGTGTAATTCAGTGGTAGAATGTCACCTTCCCAAGGTGAACGTCGTGGGTTCGAGTCCCATCGCCCGCTTTTGGTGTACTGTTGTTTGCCAAATTATTTAACCTCGTTGACAAATTAGTGTCCGTATTGCCAAATTGTTGTTCGGTTACTTATTTAGGTAATTACTGTATTTTATTTTGCCGAGTACTGATATAAACACTAGTATTTTAAATACTTATAATTTTTTATCACCAAAATGTAGCTTTTTTAGATTACACTACTTGTCAAATTGACGTCGTATGCTATTATAACATTGTAGGTCTTTACTTAGAAATAAATAGTGTTTATTAACACACAGTATTGTACCGACTGCAAATGTTTTTGGGAACTATGCAGGAAGTTTGCACTTAAACGGTCAGCACTATTGGTTAATAGCAATAGACATCTCCAAAAATGAGCCTGAAACCCTTGACATAGTCAGCGTCAAATACTAGTTGTTGAAGATGTCTAATGTCAAAGTAAAGGTAAACTTTTATTTCTTTTAGCCGACATTCTTTTTTGCGGCAGTTATCTGTGCTGATTATACTTCAATCCAAACGAAAAATATCGGTGTTGCATATTTGCGGGATGAATTAATGACTAGGACAATTAAGACTGGGTTTCAGATGAGGCAAAATCATATTATGATTCAGCAACGCTAAAATATCTAACTCTAGTTAGATGACCTTTGTTGGATGTTGAAATGAATCCTTTTTAAGTTAATACTATCTAAGTTTATTAAAATTTAGAAGTGTTGAATCTATGTAACAAATTTTACAATCTTAGTGTTTTACCCAGCCAAGAGTCATTAGCTAGTCAAATCTTGTATCACCAATGCTGAAGCACAATTTGACTATGATCCTCAAAATCTTAACATTCAACACTTTTGATTAAAATTGTATGAGGTTAATTTAATCTCTTTCCAGTTTAGTGTCATACTAAAAGTCAAGTAATTTAATGAATTATGGTTATTCAGTTGTTAATGTACTAAATGTTACTATCTATACCTGAAACCATTCGAAGTATTAGAAAGCTAAAGTAGTTAAGTAGATAAAAAGAGGACAAAGTGTTTCAAAGACCGAAATATTTGCAAAATAGTTTTAGTGTCCTTTTCTCTAGAAAACCATCTATTCGGAGAAACGTTTTTGAATTTGAAACAAGACTTGATAATTTATATATCAAACCTCCCCAAATTATAAGTATTCCGGATGAAGTTAATCCTGAAATGCCAAGGATTATATTTACTTCAAAGAGTATGCATAGTCAAATAGTTATTTCACAAATAAATTTTGTTTTAAATGTAAACTACTCAGGAGATTTACAATTTAACATATCTGAGTCCAAGAAATACTTACTTGAACAAGTATCAATTTTATTTGAATTGCTTAATATTATTGGAGAAAAACAGCCATCTTTTTGTGGATTCAATACACTAGTTCAAATACCTACCAATGGAGAAGATGTTGGAAAAATGATTTCACGCATTTATAATACTTTGTTGACTCAGAGTGCGAGTTCTTCACATTTCGAGGCTCCTGACATTTATGATCCTGACATTTATGAATTTCAATTTAAAATTTCAAAGGTAATTAAACAAGAATTTTTTAGTAATATAGCCGTCCAAAATTATCGGAACTGGAATAATATTGAGATTGGAGAAGGAATATTAAAGCTTTCTAAGGACAAAATCACAGAATCGGGTATTCAGATTATGGCAGATTTTAATGACAGATATGCTTTTAATGAGATAGAGACTTACTCATGTAAAGAAGACAAAGCAAAAGAGATTGTTGAAGCGAGTTTTATTGAAATTGATCATATAATAGAAATAATTACAAGGAGTTTATAAATGTCTATTTACAAATCTCTTACGGATACACCATACGACGGAACGAAAACAATCACTTCTTCATCTACGTCTGTTGCCATAAGTTCAATCTTGTGTTTTCAGATAATCATGACTCCGGCTTATGGTTTATTGAATCCAAATGGTTTTATGGAAAATAAAACTGCATCTAAATCAATTCAAACATTAAATACCCCGATAATTGGCTCAAATAACACTACTACTAATGACGTATTTTACAAAAACACAAAAATTTTTGAATCTCCTCACGAAATTAATATTCAATATGAAGATGAAATAGAAGAGTTGCTTGACTGGAATATATGGATAGAAAACCCTCCAATCTCAAAAACAATAACTATTAACGCCACATTTATTCAGGGAAATTATATATTTCCATCTATTGAAGAAGATGTGGAGAATTAATTGTGGGCAAGTGTATCAATAGAATTCTAGACAAATTCATGTTGAAGATAGGTTATATTCCCAGTTTAAATACCAATCCTAGATTAACTGAAAATTCAACTTCTCTTACTCCAACTAATTATCCTTGGTATAAGATTGTTAATGGAGAAGAATTAGCACAAGGAGATATTTTACTTAACTTCCCGGTTTTTGATGTACCAGAAAATTATTTAGATTGTGTCAAAGTAGGTAGTACACCAATCACGATAAATTATAGAAATCTCATTGTAATGACGCAATCATGTGATTTAGCTATTCTCTCAAACGGAAAGTGCAAAATTGAGTACGTGCTTTTATGCCCAATTTATTTTAAGAAAGAGCTTAAAGAGGATAAAATTTATAGAAAATCATCTGAATGGGAAAATGCAAGACAAGGGAAACACTTAGGATTTCATGTCTTGAACTGTTGCCAGCTTGAAGATCACGAATACGATTTCATGTTGGTAGACTTAAAAAGAACTTACAGTGTAAACGTTGTAGTTCTAAGAGATTTTGCTTGTAGACAAGAAAGTAGAGTTACATTACTTCCACCTTACCGAGAGCATCTTTCTCAGGCGTTTGCACGATTTTTCATGCGGGTCGGGCTGCCGGTTGACATTCCCAATTTTCTAAAATAGAACCTGTAAACTAAAGATTATTCGGGGGATTTAACTTTATCCCTGCGTCGGTCAATGTTTTGAGTTTGAGCCGCATTAATAACTTTGGCTCTTCCGTCTCTTTTATGGAACCCAACACCAAAGGCTTGTTGCCCGATGTTCTGACTGTGATTCTATCTACTTTAATTTCACTAAGTCACACAAAAATCATCTATTTCACAAAATAACTTTTCTAATTCCATGATCCATTCCTCTCTCTGAAATAACGTTCTTCCAGATATTTTATGGTGAAAATTGGATTTAAAGAGATTTTTATACCTAAAATAATTCAACTTAAAGCTTAGAACCCTTATTATATAATCATTTACGATTTTATTGACAATACTAAATGATACAAGTATTATAATAATTAAAATGCGACTAAGTTTTTAGCAAGGCTTCTATGAAATTCAATGTAGATCAAATTCTAGATTTGCCAGAGATAAAAGTGTTAAATTTTCAAGAACTTGAAGAAGTATATCAATTTTGGATTTTAGATTTTGGATTTTAGATTAGGGAAGAAAAGGCAGGAGGGAAGCATGGAGCATCCAAAGATAAACAAGAAAAGGAGTTGGCAGTGGGAGATAACAAATTAATCCCTCTTCTAATCTAAAATCCAAAATCTAAAATTGAATAGGGACAGGGAAATTATTTAGGAGTGTTGGTAGATTTAGACACTAATAAACCTATCGAATTGAGGGGGTGACAAGGTTGCTAAAGTGCTTGCTCTATAAGCGTCATAGCCCTCAGACCCCGCTGATAAAATGATTTTTTGTAGCTATTTTTACTCATTAATTCGTAATTAGTCAGTGCAATAAGAAGGATTAATTGAGAATGGACAAAAAGGGACAGGGACAGTATCATAAAGGACATGATAAAACAGGACCAACCACTGCCCAGCTTAATTGATACTCCTGGTGTGGACCCTGCCAATTTTAGATTTTGGATTTTGGATTTTGGATTAGAAGAGAGAAGAGAGATCGATCTGTTTTCCGCCTTCTAGACTATCTCCCCCCAATCTAAAATCTAAAATCTAAAATCCAAAATTGTTGGACCCAAAGGAGAGGGGGGTAGAATATTGGTATGAAGCTTACTTAAATTTGAAGCAAGAAAAGGAAGAGTTAGAAGGCAAGCTGAGTGCAGTAGAAAAAGAGTCAACCAATTTTAGATTTTGGATTTTAGATTTTGGATTGAAGATGAACTAGTCATACCTAAAAGTTGGTTTTATGAAGAAATACTCCTAATCCAAAATCCAAAATCTAAAATCTAAAATTGGTAGTTCCCAACCACCATCGCAAGATGGATACAAGAAGAAAAACTTTCGTATTTGAGACAAAAGTCCGGAAAAAAAGAGGACCGAAATACGGACATGAAGGGAAAACAAGGAATGGGTTTGAAGAAATAGACAATTTGATAGAACTGACAGTTGAAAGTTGTCCAGTATGTGGCACGCCTGTAGAAAGACTAGAATCAAACAATTTTGGATTTTAGATTTTAGATTTTGGATTGGAAGAAGGATTAATCGGTTCTCTCTACAACTTGCACTCCTTTCCCTGATCTCTTCTTTTTGGGTCTTCCCTAATCTAAAATCCAAAATCTAAAATCTAAAATTGGCTCAGTACACCATCATTGATGCATCAAATGGTGTTTCACTACTATAAGATGTCATGCCTATAAAGTATTGTAGATAAGGGTTCTCCTTGATCTGCTCTACTGTTTCCCTGTCGCTTGTTCCTAATCTCTCTTTTATTATTTGACAAAAAATAAGGTATGTGTATTAGGGTAAAATACCTCTTTTGGGTAAAATATTGGGGTCTGGTTTTTAGCGATCGCCTCCAGCAGGCGTTTCGCCATCGCATCTAAATGGAATACTAAAATTCCCGATTTTAACAACACTCATATCTTGCGTTTTAGGTCAAGCACTTCTACTGGACCGGTGCTCTAGTCCCCCATCATCAAATAAATTGCCCAAATAGCCATTGGTCGCAGGTAAGTACTAGCCCGGAAAGTGCCAGTAGCAGTGATGGCTTCGGGGGTACGAAATTGTAGACCATTGTCGTAAATTTGTTGCACCACAACTTGAGTCAAACGCCATGCTTCAGTCTGCATACCCATCTGCATCAAAAAAGCTGCCAGACCAAAGTTGATCCCGGTCCAGACTTCTA
>Ga0209208_10004714_pt1 | contig 19219 bp, 12 predicted proteins | sample S1TSphfallax_3_FD_187694 | JGI IMG/M metagenome (GOLD analysis project Ga0209208, IMG submission 187694) | Host-associated microbial communities from peat moss isolated from Minnesota, USA - S1T2_Fd - Sphagnum fallax MG (SPAdes) (version 2) | ecosystem: Host-associated > Plants > Peat moss >... | reverse complement strand
CGTCAATTTTTGCCTTGATTTTAAACACACTTGATTCTATAGTTCATTAAAACACCAAATTCATGGTTATTTCATATAACCTGAATTTTCATTTTAGAGCACAATGCCAAAAAATCTAGAGACAAAATTACAATTCAGTACATTACATTTTTTATATTATAAAAAATTCACACAACAACATGGACATGGAAATTATTGCAAAATTCTATACTTTTCGGTTTTACGAAAAAACATTCCATTCGAATTATAGCAAAATCCCATGGTTTGTGGAAATGAAATCAAAACAACAAAATAATATCTATGGTTTATCCAAAAACATAATTTGTGGTTTTCTATTACCAAATACCTATAGTTATTTTTACTTCCTCCAAACTATGTCTATAAGAATCCTCTTCTTTTTCCCTAGATCTTCCCTCTTTGGGCAATCCCAAGTCCCATCATCATGATTCAAAACTAGCAAAAATATAAAATTCAAAACTACAATGCTCCACGAGTAGTCCCTATCCTACATGCCTTATTCATCCAAATCATGTAATCCTCTTACCCCCTTAATAGTTTTGTTTGGCCACCGAATTGACTATGAGGCCTTAAAAATGAACTAAGGCACCATACCTTAGTGCCATTTCACCTTTGGTGAAACTTTAGTCATTCATGTCCATGTCTAATGAAAGTACCTCACTAAGGTCAAATTTTTGCATTATTCAAATATTTATTTTGATCTTAAATAAAAGTTTATAATTTGTGATTACTTTGTATGTTACATTACAATTATGTATAAAATTATTAAATGTATGTATTTTAAATATAATGTACATGTCTTTACATGTGTATGTTAAATATAATAGAATTATATTTAATATTTAATAATCAATAATCAATAATTTTCATTTTATAATGCAATATGAAATATTAATCCCAATTTTATTATTAATTAAAATAATTAATTGTTTAAAACATTTTTTTTATGTTTTCCATAAACTTTTTGGCATAAACAAATGTTGCAATTTATCAAATCATATTTTTTCATGAAAAAATATTTTGTGAGTTATTGTTAAACAATGAAATTCAAATGTGTTTTCCTTTGAATGGTTTGGAATTTTGTATGTTTCTACTATACATGTATAAACCTTCGAAAAAAGTTCAAGAATGAATTTTCATTGTTTCATTTGAACAAGATATGAGAAAAAATATATATGTTAAAGTTTGATATGTAAAACAATCTTCTATAATTGTGATATATCAAAAGTTTTACACCTTTTATCACAAAACAAAATGGTAGTTGGATGGTAAACATAATGCAACAATTTTTTGGAAACCAAACATTAAAACAAATCATGGATTTTGAAGATGCACAATTAGACTACCTTGTTCATTTTGACCAATAATTTGGTTAATTTGAGTAGAAGCCATTGGTTGTTAAAGTGGCATGTCTCTTTTGACTATTGGTCAATTTGACATTTATTTAAATATAATAAAAAATGAACACTTTCAATTTAAAAAAAGAGGGGGTATAATAAAATAAAACAAAACATGAAGACCTCTAGTAAAAAGGACATGAATGTAGTCAAATAAAACTACATAAATTTTTAGAAGTACTTGTAAATTGTGGGTAAGAAGTTTATATGGTAGGTTAGGTAGGTAAATGAAAAAATATTTATGAACATTAATTATTATTTAGATATATAGGTTATAAGTAAAACAAGGTAGGGTATGGTGATTAACAAGCTAGATAAGGTAGGTAGAATTATATAGTTGAAGATAAATAAATAAATAATATTTTTGGTATAAGTATTTAATTTTTTAAATTATAATTATAATTATAGAATCCCATAAATAATTTAATCTAGGTAGCATGAATAGCCTAAGTTAATATAGACCCATACTTACATAGGTTAAATTATCTTAACTATTTACCTATGTAAGTAATACAAACAAATTGAACATGTTCATCAAAATATGTTCACAAAAAAATTCACCTTATGAAAATGGCATGTTGCAATTATTAAAGACTTGACTTTTCAATGTGAAGGTGAGGAGTTAAAGTTATCACATTTGCAATCTAGGCCATTATTTTGGTTGCCTAGCTTGCCTAACCTAGGTAGGTAGGTAAAGTAAGGTAGGTAAATAAATAAATATGATTTTGGGCATTCAATTTTAAATAAAAATAATAAATTGCAGATTTTTTCAATGCCCTATTTTATTTTACTAGTAAAAAACCCTGAATATAACATCTAATGAAAAAACCAAACTAAAAAGACCCGATCAAATTGGACATGTTGAAATCAATTTGTCTAATATGATTGACTAGTCAAGTTGACAAATTTCATTTAAAAAAATTTTAAACCAAAATTTTTAGTCAATAAATTATGATTTGTTGTAATGAAGGTTCAAACCTTGTTATTAATAATCATATATGGACCATGTATTGACCATATAATAATGTATGTTGAATGTATATGGTTCATATACATATCAAAATTTGAAAATTTTAGCAATATATGATATTAGTTTTTAAATTGTAAAAACATGGCAATACACTATTGGTGAATTTAGTTCTTTTCCACAACAATAGTCCTTGATCACTAAAGGGCATAATGAAGGGTGAAAGCACACTACGATGGTCAAAGATTATTGTCACAAATATTACTTTTTAAAATTACTTGTTTTTGAGCTTCTACCAAGTTCATAGTAAAAAAGTTTTTTTGTAAATGGTACTTGGAATAAAGTAGTTCAAAACCCAAAGAATAATACTGTAAAGAAAAATCCCATTTTGAAATTGATATTAAATGATTAAATAATATATTAGTGAAAATTTTGTAATCATCACAATATACTGCAAACTGCAAATATACTTCAAGAACCATTCAAACAATTATCAAACTTGATGAAGTACTCAATCATATATTACATATGAATTCGTTGTCCCATTTTCATTCATGGAGACATGGAGAATCCATTCATGTGATTTCACAAAAAAACATTTGAATGAGGTTTTTCATTCAAACAAGCATAAAATATGAATACATGAAAATTTGTTGAAAAACCATTATCATTTGAAAGGTAACAAGAATTGTGTTGGACGCTTTGCGCTAAAAATCCATTTTATGTGTTTATCAAAATGCAAGACGAAATGAAAGAAAAATTGCCCACCAAAATAATACAAAATGCATCCCCAAAAAAATACATTTTTGTGCCTAAAATGTACCACCATAGTGTATTAGTGTGATTTCACCTTGAATTCATTAAATGTTTTGTATAATGAAATTGAAAACCTAATGAAATTTTTAATGAAGTTGGCCACACCCCCTACTAGTGTTTGGAAGAATCTAAATCTTTATAAAATCAAGTGACTAATGAGGATTGTTATTTTTGGACATTCTTGAAATGATTGTTCAAACAAGCCAACCAATAAATGAACTTGTCAATCAAGAATTGCAGATTTTTCAATGTTACCAAATGATTGTGAAAAAATCATGTGTCCTTTGGAATGGTGGAAGGAACATGAGTCAATATTCTCTAGATAACTTACCTTTCTAGCCTAACATATCCTTAACATTGTAAGGTCACAAATTAAAACAATTTTGTTTTCTTTGGTTAAGATACTTATAAATTTGAGGAGGTGCAAATTTCAATTGGACAACTTGGAGACTTTTGATCTTTGTGAGAAAAAAACGACCTAATGATCCTATGATAGGTTGAGTTCACTTTCTAATTTAGTACAACTAATTGAAACAAACTTCAATTAGAAAAAAACAAGAAAAGTTTGAAGGGGCCTTCAAATGAAATGAGGTGGGGGAGATATAACAAGGAACATGAGGAGTTTTTCATTCTGATCAATTCTATTGATTAGTTTTAAAAATTATTTTCCTTGAATTTTGGGGAAAATTTTGTCAATTATTTGAAAAAAATGAATTATGATAATTGGGTTAAGAGAACCAGTTACGAAACCAATGGATGTCAAATTTGTAAAAACAACCCATTTGAGAACTAACTATGGAAATTAAAATTTAAAAATCTGAAACCCTGGCAAATTATTTTTAATCTAGGGAAAATATGTAGAATCAAGACAGTTATTTAAAATTCCAAGAACTAGAACCGGTAGTTCTTGAAAAACCCCAAAAACTAACCCAACATTGGTCTTTACACAAAGATGTCAAGGCTAATATAGGAAATTGGAAATGCCATCAAGGTGGTTTTTTCCTTTTTGAATACCTCTTTTCTCCCCCATCAGTGTAAAAATGGAGAATCTATCTCTGAAGGACTATAATTTGTTTGTTTTGTCTCTCGCCTTGAGATCTCCCAAATGGAGAATCAAGGCACCTCTCGGCATGCTCTGGTAATCTTGAAAAGCCTTCAATTAATAGGGTTGCACCAAATTGGTTTCATAATATTTCAACCCATAAGGAGAAAGTTATTGAATATCAAAGTTATTTGTAACCTCCCACGGTTAGGGGGCGAGTTCAGCCAGTTTGATCCCATTACGGCACGAAATCAGTGATAGGGACTGAATTTTTAACAAACCAAATTAATGGGGAGCGGAACTGGAATTTGCACTGATTTTGGTGCAAAAATTGGTTTCGTCCTAAGCGCCTGCACTACTACTGCTACACTTTCAATGCTATGACTGTTCTAATTACTCTCAAGCCATGTGCATTTAATCTTGAGTTTTAGCATTTGATGCCTTAACTTAATGAAATTTCATTACTTTATGAATAACAATGCATAAAAATTAAAAGAGGGGTTAAGGGATGAAAGAAGGGCCTAGAAGCTGGATGACTTTATGGATTTCTTTATTGGAAAACTTTTTCAATGCAAAATCATTTAAATCAGAACTAAAGATTATAGGGGAAATTGGGCACACTCTTAGTATTGTTGGAAAGCAATCATTGATTAGCATTTAATAAAGGTCATTTGAAATTCAATAAAATTGAAAAAAGGTTTTGAAAGGAAAAATTAGTTGGGTAACAAGTTCTCACTTGGGCCAATGGCGCAGACTACACTAGTATGTATTATGTACAGTGTTCATATTTGTTTGGGGGGAAAGGGTTCAACCTTGAATTACTAGACTTCAGAAGCATCTGAGAAGACATAGTTAAGGACAAATCATCTGACATCTGAACTAGCAACCTTTGTCTCAAATGAGCAGTCTCCAATCTTGACATCTTGTCACAATTTATGTTATTGTCACAGTGTTTCTGCAGTGGCCTCTAACTTTTAGTTCCCACCAAGCCCACCTCCCCCATCATCCATGTGGTGTGTGGTAGTTCTGGTCCATGGGTTGCAGTCCCAGTCTGTCATTCCTGGCCAGGCCGCCAGTTGCCTTCTCATTCACACCAAATTAGCCTTAAAAACCAGTTTTTGGCGGTTCTTTGATTTTGTTAAGAACCTTCTGTTTTGGGTTGCTTTAGTTTTAGAAATCAAAGAACCTCAAGTTCCAACATTTTGAAAATTTCAGACTCTTGGAGCCTCTGGATTAGGGTCTTTAATATTTTCAAAGAACTTGTGATTCTCATGAAAGACCCAGCCAACTTTGGTGGTATAGGGTAGGTTCTTTGATGTTTTTAGACCCCCAACTAAGGGTCAACACTGTTCAAGGGTCAGAACTTGATTTTGAGAACCATCAGTCAAGGGTACATATACCCTGCCTTTACCCATCGGTTCCAGGATCCAAAAAGTGAGAACCTCTCAACACTGGTTAACACTGTAATAAGAGACATGTGTTATTGGTTTTGAGTTTTGAGGGGTGGTGATTTTTATTTTTTCCAAGTGGCGAAAATAAATGTTTTTTTGGGTTTTCTAGTCACCAAATTTCAAAACATAATTTTAAAATAATTAAAAAAATTCCAGATGCCATATTACGTTTCCATGGGGTTGCCAAAAATATGAAAGGATGCTTAAATTCTTTTATTTTCACTTTTAGTTTATAGCCAGATTTGGCAAAGTTGCCTTAGGGTGATCATCACTTCAATTGTATCACAAATTGGAATTTTTTACAAATATTATTGGTGGTCGTACCCTAGCTATTATAGTGTGCTAGCAGATTCAACAATAATTAACTATTAAAAAAATAATTCAGCGCTTTTGAAATTTTATGAAATGCAATTAAGGTGAATTTAAAGAATAAAAAGTACACATGAGTAGTTTCTTATAGTATGTGCCAGATCCTCAAGAGAAATTATATTAATTATTCAACATTAATGTGTCAAATTTGTCAACACAATATGATATCACATTGAGCTCCACATGAGATTTTGCTAACTCACAAACGTTGCCAGTTGCACATAACAGGTTCTCTCTCTTAGATTACAAAGGGAGACTAGGAGAAGTTTGATTGTTCATATGGATTGATCAAACCTATAAGTGTAGGGTAAAGCCCTGTGTTGGATGAGGACATCACCAGCATGGTGGTGCAATTTCAGTAATGCCCTCATCCAAGCGTGTTACCCATGTAACAATGCTGCATAAAATGGAAGATCCCACTCCAGGAAGTTCAGAAGATCCATCCATGGAACAGAAAAACCAGTTCAAGAACAAAATAACTCCTCCCTTAGGGACAGGAAACTACAGTAGAAAACATGGCCTCCAAATATACACCTAGAAATTTTCTGCAGGTCTTTGTGAGTGCAGAATTAATGTTTGCCTGGATGAAGAATCTGTTGCACATGGGTTTAGTAAATGTCTTCATAAATTGAGCCCATCTTAAAAGCTGCTATGTTTGTCGGTCTATCACTGCTTTTTGCTGATAATGGATCAAGTGCTTGCTTGATTCATAGTGTCTGGGGTGACCTGCAAAATACTGTCTCCTCTTAGAAACTTTCTGTCAGCAACTCTTTTGCTTCTCATAATTCACAACTCTTCTTGTCCTTCCTCTCCATTTGTCAAACAAAACAATAGAATCCAATACTGAAACACTGAAAAAGCACATGGGCAATTTTGAATTTGTCTGATTTTTGCTTCATTAGCCGTATTGGGACAGGGTTGTTTTTCTGGTCTAATTTTGCGAGGCAGCCAGACTAGTGATTAACCACAAGAGGGATTAACCAAATTTGGCTACAAGACAGCAATAAAAGTAGAAAATTTCAAGAATCTTGCTATATATATTGACAACTTGCTGGAATGTATTCAAGTCTGAATATGGTGATTTCAGCAATTCTACTCTTCTGAATTAGTAATTTGTTTTTGAAAAAATCAGTAGTGTGAGTCCCAATGGATTTTTTGTTTGTCACCAAATGGGGACAATCCTACTCTCCTGATCTGGTGAACTTTTTTTGAAAAAATCATTCATGTGAGTCCCAATCAATTTTTTTTGGTCACCAAAGGGGGACAATCCGCCCCAAAAAAAACGCTGAATGGGAGGTTTGAAGACAGAATGGTCATGCTTTCTTTCTACTCCATTATCTTAGTTATAGGGTGTAGTACAAATTGGAAGGCAAAAGAAGCAGTACTACAGAGAATCTAAATGCAGACGAGGCGGGGCATTATATGTGTAAGGCCAAAACATCCTCACAAAGCACCCAATGCCAGAAAGTAAAGTTGCTACAAAAGTCAAGATGCAGTCTGAAAGACATGCATGCCCACTAAAAGAGAAGCCACTTTTGGTGTAGGATGACTGTTGGATGTAAGAAACAAGGGGGTTGGCATTTTCCAAAATGCATGTGCTCATTCATGTATATGCTGCTGGTAGGTTTCAATGTACTAAACTTGGATTTTCCATCAACTATGTAGGCCCTCAGCCTGTATTGCTCTTCAAGGTCTGTGTGTCGATGACTCCTCCTCCGGCCCAGCAGCATGGGGACTCTCTCACAAGAAAATCAAGCTCTAAAAGTAGCGGAAATTTCCAAAAAAAGACAGAGACAAATCAGGGTGTCCCACAGTTCAGCGTCGGTCCTTTATTGGGGGGAATTTCGCCACTTGGCGACAAAACAAAATCATGTCCCACTCGTCCAAATTAAGGATTTTTGTGTAAAAGAAATATACCAAAGTTGCCAAATCTCCAGGAACTTTATCCTGAAATCGCCATATTTAGACAATGGGTTCCTGCAACTTGAACTTTTCTACCTGTAGCCAGATTTGGCTAATTCCTCTTGTGGAAAATAATGGACAGTTTGACTAAATCACAAAATTGGAAAACAAAAACCCTGACCAGGACGGTTGCTAGTATTTCAATCTATCTTTGAGAACAAATTGTGACTTGTGTACACCTATGAAATCCCATTAAACCCTAAACCCTCAAAAGCAATGACCTTATACGAATCCCAGGAATCTATCAAATCCTGTAAAGCTTTGTTAAAAAACACACTGGAGATTAGGAAAATGTACAGAGTCAAAAAAGGAAAAGGGAGAAGTTACAGGACATCAAGTTGCTTCAAAGCCATAAATCTGATCGCCACCCAATCAACCAACAAAGTGTAAACATCTATATCCTTAGACTATTGGGTGTTGATGAAAGTCATTATAGATACTCAATCAGCCTCTCAGAAGTCCTGAGTGACAGGGTTTTCCTCTTTATTGTTTTTCCCTCTTGCAGAAATGTGATATTGTAATCGTAATTTGTACCCTCCACACAAAAATGTCTTTTGAGATCAATGAATTTGTTATTTTCATTTCCTGGAAACTTGTAGGTATAAAACACAATGTCAGCTGATTGCCAAAGTAGGTAGGTCATCTATCTTCGGACATCCTCAACTGTCATTGGAATGTTCATCATCTGCAGCCCTTGTTTTTAAAACATTTCATCTGCCTCTCCAATCAACCCTCTCTTGCCAGTCTTTGGCAGGTTCATTACTATGGTGATCATGTATACCTCCTTTTCTTTTTAATGAGAGGCATAAGCAAGTATTTTTCTTTTAAAATATTTTTTCAAGGTGATAAAATTTTCCTGAAATAACTTTGCCTGAAATAACTTGGAAATATTACTCTAAAAGAATTTTTTTCAAGTTTTTCCAAGTTTTTGTGAATTTTTTTTCAAGATAGGTAAAAATCATCACAGACAAAATCGTTGATCATAAGCCCTGATTATCTTAGCAATCACTCAAGACAAAGACCCCCAAGATATAGGGGTTGGGTTTACAATAGGAAAATAAAATTAAGGGAACTCCACATCTTTTTTGAACAAATTGTAGGTAAGGAGTCAAGCCACACAAATACAAGTCAATAATGAGAGCGACAAGTATTTGACGAATAATATAGGAAAGTTAAAGAAGATAATGAGAAGAAAACTAAAGTATTGAAACATAGAAAGTTTGGGAGACATAAGGAGACGAAGAGGCCTAGGAATGATCGAGCACACAAACAAAACAAAACATGTCCAATGCCAAGGACACAACATTGAATGTAAAGAACAGACAAGCACCATTACACATCATCATGCACTTTTCTCTTTGCTTTCATGTCAAGTAAAATCATGAAAATAATAAAGTTATCCGCAACTAAAAGGGGACTCAATGTAAAAAGTTGCACCGTCATCCTATAAAGGAGGTGAGCTTAGGGTGAGATTGAAACTTGACACAAAAATGAATACATTGACATTAAATAGGGCTTAAAAACTCATTTCCCCCAATGTTAGTGGTAGAATAAGTTTCAACTTGAGATTTTAGTTTTTGTTTGTTGTTATTGTCATTAATGCTGCAACTATTCAGCAAATATTTAGAATCCTATGCAATTAATGTCCAAATTCAGCATTTGAATCCCCATTTTGATGAAACTTGCTTTGTACAAATATCGAACAAATGAAATAGTAGGTGAAAAAGGGTTACAAGACGAAAAAAGGCCCCAAAGCCGAGGTTATTTTCAAGATGACTTTCATATGCTAGATAATAGTATAAAAACATGAATGCAATAATTGTCCAACTTTGTTTTAAGTGAAATTCCAAGCTTGGCAACATTTTTTTTAAAAATTGTGTGGTTTGCATTTGGAAGGTCACAAGATTTTGAAAAGGAAGGTATTTGACAAAAAATGAATGTAAAAACTAAAATCTCTAGGTTTTAGAAGATAATTTATGAAATAAATTTTATGTCTAAATAAATTTTCACAACTTATGTTTTGAAAGAGGAATTAATCTAAATGTTAAGGTAACAAAAAGTGCAACCTAATGATGCCATTAATTATTCACCCTCTTTTAACTACCTAGTGTAGTGATAAATTGGGCCAATTTTTATAATTCAAAAAAGGAATAACAAAATTTGAAACAATTTTTTAAAAATAACTTAGAGATGATTTTCAAACTCCTATGATAAAAATATCCCAAGTAGTTGCTATGGTATGATTCGCAAGGGCCAATGTTAAAGAACATTATGACAACTTAGTTTTTATACAATATTCACAAAATTGTGTTTTTCGTTGTGGACCTGTTCAATTTTGCAAGTCAACAACAAAAGAACCATTCCATCGTAACTATGTTATCTGCAACCATTCATGTGCACACCCAACACATGAAAGCAAAAAGGAAAAGTCTTTCCTTGATTATCTAAATGTTTACAAAATATTATATTATGATGAAATTTTGTTTGGCAAAAGATTCAAAACAAGTTTCCAAATCCTTCACATATTATTTCCTAGTTTTTTTCATACTCAATCATTTGGGTATTCCACTACTGGATTATTCATAATTTTCTTACAATATTTAAGCATTCTTGCATTTTAATGAATGATTTTCACACCATTGGATTTCATTAATAATTAAAATAATTTTATTATAAGCATTTTTATTGCATCATTTGAAAAATGAATTTTCTACAATAGATATATATCTATCAATGTGGAATTTGAATAAATGTTTTGGATTGTTTAACATGCTTTTAAATTCATTATGCTAAAACATGGCATCCATGATTGATCCTTCTCAAGTAGGTTAGTCATTCATACCATTTCTAGTCAAATTGAACCCCGATTTAGTCATGGATGCCATGTGTTTGGCATAGTGAAGGCGTGTACAACTATGAAAATCTAAAAGATCACAACATTGGTCAAAGACAAACAATTGAATAAATCAATTAAAAAGCATGAATATATTTGATTATGCGGAAGGGATATCATGCTATTGAATTTTCATGGGTGAAGGGATTTGATATGGACCATAACCAAAAGGTGATTAATGTTTTCCACATCAACTAACAAGAAAAATTGTTAATATGTGATGAAGACATTAGCTCATTCTTGGCCAAGGAAGACATATAACACAACTAATTAAAAACTACTATACGACAAGTTCAATGTAAATAAAATTTCAAAAGTTTATTCTTTGTGAAAATTGGGTTAATGGTGTTGAAAAGTCATAAATTTGTGACATAAACTACCTTGTGTATGTTCAAATCAATATCAAATACCTTTTGACAAAATGAACTTTATCATTGAATTAGTCAAAATTGTCAATGTGTTGTTATTGGGGATGTTTAAGTTGAGTTAAGATAAATTTTGACCATAGACACGTAACATGTTTTGACCATGGTGATGAAAAATTACATTATGATTAAAGGGATTAAAATGTTGTGCACTACCTTATCAAGGTTTTTACATCCATTGTGTGGTGAAAGCATGATTAGGGAGATAATTTGTATTATCATATTCATATTTTTTTAATATTTTAAAACGTCATGTCATATTTCACATTAACATTATCAATTTTTTAATCAACCATGTTGCAATATATTTTATTGGGAATCCCATTACAAATTATAAATGAATTATAAGATATGAATGGATTCATAGTGGACTTTGGAACTAATAAAAGTCTTTCAATCATAAAGTACAAATTTAATATGTGAATTCTAAAAGTATGCCATGGTAGCGTCAATTTTTTTAATTAAAAAGTATGACAACATCAAATGAGATGTTTAAAAATAAGAAATGCATTGGAACTTTCACTATAATTATTTTTTCTGATTTTTAAATTTTTAATTTACATCATCATATCTTATTAATCCATTTTCATGCAATTTTTGGCCAATTATATATATAACCATGTACAAACTTGGAGTTACCCATATTTTTGAATGCACAACATAAGGAAATGTACATTGAACACATAAGTTGTTAATAATGAAAGTGGTGTTAAAACTAAACCACCTAACCATGTTTTCACCTTATTATTTTTAACAACAACAAAGTTCCATTTGTTTAAGGATGATCCAATTAGGTACTTCCATCCTACATGAACACTTCACTCAAGTTTCATTTGCAAAAGGGCAAATCCCTTGTTCATGATCTAATATTAGACTATTACTCTTGGTTAATCCATTCAAAATGGAAGATCTCATTATGGTTGAAATTCTTTCATGGCGTCATGTAGGTGGAGGTAAAACTTTCAAGTATGAAAAGTAAAAAATCATCATCTAATAGGAAACAATTTAGGTAGTGGCCACCAATGCACCCTATTCCATTGGAAACATGTCATGATTTAATTGGACATGAACTTCTAACTTAGTTGATCACGTCAAGTTGCACCCTAGTGACCTATCTTCCACAAGATAGGTCTTGTGTGTAGGAAGGTATGATAAAAAATGGCTAATAGGAAAATAAATGCATGTAAATGGTTGGTTCATGTAGGTAAGAACTATCACATGTTATTAATATGTAGTTAATAAAAGCAAAAACTTGAGCCAATATGGTTAGTTGGTGAACTAGAACCCAACGTAAATATGTTCATTTGTCCATCCACCATCCATGCATCCTATGTGTTGCATTCATGTTATCACTTCATGATTTTAAGTGCCATAATGTAGATGGATATATGGACCTTTGCGGATGAAAATAATGGAACATAATTTCATTCAAAAATACGACAAACTAGTCCAAGTATTTCAAAGTCTTGTTCCCTTTGGTAATATTTTTGGAAGAGTCATTGTTTTTTAATGAATTTCCATCAAAGAATTTTGCTTATTGTTTGGAGGTGGCCCAATAGTAAATGGAAAATGTTGCTACGACACATGGACAAATGTTCTTTTTGGTGTCAATGTTGCACAATACAAATGGACTATAGTTGCATTCATGACAAAGATGTTGTAAGTCTAATGACAAAATGACCTTTTTAAAAAATTAGACATTGTTTCGTTTTGCACATTTCAATCACTATGAATAAAAACTCCATCAAAACACCACAAAAAATATGGGGTGTGCACATATATGTTTTTTTCTTTGCATAGAATAATTTTAAATGTTTTCACAAACAACTATACTTTAATAGCTAAAGGTTTTGTTACCCAATTCATAATCATGTTTTTGCTTACATTTTGCCATATGTTGTATTTTTCCCTCAAGTTTGACTACACTTAATAATCTCCAAATAAATGGATTGAGAAACAAAAAAATAAAATTGCACTCATCTAATTAAACACTTAAGACTTAACCTTTTAACATCATGAAATAAAAAAATATTTTCCTTAATAGTAGTAACAAAATTCTATTCACGGGTGAAAGCACAGTAAAGTATACCGCAAATGTTCTTTGCGGCATAAATGAAAAGTAGTTAAAAGATATGTTTTGAAATATTATTAAGTTCAAGAATTAATATGAACATTTTCTTCAACTTTGTTAAAAATTTAAATAAAAAAGTACATGTTTAAAGTAGGTTTCAGTATATTCATGGGAATTTAAGCAAATGTCATTGTCTATTTTATAACCCTTATGTGGATTATAAGTAGATGATATATTACATTTTAAAAAAAATTGAATTAATGGGTGCCGAAAATGTACTTATGGTTTTTCATCTTTTTCACATTCTAATAAAAATATATCTACCTTGTAGGGTAAAAGTAGGTTTGAAAAAAATATTTACTAGTCAATTTCAAACCTACTTGTTATCTACTTCTATTATACTATTTTTTTCCAAATTTTATACTCAATTTACGATAAACCTAGTGTATGTTTTCAAAACAAAAAATTAAAACTTTCCAATCTACTTTCTTGTGTTTTTGTAAAAAACTATCATATTTTTAAATGGGATTTTAGGTGAACTATTTTTTTGGCTTACTTTAGTGTGCTTTCACCCTCGTTCAATTTAAACTTTTTACATTTGTCATCAAACTTGTTTTTTTCCATGATTAATTAATTTATTAAAATTGTTAATTATCAATAAAAGTTACAATAATCACAAATTCTCCAATAACATGATAGTAATCACAAACATTCCAAAATCACTGGCACTCCATACTTGGGTCTAATTGTCACCTTGTCATATGGTGCATGACGATAATTTGGTGAAAGATGAAAGCGAAATCGTTGAAGTACCAAAACCAACACTAGTTTTGCTTCCTCCAAAGCAAATCCTTGTCCCACACAAAACCTTGGCCCAAATGAAAAAGGCATAAAAGCAAATGGGTTTTTACTTGCATTAGTAATACCATTGATGAATCTTTCTGGCTTGAATTCATGTACGTCTGTTCCCCAAAACTCAGGGTCATGGTGAATGGCAAGCCTAGGAATATGTATGTTCAATCCTTTTGGGATGTGTAGGTCCCCCAATTTTGTATCCATTGATGCTTCTCTGTTTTGACTTGAAATTGGTGAAAATAGACGCAAAGTTTCATTCAAAATCATAGTCAACTGCACCCACATCCAACCACATTGTAAATAATCAAATTTGTGCCAAGATGTGAAATTAAAAAAACTTCAAATGGGTTGACAAAAGATTCAAAATACCGTTTTCAATTTGTTGAACATGTTGGCATCAATTGCATGATCACCATGTCCACATACTTTTATGATTTCTTCACGAGCACGTTCTTGCCAAGTTGTGTGGGATGCTAACAACATCATGGCCCATGTGAGAAGAGTTGCTGTTGTTTCATGTCCAGCTATGAAAAAAGTCTTACAATTATCCATCAATGCTTTCATGCCGAAATGGACCTTTCCACCCTTGATAGTAGTTTCTTCTGTTGTTGCACTAAGCATGAGACCCAACAAGTCATTTCCATATGAAGTGTTTTTAGCCATTTTCGCCATATCCTTTCGTGATTGAATAATTTTCCTTAAAGAGCTTGAGATGCCAATTTGGGTCAAAATTATTTTGATGTTTAATGGCGTTGGAAAAAAACTACAAACACACAAAACAACAAAATTAAGAATGTAACAACATAAGAAAACTAAAAATCTTGCGTTTAAAAACTAGTTTTTCTTAGGTTCATATGGTGTTTAATGTTTTTTTATTGGGCCAAATTTCTCCATTTTTTGACCAAAAAATTCATAAAATTTTGGGAACTTTTGTTTTTCTAGTGTGAATTCAACTAATTTTTCTTCTACATTTTTTTGTTTGTTAAAGTTTACGACATTTTCAATATAAAACAATATTTTAAAAAAATACTGATGTTTAAAACATCAACATGATCATATTAATGGTATAAAATAGACATTCAAATCCATACAACCAACTAGAAAAGAATGCATTTGGGCACAACATCCTTCTCCAAATTAGATTAATTATGAATAAAATATATTTAGGGAATACAAAATGAATGAATGAATGAACCTGTATCCTGGCATTGCACCAAATCGTTGTCTCCTTCTTTGACCAAGAAGATTAATGAGTGCAACTTGTTGTTCAAACACTTTCTTTCCTTTTTCATAATTACTTCCAAATGCAGTACGTGAAATTATATCAGCCGTCACATGTGTCATGTAAGCACCCACTTCAAGCTCCACATGGCCCCCACCATCCTTCACTTTCTTCTCCCATTCATCTACCATAGATGATGCACTCTTTTCCATTGTTACTACCATTTCCTGCAAATTAATAATAATATCCATGCCATGCACGAACCCAACAAGTTTATATACTAGTATTTCCATTTAGATTAGTTGATAAAAAAAAACACTAAATGTCAAGAAAAGACACCTTTTCTTACAATATAGCCTTATCAAGAAAAAGTTTGAACTTGAGTGGGTGGATAATTTCAAAAAAATTCATCAATGTTGTCAACATTATGAAATGAATCTAAATACTTATGAAATAGCTTGGAAAAAACCATTGACATTCTATAACATCATTGTTTAAATTCTAGATCATTAGTTGTTTTTTGACTTTTCAATTCATAATAATTCTTAAATATTCTTTCCAAAGATTTGTCAAAAACATTTGTAGTGTTGTTTTTGTTTGTACCTTAAGATTTTCATGATGGAAAGCAGGGTTTACAATTCGACGATGGAGAGCCCATTCCTCTCCATTGGTTGTCACCAACCCCTTTCCAATAACTGGCTTTGTAGATCTAACCATTATTTGAGACTTTGTAAAAACATGATCCTTGTTTGTCAAAACTTGTTTAATGAGATCGAGGTCTGTTATGGTCATTCTTGGCTCCCATCCAAACCACCACAAATAGCTCTTTCCTGGCATGCAAAACATTTAATAATTTTTTGTTCATGACTTATTACCAACAAGCTTCATCATGAAGAGATATCTAGATTCACAATCTCAAACACAATTGTCTCCCATACAAAAGTTTGCCTAAAAGACACATTAGAATCCTTACCAAAAAGCTTATTATACAATGAAACTTCACAAAAGAGAAAGTAAGCTCTAGGGCACTCAAAACTCCATTCTTACTTTGATATGATTTGGTTTAGGCAAGATTGCAGATTCTAAGTTTCTTGTAGAAAATTCTCAACATAACCACCACCCTATTGTAGATGCTCCCTCATCTTTCCAAAAACTATCAAACCCTAATTCTAGAGATCAATCATTAGTACTGCAATCCTCAATTATAATTGCAAGACAGGGAGAAATGAAAATACCTAGTACAACTGAGAGAGATGAAAATTTGGGGCTTAGAGGAAAAAACTCACCATAAGCTTGGCAATTCTGAACATAAAAAGGCAGAATATGAGATACAATATCATAGTCACCTGTCTTCATGTCCTTCTCTTCTTCAGCCTTGGCAAGTGCAATAAATTCAGGCATGTTTCCCAGGAACAAATGAGAATAGGGTCCTTTCACTCCTTGTCTATTCATGATTCTCTTGATCCTCATGGGAGTAATCACAAACTTGTCCACCATCCCCACAACGATGTAAGCAACCCACATGAGGAGTACTGTGAGTAGAGATGTAGACAGTGTGGACCATATCTGGTGGTCCCCCAAATAAATTTCCATTGAATTTATTAATGGCAACTATGATGATTTCTTCAATACTTTCAACTTTCACAGCTTTGCCACAAAACTATAACTCCCCTCTAATAACCTCTCTGCTCCTGAAACGGGTCTGCAAAGCAAAACCCAGGCAGAAAGAAAATAATCAAAATAGCAAATGAGGGAAGGAAATTTTAGTTACAAAATCAATCAACCCAAAGACAAAAAATCCCCAAGTCTCCAAGTGAAATTGAAACGGAGACAGAACAGTTGGCAGTAGAATTCTTTGATTCCCAGAACTGACTCTCTTGCTTTCTGGCCGTTGCAACAGAAATCACAAACAATGTCAATTTAAGAAGCAGAGCTGAGGAAAAAACTCTTTCAGATTTGTGAAAGCTGAACAAAAACTCTTCGGACTTGTCAGTTAGGGACAAAAATTCACTTGAGATTGAATTGAGAAACCAGCAGGGGCCTTATGTGGAACTGGGACAAGTTACACCAAAATCTGTAGAACTCAATGAGCTTTCAAATGGAACCCAACGATCGGCGAAACAGTGCGCGAACGATGAAAGTGCAAAGTGCCCGGATGCTATTCTTCCTCTTATAGATGCTCAAGTGTTTCTTAAAACGCAAGCTTCTTAGAAGCGCGTAGCTCTTGAGAAGACCCAGCAAAGTGTAGACATCTTGCGGGTAGGGTTTATTTGTTGTTAGTTCGTGGTTCGTTCTTGGGTGGCTGCTTTGTAGCTTCGTACCCACCCAATCTGAAGCCTCTGGAGATTCCTCCAGGATTTTTTACATTTTTCCCTTGTTCCCAATCTGTGCCCTTTTGTGTTCCCATCATGTTCCCAATATGCTCTTTAAGTTCCCAATGTGTTCCCCAAGGGTGTTCCCAATAGTATCTTGCTTTTAACCCCCTATGTTTTGCCCAAAGTCCTCCCCTTCTCACCTATATAGGTGTGGGCCAAAGGGGTAGAAACACCATCTTTCCATAGAATCTTCTATTTTGGGGAGCCTCCATAGTTTCAACCTTCTTTTTTTTTTGTGATGGGCCAATCAAATTGGCTCATTGCCAAAAAAAACAAATTGGACTTGTGAGGCACTCCCAACTAATCAAACATGAAAAAGTAAACAGTGTAAAGTGTGAGACTGGCCAATCAAAAAAACAGTTCTTTGTTATTTCCTTTTGTGCAGGCCCTCTTGGAGGCCTAGGGTGAACCAGCACGGGTACAAACTGGTACCATGGTGTAAAAATCCCAAAGTTTTTGGGGCAGCTTCTAAACAATACACATATAGGGTCCTTAGACAAAAGCAGGGTCTGTGAGTCCAAATTTAACATTCCCCAGTTCTCACTCAAGAAGAAGGTGAAGGTAATAATGTAGGTACTGGTTCACCGTGCTTGCTTGGAGGCCAGTGCTTGCTTGGAGGCCACTGCAGCGTCAGCATATTTGGTACCCCAAACTGAGTCTCAGACTTTCTGATTCCTTTACATCATCCAAAAAGTAATGTACACTACTGCCGTTGGCCCAAGTGTTACCACGTCCTCAACTGATTCTTCCTTAAAAAACCTGGTTTTTTGGAATTTATTTGAATTTTGAGTGGCAGAAATCACTTAAAAATCAATATCTCCCACACATTCTGAATCCAAATCTTACCAAATAAATTCCATTAAATCCTGCTAATCAAGATCTTTCCAACAACACCAAAAGCACATTCCAATCCCTCCGAAATTTTCAGCTATGATTTAATTTAATTTTCAGTGAAGAAATCATTCAATATTCAAGAACTTTTGCACTGCAAGGCCAAATGTCATGGAACCAAGCCCATGCACCCCTCCTCGCCGAGAGCTTTCCAAAGACACCAAGAACATGATCTAAAGCATCTTAGTTCGGTGGATCTCATAATTACAAAATGAAACGAAACAAAACAAACTACATTCCTTCAAAGATAGATAGTGTGGCCTACGCCTTTGGCCCAAGTGTGAACTCATTATTAGGAAATCTTAAATTTCATTAAATTTGAATAGTCAAGATCTTTCCAACAACACCAAAGGCACATCACAATTCCTTCTACTTGAATTGAATGGTAGACATTCAAGTGTTACCACGTCCTCAACTAAATTTTCCTTACAAAACCTAGTTTTTGGGAATTTATTTGAATTTTTA
>Ga0209208_10004713_pt1 | contig 19222 bp, 14 predicted proteins | sample S1TSphfallax_3_FD_187694 | JGI IMG/M metagenome (GOLD analysis project Ga0209208, IMG submission 187694) | Host-associated microbial communities from peat moss isolated from Minnesota, USA - S1T2_Fd - Sphagnum fallax MG (SPAdes) (version 2) | ecosystem: Host-associated > Plants > Peat moss >... | reverse complement strand
ATGTGTTGAACATACAAATTTCACTATGATTAAACATGCCAATGGTCAATTTTTCAAACCGAGGGAGAGGGTGTATTTTTATTGCAACATTTTAATCTCAATGAAGTTGGGAATAACATACTAAAGTCAAGTGATTCAAAGAAGGCTGTACATATAATGCAATGACAATTTCAGGGATGATGATTTGTTGGACCTTATTTAAATAGGACAACTATAGGACCTCATAGTATTTCATCCTACTAGATTCTAGCCCAAATTTTGTTTAGAGACATGGAAAGGAGTCTTTTTGGATTTGTGTTTTTCTTCAACTTGTTTTTCAACATTATATTCATGAGCAGATTGTCAATACATTTGTATCTCATTTACATGATATAAATAAATTTGTTAGTCAATTGTCAAGTTTTACATAGCAATAGAGCTAAAATCTCTATGGTATGTGGGTTTGAAAACAATTTGGATGCATGTATATTTTTTGTCATGGCTTATCTATTTATGAAGGAAGGTTGTTTGTTTGTTTTGTTTGTCACATTGAGTTTTCCCAAAACCTCAATGCCTTTTGCCACACCCTTGATATTGTTGGAAAGCCTTCAATGAGGAGGCGTGCACCACAAGCAATTTGGTTTCATAATGTTTCAACCTGCAGTGAAGAAGTTATTGAATATTGAACAATTTTTCATTGAATTTTTATGTAATTAAAAATTAAAAGGGAATTTGGGTGTGCCCTTGGTATTAATGGAAGCCCTCAGTGAGTAGCATTTATTGAAGGCGATTTGGAATTTTTTAGACCTAAGGTGCAAGATATATTGAATTTTGAATATTTTTGTCATTGACAATTCAATTCAATAATAAAAAATGATTTGGAAGGAAAATTTAGTTGGGCAACCAATTCATGCTCAGGCCCATAGCACAGGCTACACTAATGATCATGAAATAGGGAAAGTCCTGGTGACTTGGGGTACCATCACATCGATTCCTTGACAAGTTTGAATTGAGAAGTGGTAAAAGTTAGGACTTGCAGCAATTCACATAGATTAGTCATTGGAGACATGGGCACTTGGTTGGAGGTTTGAATAGAAAATTATGTTCAAAAGTAATTTTAAGGTTCATTGAAAATGCTTTTGATGAAACTTTGTACCAAGGAGGCACATTTTTCATAGAGATAGCGTGGGATGAAAGTTTTATCAAACAAAAGGTGTTTGAAACTAAACTTATCTTCGTGAGACTTGACTCATTACAATAATATCATTTTGATATAGGGACCACAAACTGCAACAGTAAACATTTACTTAATGGTTTTTCTTCAATTTTGTGATGTTGTTCAAGTGGCAATCACCCATAAGTATATTTAATAAAATCTGGTGATATTTAAAATATGAAAGTAGAAATCATAAGGACCCCTTCATAGTAAGGCAATTGTGGTGATTTTAGGCAATTTTTTGGCAAATTCTTAGAATAGAAAGACATGGAATTTGGGACATGAGAATAATGCCCCAAACAATCATTCATGTTAATTTAGGGGCATACTAGTGTAACTTTTCAATAATGTATTGTTTTGCATGTGCAAGGTTGAAGAATAGCTACATATCATCCATGTACTATATTTTATTTTATTTCCCAAATTTGAAAGCCTAAGCATGAAAACTGTGTAATGCACATAATCTGACTCTATTTGAGCTTAGAATTACTTAGAAGATGTGATGTGAAGACAAATCTTGGATCCAGTGTCATCATCTTGATCAATTATGAAATGATAAAACATTTGGAAAAGCTAAATACAAGACAACTGTGGATAGCTCCACTGAACAACTGCAAAGGTTTCAAGAAGAGTGATACAAATACGGGCATGATACAATGCTCTCTGAAAGGACTATGAAAGAAATATGATTGATCCATGTGATGGCATTTTAACACTGCGAGATTTCAGGTTAATATTTCATGTTTATGGGTGGAGATGTGAAATATCGTGCACAGTATTTTAATGTGAGATGCCAATAATAAAGCTCCAAATACTGGGTGGGGCTGGATTTGCTCTTTTATGGGGTTATAAGTAATGAACTTTTGGATCTACTTCCTCCATCTGTGGGAACCAGGCCAACTACTTGTGACAATTTCATTTTTGCAAAATTTCACCAAATGGTGAATGTTTTTTTTCTCAAATTGGCAAAACATTAGTTTTTTTTGGTTTCAGTCACCAAATTTGAAAAAACAATCTTAATTTTCTAATTTTTTTTGCTAGATTCTATCCTAAGTTCCAGCAAGTCACCAAAAGTATACAAGGACCTTAGATTTTTTAAAACTTTCATATTTTCTTATTGCCAAATCTGGTAAAATCATCTTATGGATGATCACCACTTCAGCTACATTAGATGACTGAAAAGAAAAATCCTGACTACCAAAAGGCATCCTTCATAATGGATCCAATGGTTGATGTATTTGAGAGAGAATGAGAAATAGAGGACAAATTTGTAGAGCTCCACTGAGAAATTGAAGAAATTGGCCTCAGAGAAGAAGCATCATGGGTTGATAAGTAAGGGTAGAGAATTGGGTCTTCCATTGAGAAAGATAAAAAGTTCACAAACGCTCAACCACCATTGCTAAAAAAGTCTCCAGCTTCTTATATATCAACATGACTTTGTGAAAGATTGTACCAACTCAGAACTCCTTATTAGTTATGCATACATACATATGACTATCAAAGTTATTCATGGGCATCAGACATATCTCTGATTTCATGACATCAGCGTTTATGGTGATGGCATTTTCATGGTTAGCTTGGTTTCCCTTCTTCATGTTCCCCACGGTTGGATGGGAAAAGGGAGATCCACTGAGGAAAATCCAAACGGGAATGAATTGGAAGTTGCTCTATACCATGGCAAGGGGTACAAGAAGGAGCTTTTGGGCTCTCATTCAACTCAATAGTGCAAAGAATCAGCTCCTTGTTGATTGCACCACTCTGCTGAAGGTTAGGATAACCTTCTGGATCATGGGGAACTTTAGCTTGTTTGCAGCTATGGCATGCACTGCCATGATGAGCAGTAGCTCCTCCCTGACTGGAACAACAAATGCTCCAAAATTGGAACAAGTTGTTGTAGGTTGCCACTGCAAGGCAGCTATATTGTTCCTGTTTTCTGCTTTTGGCTTTCCTCTTGCCATCACCTATAGCTTACCTTGTAGCAAGTTTGATTGTTGTTGCTGCTGGACAACCTAACTCAGGACAAGGTCTGGCAGTGGGGATCCTGAACTTAATAGTGGTGATTCCACGAGCAATTGTGCTATAATAACAAAATAATTATCAGGAGTTGTAATTGCAAATAATAGTATTATGGCTTGAGGTAATAATATAAATAAAAATGGGGAACAAAATTAATGAGCCTTATGGGCCTTACAATGAGAATCTTTTGATTAGGGGCATAAAGTTGATTTATGAATAATTTAAATAACAATTTTAGGTTAGTAACAATGGGAGGTCAAGTATGTAAATTTGACCAAATTCTAAACTTCAAATAATGTAAAACTTATCTATAGAAAGATGAAAAGCTATAAGTGGCATATGATGACAAGTTTAATACATGAGGATTAGATATAGATGAACATGATTAACCATCCATCCAATTCTTTCCTTAAAGTATATAAGGGGTAATGATTAGAATTTTAAACTCATAATTTGCATTCAATGATTTTGTGTTGCTAGTTGATATCAAGACTTGTAGAAATATTATATGTGAATAAGAAGTCTTGAAGAAAAAAATATAACGTGGAGATCATTTGTAAACATTGTTTTGAAAATTTTATAATCTTTGATGAATGATCCCCATAATGGAAAATCTTTAGGCACTTGTGATGAATTCCTTTTAGGGTGTAGTTCTCACATAAAAATTCAACTTTAGACATGTGAATGATCTTATCCCAAAGAATGTAAGGTTTCATGTTGGAATCATGTGAGCAAAGATTATTGCAAGTGTTGTGTTGTAGTATCTTTGATAATCTACCTATATGCTAGAAAGGATTTAATCAAAAATTAACCTTCATATTTCAAACCCCCCCTAGGCTACAGTGCGACTAGGTACTAAACCTTGGGATTTTTTTGTGGAGGAAGCAATGTGCTTACATTTTCTTTAGCCTCTCTTTTTGCACTCATTGCTACAATTGTTGTTGCTTCTTATAAATTGTCCCCACTTTCAAACTGTAAGAAACTCTAATTAAATTGTACAAGAAATTTATATAATTAGTTTTTTTTTCTCTCTCATCCATTTCTTGGGTGTCAATCTTTACGTGTTACACTAAACTTTGCAATTAGGTAATCATGAACATAGTTAGAACCTCACACTAGTTTGTCAACCATTAGTGTTGGGTGGGTATTCAATTGGGCTAGTCTAAATTTTTGGTGTCAATTCTAATGAGTAAGAACCAAACTAAAATTAGGTTTGCTTTTCTAAACCAGAACTTCTTTCTTTTTCTTGATCAAGAACCGAACCTAAGATGGCATTTTTAGTTCCATTTATGTATGGAACTGGAACCAAAGGTTATTCATAAAAATAAGGAATTGCCCAATGATGGTAAAAAATAACTTCGATGAAGTTCAATATTTAAATAGTGTGAACTTAAATTTGAACTTATACATATCATCCATAGGATACATAATACTCTCCAAGAAAGCTTTAAAGGCATATAATTAATTTTCATTGACTGATTATAAATATTGGCCCAAGTGGTGGCATTAATCCTCATCTCTACATTGTTTAGGATGTTTAGTCATTGTAGGAGCAAAATAGATCATCTTATTCCAATATATCCATGCTCTTGGTAGGATATGGATGTAAAGTGGTACTAGGCAAACTTGAAATTGCTACTTGTTATTAGTTGAGTACATGATGTTTTTAACTTGTGACATGGATGTCTAGTGAAAAAGGGACATGTCTGTGAGTTACACTTCAACTAACTTCACACCAAAGTGGTAAAGAAAATGGATCATCTAAAAGAATAAATTAACCTAAATGTAAAATTTGGTCATAGAAAAGAAAGGTGTCAATATTTTTCATGTAAAAATTGTTTATTCATTCTTGGAATTGCCTTTTCAAATATATGTTTACATATGTATTCATGAAATTTTTATTTTCACTCCAAAATTCAAAAAAAAAAACTTTTGGAATCTAAAAATTGGTGTCAATTTTTGTAATGTAATGAGAGGGTACCCGACCCAATATAATTTTTCCTTTGTTGCTTGCACGACATTTTATAAAATAACGAAATGCCCATTCCAATGGGCATTCCATTTTTTGAAACACCCTGCTATGTTTTGTTGGTTGTTTTACCATGATACCACCAAATATCACATGAAAAGAAATCAACACATGTCTTTAGTCTTGGTTTGAATGACCCAACCCCCATGACTACACCAATTTCATTTCAAATGAACTAGTGTTCATCCAATTACTAAACATGGTGTAGTCATAGAGGTTGAATCATTTTATTTTATTTTTGAGCCCACCTTTCAAGAGATTTTGTTTTCAACAATGGACCTATCTTGCTCACCCAACTACCCCATTCAAAATATATATTCCCACCTACCCTACTCCTATACTTTTGTTATGGATTTTTTTTTTCAAAATTCTTTCCTTTTGTTATCTTTGTCACTGTTATAATGGTGCCATCGCCCGCCACCATTGTTGATGTTCAGAGAAGAACTAATAGTTGCTACAATTTCAATGTGTGAGCAATGTAAGGTGCAACATCTTCAAGAAGACACCAAAACAAGGTATGGTTTTTACTTTTTTTTTTTTTGCATTTAAGGTTTCTTTGCATTTTCAATTTGGGATTAAGTTGATGAAACCTTTGTTTTGCTTGCTTTCAAAGTTCATCAACACTTAGATCAATCTTGCTAGAATGGTTGATGTTAGAGCACAAGCTAATGATATTCGCTAAAATGTAGGTACATTTTTTTCCTAGTTTAAAAATAAATAAAAATTTATGCATTTGTAGAAGATGACAATGAGCTAACTTGTTGTCTTTTGATTTCTTTTGTGTCGTGATCAGAAGAGGATGATGAACCCCTAGCTTGTCATCATCTTATTGTATTTCTTCATTAGGTGCAAATGGCGATGACAAGTCGAGGTTCATCTTTGTTAGTTTTTTTTTCAGTACCTATAAAACAAGACAATGATGAACCCTCAACTTGTCATCATCTTCTTATGCTTTGTTCATTAATTCTAGAAGACAACGACAAGTCGACGTTCATCATTGTTTTTTTTTTTTTGTTTTTGTGCACCCATAGAAGATGACGAAGAACACCAATTTGTTGTCATTTTTTTTTGTTTTGTCTCTATGCACGCAAAGAAGACAACAATGAGCCGCTGCTTGTCATCATTTTTTTTTGGTTTTGTTTATGTGCACCCAAAGAAGATGAGAATGAGTGCCAACTTGTTGTTGGTTTTTTTTTGTTTTGTCTTCATGCACCTAGAAAAAACAACGATGAATTGGCGTTCATCATCGTCTTTTTTTGTTTTGTTTATGTGCACCCAAAGAAGATGACGACAAATAATCTTTTTTTGTTTTGTCTTTATGCTCCCAAAGAAGACAACAACAAGCCAATGCTCGTCATTTTCTTTTTTGTTTTGTTTATGTGTACCTAGAGAAAACAATTTTTTTTTTGTTTTCTTTATTTACAACCAATTTTAGATTAAAGCTTTGACTATTCTGTTGATTTAAAGTGCCTTTTAAACTTGGGATCAAATCATAGTGATGACGTCAAAAACTTCAATGTCCCCGCATTTGGAAAAAGGGAAGTAAGGAAGCATTTAGCTTGGAGAGACTTTCCAAATGCTTTCTTACTTCCCAAAGTTTTTTCTTTAGAGTCATAAAAGAACCCATACATGCTTGAAGAAAAAATTTAGAAGGTCTTTTAAATGGTCATGTGAAACCATGCCACCATTTGACCAACTTGGTGATTACCACATTATCTAAAGTTTATTTGTCTTTTGGCAACTTTTGTTCATTTTCTATGGTAGGTTATTATTCATTGTGGCTTTGATTACTACCATCAAACAAAGGCCTAACATTCAAACCTAACCTTACAAGAAAATTCATTCCCTAACTTATGTACTTTGTCTAATTTTGTTGCCGAACATTCCTTACAAATCCACTAGCATGGGTCTAGTTTTGTGAGGGAAACCAATGAAATCCTAATTCAATTACACCCAAAGAAAACAATGACGAACCAACATTTGTCGTCATATTTTTTTGTTCTATTGTAGAAGATGATACATGTCAATTTAGTAATTAATATCATCTTTTTAGAATTGAATTTAAAATTAATTTAAAATAATAAATATAGTTAATATAATTAACTAAATTATTTTAAAAAATAAATTTGATCAAATGATTAATATAATCAATATAAATAATTAATGAAGTATAATCATATAGTATTATATATATAATTATAATTATAATAAAATGGAAGTGTAATAATAATATTATGTTATATTAATTGTAATAAAAATGTATTTTAATGATTTTTAAAATTTTGATGATTTTGAAGGTCTTTTAGTTTTTCTATAAAAAATTTTGGATTTTTGTTTTAAGATGGCTCCTCTGAGGAAATGTGTATGAAAGGCACGAAAGGTGTTAAATATAATTGAAGAGCAAACACTGCCAAATACAATTAAAAAACCAGCAATTGTTATATATGCAGTTTCGCCTTCTCAAGGTACATCATGAGAGGTGCATTTTGAATTTGCATGTGGCCACATTAGAATCCATCCTTAATCTCTATGCAAAAATAGAGATGGGATTTTTTTTCGTCAATCTTTTTTAGCAATACCTGAACGCTTATAATCAAATTTCTTTCACATAATAGAATATTACCTTGGTTTTTGGTTCACAATACTTTCATCTTTTTTTATTTAGGGTTATGATTTAGTGTAATACCCTCATATTGTTGACATTGTGGTGGCTAGCCCAGATGTAATTCCCCATTATGTATGTTGATTTCGTGCAATACCCTCATCTTGTTTCATGTGTGGTGGTTGGCCCAAATGCAATACCCTCATTAATGGTACCAAATCTTGCACCTCAAATAATTTTTCCTCAAATTCAAAATGAGTATGGAGATGCAATGGAGGATAGTGAATGGGCTCACAAAGGCTCAAGATGGTGTTGTAGGTGGATGCATGCATTAGTTTTTATGCACCCAAATGGTTGTTCCATCAACACTTGGAGTGAACACATTCCCTTCAAATGCAAACTAGGAAATTAGGGCATCCATTTACTTGTCATGGGGGGCTTAGGCAACAAGATCACGATTCTATGAATGTTCGTATTTTGAACAACTCGCATGCAAGGCAAAAGCAGAATGAGAAAAATGCCCTTAATCGAGTGAAGAAAAAAACGAAATTAGAGTGGGATGGACTTCAAGCCCAAGCCCAACAAATGCCATAGGTTAGGCGACCATTGTTGGTATGTTTAGCCTTTGAAATGTTGTTGGGCATCATTGGGATTCTAGCTTGGGGGGTGGGGTTCATCCCACAAAGTGCATGGGCATGCTTTGAAAAGGATGAAAATCTTGTTGAGACAATTTGGGCAAATAGAATTACCTATGCAAAGTTTCTAAAAGTTGCATGGGGTGCTTGACTTTGGACATTAAAGTCCAATAAATGCAACTGAGCCAAAGAACTAGATGCAATATCCAAGTATCATGATTCCAAAATTATTCATGGGCAGTATAGTTCCATACTTTTATTTTATTTTATTTTAACATTGTTTACATCTTAACATTGGAATCTATTTTGTTTTTTTGTGTTAGGCTTCGAAGCACAACAAAGGAGGCTTTGGTTATAGATGCAATTTGACTTGCACTTGAGCATTGTCAATTATTTATTCATCATCATGTAGGAAAAACTATTGAAGTTACAACAAAATATCGCACCAATATGGGCATTGCTTCTAGTTCATCCTCCTTGGAGAAATAATTAAGATATATATAGCTTTAGTGCACATACACACCATTTTTGTATTGAACCATTATAGATTATGATTTTTTTGTCACCATCCTTTTTGTAGTGTGATTACTTGAACATTTTTGCATCAATCCACTTGGTTTAATTTTGACCTCTAATTTTGGAAATTGTAAATTTTGGGATCATCTTATGCCATGTTGCACACAGTACCGTCATCCATCACGAATGGATTACATTTGTACTATAAACCAAATAAGCATTACCTTCGTTTAATAAGGTTAACACATTTTATGGCCATGTTAGAGCATTTAAGCAACACCTTCATTATCACAAAATACCCACACAATAACCTTAAAGGAAAATTACAATTTAATATTTTTATATAATTACATTACCCATTTTCATGAAAGGACCTTTGGGTGGCAAACCAATTTGTCTATACGGGCATTGCAAACTTTTGACCTTTTCTTGTTTATGGTTGGTTTTTCCATGAATCGTTTCAAATTGCAATACATGTAGTACAACCCCATTCATGTTTTTGTTACATTACCCTAATCTTTTTCTTTTTTAAAAATATGTTTCAAATAAATGGGGGGGACATTGGGTTTATGGTTTAAGGAAATTAAGCCCACCTTTTTGTCATTAAATTGTTTTAAGGTAACCTTTTCTTGACATTTATATTATTTTCATGGAATATTTTTAAAATGAATTTATGTATTCACATACACACATAAATCTAAGGAGGTTCCTATTTTTCTTCTCTTTTTTTCATTAAAGGAAAAGAAAATGAAAGTGATTCCATGATAAAGGTATGAATGATAAAAAAAACCTTCCCATTGGTTGGGGTCCACCCCCCAAATTAGGTTTAAAACACAAGTTGATAGTTTGTACACAATTTAAGGTCATGCAAAAATAATTCCAAAATTAAGTTTAGCACTTAGTTCTTAAAAAATTGCTAAATTCCACCATTAAAGTTATGCAACCAATTCTTTTTGTGTTTATTTAATTTAGGGTCAATGTAGGAATTTTTTGTTACACAAAAAGGTTTTAACTCAACATTTTAAGGTTCATTGTATAGGTTTGCTTAATTTTTCAAATTTTAACCTATGCATTCATTAGGTTGTAATGTCTACATGATGAGGGTTAAAGTTTTTAATTTGCAATACCATACCCTATCACCTTACGTCAAATCCCAAATGCATGCCCCAACCCCAAATTGCAATACCTAGGTAAATCTATGTTATGTAACCCCCTTTGATTTCATAATGCAAAGTTTGTTCCTTCATCATCTAAGGTTATGTAAGTACATCTTGTTTACCAAATGCAATACTTGCATCTAGTGTATAAAAAAATAGGAAATATCCAAAAGATACATATTTTTAAAAAATTAACCAATTATCAATACCTTCATCTTTAGGTGTAAGCATTGATTGTGGGCATGTCCCAATTTTTCCAAACCTTAATTTGCAATACCTTGTTTGTACTGAATGTTAAGGTGATTATTAAGGCAATTTTGCTTTTATTATTGTAACGTAATACTAACAATCTACCATAACAAATTTATCATTATACCTACATAAATCTATATTGTGTACCTTCACCAAAAGCCCCTTTTGGTTAATAAATATTTATTATGCAAGTATTGCAAAAATTTAGTCCTTGATCATCATCTAAGGTTACTTAAGGAGATCTTGTCCACCAAATGCAATAAGAAATATCCAAATTATATTTATAACTAAAGCAAATCCATTAAAACAAATTATCATTTTAATGGAAAAATGTAGGACAATACCCACATTAAGTGGTGAAATTCCCCTTTGGAAGGAATAAGGAATTTGTAATACCTTCATCTAATATAATTAACATTCACAAAAGATATGAAATTATATGCAATACTTTTATTAGTGTCCATTAACCTTTAACCATGATATGCCCTTAACCTTGCAATATCAATTAAATGCCACAAGAAACAAGATGGGTAAACATTAATCGCATATTGACCTTGTGATTATTATACAATTGACTTGCGATACCCACCTTTATATGACATTTGAGTGAGATTTTTTTTTGGGAATTTTAGAAGATATGTGTTATATAACCTGACCAATGTAATTATAATTTTCAAACTCTATATGTTCATTAATACAAAAATAATGCATTAACACGTAAATAATCTATTATTTGACACTATCGTAATATGATGCACATTTTAATAATGGAAAATTAAAATGGGGGATAGGTACTAAAAAGTTTGTGTTGTTTTTTTAAACTCATGAGCCCTCTTTTTACGAATATTTCCATGTTCTAACATTGTCTCATGCCAATCTTTCATCTGATGCATTGAATTACCAAGTCCATCATTAACGCAATGAAATACCATGTTAGGATGCATGATTTCATTTGCCTTGAAAAGGTGAATACCTCATACATCTGTTGCAATAACACACAACAATGATGTTGTGTGCTTTATGAGTTGAACCCAACCTTCTTTGAATTTGTTGACGATTTTTTACATTATGTCACCTTCATTGAGTAAACGATTTTTCCATGGGGGTGGATGAACTTGAAGGTTGGTTGCGATCTTTCTTTTCTTCCACATTGGGGGAGGTATCATCCAATGTCATAAATTCACACATATCAACAACCCATGGTTCTTCAGAGTGATCTTCATCAACTTCATCATCATCAGATTCATTGTCATAAATGTGCAAATAGGTAAGGTCCACAAACATGGCGGCAAAACCGTCATGATCAGATCCATACCATATCCCACAATATTGAATGATATTTTTTTTAATGAGATTAGTACATGTAAGAAGAACGACAACTTGATGTTTGCACAAGTTTCCACGCAACACCCATTCATATGTGTAACAAACATATTTGTTGAAAGGAAGTGGGACCTTGTATGTCATATTCATATGTTGGCTTTGTACCATCCATGCATGGCTGGTATTGTTCGAATCATCTATCTCATGGGTGACATTGGTGTGAAGGATCGATGTCACCTTCTCAACGTGTGTTTTCACAATGTGTTCCACAACCTTATTTTGACGAATTCACATTTTTTCATTTTAATCACGTGCATGTAGTTTCTTGCAATGTTGTTGTGAGTCTCCACACTAATTAATCAATTTGTCAACCTTGAAACCCCTTTGTTTCCAAAGAGAACCAACATTTTAATGCCCCATGGTAAGATTCAATTTATGTTTATGTGTCCTGGTTTGAATGTGGCACTTCTTGAAGCCCCACCATCCATAAATTTATAAGATACAGTGTGCATCCATAAATTATAATTCAAATAGTGCATTTCCCTCTACCTCATACAGTGTGGATTAGGGTCATAATGTGGGTATTGCACTTTGCCCCCACATAAAGTGTGTATATTTAAATTGTCATGCATGTATTACATTTAGGACTCCCACATATAGTGTAAATTAGTGTGAGTATTGCACTTTTCCTTCACATATAGTGTGCATCTTTAAATTGTCATGCAAATATTGCATTTAGTGTTACCACATATAGTGTAGATTAAGGTCATAATGTGGATATTGCACTTTGCCCCCACATATAATATCACATATAAGTTTAACCAAGAAATAGAAATTAGCTAGTAAGATATATAGGTTTGACCAAGAAATAGAAGTTTAATTAAGAAATATAAGTTTAACCAAAAAGAAACATAGGTTTAATCAAGAAATATAAGTTTAGTTAGTGAAATATACAAATTTAGCCATGAGATAGAAGTTTAGTAAAAAAGAACTATAGGTTTAGCCAAGAAAAAAAAGTTAGCCAATAAAATATATAGGTTTAGCCAAAAGATAGAAATTGAGCTAGTAAAATATATAAGTTTTGCCAAGAGATAGAAGTTTAGCCAAGAAGAATTATAAATTTAGCCAAGAAAAGATAAGAGTTTTACCAAGGTAAGCAAGGGATTAATTGTTAGTTTGTAGACAAGGCTAAGATTTACGTTAATAGGGTAGCTAGGTGGGTTGTTAGTATGGAGGTCAGGGTTGGGGAAAAATTGGCAATGAAAAAAAAATGGTCAAAGGTCAGCAGCCAAAAAAGATTGATTGTGGTAAAATGTTGGTTAACATAAGGTAAAAAGGCGAATGAAAAAGAGATGAATCATCCAGCCCATCCTATGGACAGAACAGCCAACTGATGCAGTCGAGGGGGCCGGTTCACTCTGGGGTTTAGTGTTTACTCTTGGTAAAGCCTGAGGTAACATTTAGTTCTGTGGATTTATCCAGAATCTATCCTTTCAAGTGCACGAGCTAATTATTAATAATAATTATTAGTGTAATTATTAGTATTTGAATATTTTTTCAAAATTAACTACCTCCTCAAAGCCTGGATACCTCGCTCCCTTCCCCTATAACATGGTCAAATCTGAGAAAGACATAGATAATTATGAACTATTGGAACCATTTGGGAACAACTAATGAGGAAATTTTTTTAAGGAGAAAGAGGGGGAAATATTATAAATTTTGAATAGTAAATATATTGTTTCGATATTTTGAGGAAAATATGAATTATATTTAATTATATAATTATTGAATTGACACTATATAAGCTTGGATTGCTCCAGAGCTTTTTCCCCGGCCAGGGGGTTCTAGTAAATTCACAGCTAGCCGGTTCCTGCTGGCCAAATAAAAATCCAAAGGATAAAACGAAGCTGGGAACAGGTTCTGGCCTGGTCCAGCGGCCAAGTGTGAACAGGGGAGAAAAGGGGGCAAAGAAAGGGTCAGGGACTCGGGAGGAGACGAGAACAGCAGCCACGATTTTGGCAACTGTTTGCGCGCTTGTGTCGTCGGTGTTGGAGTAGATTTGCGGAATCAATTGTGTTGGGAGAGAGGAGCCATGGCGGTGGCCAGGAAGGATTAGGGAAGGAGCAGCTGGAGTGAAGAACATCAAAGAGACAAAACACGGTTTTCTCGAAGCAAGAGAAGATAGGGTTTGGGAATTTTGTTTTTGGGTGGTGTTCACCATGGCCAAGGCACTTGTGGTGTCAGTCTCGGTCTTCAAGTCTAGGTAACTATGCTTTTTTCCTAATTTCTTTTGTCTACTTGCATGTCTGTTGTGATGGTAAAGTTGTGTTCGATTTTTTCTTTTTAAGGTCCTATTGTGCCGCATTACTATGCTTCTTGGATTTCTTTTTTTCTTTTGTTAAAACATAGGCTTTAGAACACGGCGAGCGTCTAATGCCTGTAGTAAGTTTCGAGAATTCCAGATTGTAAGTGTGAATTTTGGGATTGGTTCAAATGCGTGAAGTTTTCTCAGTTTTCTCGATGGCGTTTGTGTCAACCGTAAGTTGAACCGGTGGACTAGGGATTGAAGAAGTGGGGTTTATCCATGCATTTCACTTGTAGCCACTCAGGATTTCCATGGCAGCACGAATTGCTACTGTTTCCAAACACTTCTTTGAACTGTTTGTGAACTTCTTTAGGGTTTAGGGTTTTGCCTTCACGGGCACAATCATTGATGTAGAAGAGTGACCACAAAATTTGCAGATTGATGTGCAAATATTATTACCAAATTGCTTGTGGATACAGCTTGCTGTCCATCAAAGGCGGTTTCCTTCATTTGCAAATTTGGTCACTGCCAAAAATAAGATTTTCCAACCCTAGTTTTGTTTCATAGTCTACTGTCCTACCAGAAAGCAACCTTAGGGCTGTATTTAAGTGTCTATTCTGTTTATCCAGAGTTATGTCTAGCATGCTATCTTCTGAGCAATGCTGCTTGCAGGGAGGTCCATCACACCCAGGAGACATGTCACTCAACAAAAGAGTCAGGCCTTTCACCTGAGGTTTTTGCCTGTTCCAAGCATGTGAGCTTCACGAATAGGTTGCAGTCAAGTTCATTGCAGGTCAGAGGTTCACTCAAAGGTCCGCAACAACATTCATGGGGAAAGTTAATGTACCAGTGGTGTCGGCCATCCTTGGGCTTATTTACTGCATTATCAGAAGGCGCAAGCTCCAGAAGCCGCAGGTATGATCTGTACATGTATATTTACCAATAGCATGCCAGAAGGTGTTATGGATGCTAATATTCTGAAAAGTAGAGATGGAGTCTACTAGGTTTGTTTTCATGGTTGTGCACCATGTCACTGAAAATTATTTGACACAGCACCCTCAGGTTAACCTCACTTATCCTGAAATTAATTGGGATTTCCATTTCAGAAAGAACTCAATTAGACAGCAAGATATTGTGACAGGCGCTCTGGTGCAATGAGATGTATAAGGAGATGCCTGTGGCATGTGCAGACACTCAAAGCGACTAAAGAGGTATGCAAAGTATGAGGATGGCCCAGTTTTGGATTGGCAATGGACACCTTCTTCAGTAAGGTATTGTGACTTGCTTCCAAATTCAATCACTGTAGAAAACAAAACTTTTGGGTTATTTTAGATGTTTAGTGCTTGTAATCAGGAGGGACATCTTCTTCCCAGCAGATGGCTTGATTTCAAGAAGTTGGATGCAGAGCTATTTGTTGGTTTCAAACTTTTGTCCTGCTTTGTATGGTTGAGAAGAAAGCTGAGAGGTGTGCTGCCATCTATGTCAAATTGCAACCATGCCTGTTGCAGAAATACACAACTGGATGATGAGGATGAGGGCATCAGCAAGGTGGAGATAGTGGAGGATGATGAGGATGATAGTAGAGATCAGGTTCTGCAGGATCAATTCAACCTTTTTGCAATGGCAATGGCCTTAGATGATGATGACATGGCAGAGCAAGCAATACAAGGATTTGGGTATAATCTCATTCTCTTGCAAACCATCTGTCTATTTGAAAAATGGAGTCTGAGCATTGGTCCTCTTTGCATCTTGCAACATGCAGTTCATCACTCTCAAAGACCTCTCATAAACAGGTTATCTGTAGGTTGTCAACAATCGTTTTTTGACAGCACAATCAACTTTCCTGCAGTACACAAAGCAGGTGTTGAAGAAGTTATTTTCTTACACAGTGCTTAATTCCTTTGTGTGATCTGTTTCAACAATGTCACTTATTTTTTGTTGATGTGGATATGCCACAGGAATCCTTTGAAGATGAGTGAGATGAGGAAGACAGTAGATGGGGTCACTGAACTGCAGGAGCAGCTACAAGAGCTATATGAAGAAGTGAATAGGATGATTGAAGAAGGAGACGAAGACACAGCACGTGCCCTGATAGAGGCAAACTATGAGTCTCTGATGGAGCAATTTGAGCCCGGAGTCTATTGTGTTGAGCAGGCTGCCATGTTGGATGTCCTGGCCCAGCTTCGTATGAGTTTGGGAGATTTTGTTGAAGTAGAGGATCTTCTTATCCAGGTTTGTAATCACTCTAGCTCAATTGTAATGGAACCTGTAGCAGTTATTGAGTGTATTCTGTCTCATCTAAACCCTGAACATTGGTTGAAGTCTGGGTTGCAGTTTTGTGGAATTGAAGTTAAAGTTAATGACAGGAACTTCTGTAGCTTGAATATGTGCAGATTAGGGAAGTTGTGGAGAAAGTGGGAATCAATTCCATGCAGCCATTGGTTGATGGAATATTAGAGCATGTTGGAGGAATGTACACAGCTCTTGGAAAACCGGAGGAGGGACTGCCTTTTTATCTTAGTAGTCTGGAAATTCAGGAAGAGCTGCTTGGTAAGGGCCTGCAATCCTGCCTTCATAACTTTGGATCATGATATTACTCCAACCTTTTAGGTTCTTTGAGGCAGATTTCCTTGTCTTGGTGTTGAAGTCATGCTGTGGTTTGTGAGAGGTTGTATTGGTAGTCCTGTCTAGTGTAAGGATCTGGGGTTGCAGAATATTTGAATTAATTACATGCTTTGCAGTTTGGAAGTCTGTTTCCATTACCCACTGTCTCCTATCTACATTGAATATGCATGTGAAAAATCTGCTGCCTCATCAGAGCAGGGATCCTCACCCACTCTCCATTGGAAAGAGATTCATAAGTGCACTGCTGCATATTTGCTTGGATGTGCTCTAAGACATGAGCTTTGCCAAAGTGTGTATTGCATTTGTACCTTCGCTGTTCTATGATGTGGGGCTTAACCTGTTTTGTTGCCTTAAAACTGGTGCTAGCAAGATTGTAATAGGGTACATCTGACTGTTGATGTTTGTTCCTTCTTTTGACAGGACAGGATAGCCCCTTAATAGTGAAGACCCTTTTGGGGCTAGCCACCACATACACTGACCTGGATGAGAATCCCAAGGCTATTGAAACTTATCAAAGGGTTCTGCTCATTCTCGAGAGAACCAGAGGTCCCAATGATGAGACCCTAGCATTGCCACTTTCACATTTGGGTCATTCCCTTCTGGAAGAGGGGAGGGTTGATGAGGCTGAGCTCTCCATGCTGAGGTTCGCTTCTTGTTGTCATTTTTCTCTGTAGGTGAAGTTTGGTTTCTGTTCCTCCTTTGCTTTGACTATGCTGTGTTCAAATTCAACATAGTGACCATGTTAGACCAAGCACTCTTAACTCTTATGAACAATGTTTGACCCTATCCTGCTTTTACTGTGGCTGTAACAGCATTGGACTGCCAGGCAGTTGCAATTATGTGCTAGCATACTCTGTAGGATTTTAGTAACATCCTTTCTCTTCAACTGATGTTGTTCAGAGCATTGCGAATTGTTGAGAAGGCATTTGGCGCACATGATGGGAGAGTTGGGGTAGCCACATGTGCACTGGCCCGAACTAAAGCTGCCAGAGGTGACCAAGTCAGACCCTTTCATACCTGTGACAGCTGCTGTACTGAGCTGAATTCATGCACAAGGTGTACTAAGTGAGTTGCTTGAAAATGGTTGTTTCCTTTTCAAAAACTAAGTCATATTTCAATCTCTTTCTCAACCATGTAGCATCCATGGTGCAGGTGAGGTGAGTGAGTCTGTTGTCCTCTACAGAAAGGGATTGCAAATCATGGAAGGCTGTAGTAAGTTTCCTGATGATGACCCAACCATGGAGACAGTTCGCACTGATTTGGCAGAACTTCTCAACTTGCTGGAAAGGTGAGCTGAGGTTTGACTCATGGCTTGCATATGAACTGTTAGTATCTTTGTGCATAGTTTTTGTAAAGATCATGTATGAAGATGATATTGGTGTAGAACTCAGCAAATTTTACTTGCAGGAATGATGAAGCTGAAGAGTTATGGGAGGAGAACCTGCGGGTAAAAGAGCAAGCCCTGGGGCCTAATGATCCTCGGTTAGTGGTGCACCTTCAAAACTTGGCTACAGCCTATGCTGCTGTTCAAAAATATGATAAATGTGAGCCTCTGCTCCGGCGCAGCTTGAAGCTGGTCAGTGCCCACCTAGGCCCAACTTCACCCCAGGTCTCTGTTCCACTTGCTTGCTTGGCTACAGCCCTGCACCATTTGGGGAATCAATCTGAGGCGGAGCCCCTTGCTCGCCAAGCCCTGCACACTCGAGAAGCTGCATTTGGACCTGACAGTCCCATTGTTGGTAAGACCTCCACCTATTATCTCTTTCTTTCTTTGAGGCTCTTCCTCCACAGACTTGTCAGTTGGTAGACATGCTTTTGGATTGGATGTGCATTCTTTGCTTATCCAGTCTGTAAATTTTTACAGGAGAGTCATGCAATTGCCTGGCATCTATCTTACACTCACTGGGAAGGAATGAGGAGGCATTGACCTTGATGTTCCGTGTATTGGCAATCCAAGAAAAGGAGCTAGGCCATGACAGTCCTGAGATTGGACTGACATTGGAATTGCTGATTATGTTGTTACAAGATCTAGGTAGAACTTTTGAAATTCAACCTCTTGTTCATAGGATGCAAAAGCTGCTGAGGTCTCAGATTGGCAAAGCTAATTAATGTATTGGTGTCCTCTGAGGAATCTAAGTTTTGATACAGTTTCTGATCAACCAGTTGATATCCAACCACTTGTTGAAAGGCTACAAAAGTTAGGCTGTCAGATTGGGGATGCTAATTGAGTGTCTTAATGTACTTTGAGGAATACAAAGTTTTGGTACAGTTTCTGATCAATGAGTTTCAACTGTAAGCTTCTGATGTGATCACAGTTCTAATGGCCAAATTTGCAGTTGAGATGCTGTGCAATTTCAGAAGTTGAGTGAAATATTTGCTCTGCTGCATCATTGCTCCAGAGTGTGACTCCTGGTCAGTATGTAGTGAAGGCCCACAAGACGAGAGAATCACAGGTATGGACAGAGGGTTTAGGGTTTAGGGTTTAGAGAGCCATGTTGGTACCATGAACTGTAAATTCTTGAAAATGAAAATTTAACTCTGCACCCTTTACTTGGGTTGTTTGAAAT
>Ga0209208_10004712_pt1 | contig 19223 bp, 15 predicted proteins | sample S1TSphfallax_3_FD_187694 | JGI IMG/M metagenome (GOLD analysis project Ga0209208, IMG submission 187694) | Host-associated microbial communities from peat moss isolated from Minnesota, USA - S1T2_Fd - Sphagnum fallax MG (SPAdes) (version 2) | ecosystem: Host-associated > Plants > Peat moss >... | reverse complement strand
CACCACTGGCTCCAGGAAAGGCTGGGGGGGCGGGTCAGTTCAGGAGGGGTGGGTCAGTTTTGGTGAGCAGAGGTGGGTAACTTCTGGTGAGCGCCGAAGTGTTTATGCGGGTGTATTTGTGTATGGGCGCCGTGCGGTGCGCACAAGAGTTGTTGAAGGGCGCGCAAAGAAGACTCAGCGACTCGTGAAGTCGCCAGAGGAATGCGAGGTGTTCATTCCTAACCACCACGAAGGATACATCTCATTCGATGAATTCAAGGAAATTCAGGCTCGCATCCGAGACAACGCGGTTTACCAAGGGAAAGTGTCGGGTAACCACGGTGGCGCGGCGAAATCAGGAAAAGCACTCCTCTCGGGATTATTGCGATGTGGCAAGTGCGGACGAACATTGGCTACAAAGTATGCCGGGGGAGGAAACAACCCGCGCTATGAATGTTCTGGTGAGAATAGCCGCTACTCTGGTGTCAAGTGCTTAAGCACTGGCGGCGTCACAATGGACCGCGCTGTTGCGGCAGAGCTTCTCATCGCCATGCGGCCGATTGGTGTCGAAGCCGCCTTGGACGCCTGGGACCGCCGGCAGGAGTCGGAAGATCAGAAGGTTCGTGCCATTCAGATGGCGCTGGACAAAGGCCGTTACGAGGCGGATCGAATCCAGCGTCAATACGACGCGAGCGATCCGGCAAACCGGCTGGTCAGTGGAGAACTCGAACGTCGCTGGAACGAGGCGCTACAGAAAGTGGCGGCGCTGGAAGCAAAGCTGGATTTAATGCGGCAATCGGTGAAGATACTGAGTCAAGAAGACCGAATCCTGCTGATGAGGATGGGCGAAGATCTGGACCTGGTGTGGAATCACCCACAATGTCCGGTTCATCTCAAGAAGCGAATCTTACGGACGGTTATCAAAGAAATTATCGTTACCGAGCAGGAGTCTCCGCGAAAAATGCTGATGACGGTCCATTGGAACGGTGGTGTTCACACCCATCTGGAGGCAAATCGAAGAACGCAGGGGGAGCACGACAACGGGAATAGCATGGCCGTCGTGGATCTGGTGCGGGAACTGGCAAGGGTCTGCCCTGACCGCGCCGTCGTGTCAATCCTGAACCGGCTGGGTTATAAGACAGGCGCGGGAAACACGTGGACAGAGTCCAGGGTCCAGCACCTTCGGCACACAAATCAGATACCCTGCTGCCCGCCAGTGGATGAACGGCCTTGGGTAACCATGACATTTGCAGCGGAAGAACTCAAAGTGAGCCAGATGGTTGTGCGACGGCTCATTAAAGCGGGAACTCTTCCGGCTAGCCAGGTGATCAAACACGCACCTTTCGTCATCGAGCGTAAAGATCTGCAATTACCTGCTGTGCAGAAAGCGATCTGGCTGGTCCATGAAGGAATTCGCCATGCGAGTACAGCGGAAGATCAAGAACGGCTTTTCGTCGATGATTAGACCAAGCGGCATGATTTGGCCATATGACCCTAAAACGTCACTTCCGCCAGTTCATGATCGCGGAAAGAGGGGAAGGCCGTCTGTTCACGGCAGCCTGGAAGTTATCGGGTAAAATGCTTTCACAAACGTGCAGCATTGCCCTGAATCTTCTGCCGCGCGGCTTCCCTTACCTGGCTCTCCAACAGTCCTAATTCTCGATAGAGGATGACGCGCTGCCTTACTACTTGCCATTTCATCGCACATTCATTGGATATCAGCTACTTACCATCGATTAAAGGCTAGACTCTGTGCGTTGGCCAACAGATTGCTGTCTTTGACCTTGTATGAAAAACGCCAATTTGGATAACTCCCCCCAAGCGGTATCTGTGCAGGCACCCCCCGACCGGCCCAACACATACCCGTCGAGCTGGAATGTAGTCTTCGTACCCGCCGCCCCGCTGCCTGCTAATTACGTTTTCGGTGCCCAAACCACAATTCTCAAAAGAGGATCGGTCTTCCCGCCCGCGGCCAAGCCCCTGCCCTGTGACATCCGCTGGGATCGCGATGTTTCGGTCCGGTTGCGCGATGGCGTCACCATCTACACGGACGTCCTGCGTCCCGTTGACGGCGGCAAGGTCCCAGTGATCGTGGCCTGGAGTCCTTATGGCAAAACCATTCCACAAAAGGATGTCCAGTCTGGCGTAGACCCTAAAGAAGTCACAGGTCTGACCAAGAGTGAAGGGCCCGACGCCGGCTTCTGGGTCTCGCAAGGCTATGCCGTAGTCAATCCCGATGCTCGCGGGGCCGGCCGGTCAGAAAGTGATATCTATGCGTGGGGGAGCGTAGACGGCCAGGACGGCTACGATGTCATCGAGTGGATCGCGCAACAGCCGTGGAGCAATGGCAAGGTGGCGCTGCATGGGACCTCCTGGTTGGCAATAGCTCAATGGTTCATCGCACAGACGAAGCCGCCGCATCTGGCCGCGATCGCGCCTTGGAACGGCATGAGCGATGTGTACAGGCAGAATGCGATGTTTGGCGGAATTCCCAATATGGGTTTTGACGCCCAGGTGTTCGCTCATCTCGCTGGTCCGGCACGCGTGGAGCGACTGGACATGATGGCAGAAACCCACCCGCTAATGGATGCTTATTGGCAAGATAAGGCGGCGAAACTGGAGTCGATCATCATTCCAACCTACGCCGTAACCGATGTGGTCACCGATCTGCATCGGATGGGTACGTTTGAAGGCTACCGGCGCTTGGGATCAAAGGACAAATGGCTGCGGGTCAACAACCGTCAGGAGTGGACAGACCAATACGATCCTGGGAACGAAGAGGACCTGCTCAAATTCTTCGACTACTTCCTGCGCGGCGTCGACAACGGTTGGCAAGATACTCCCAAGGTGCGGATGGCCGTGCTCGATCCCGGCGGAGAAGACCGGCTGAATGTTCCCTACACCAGCTGGCCGCTGGAGCAGACGCAGTATGAGCGGCTCTACCTTGGTGCTGATCAGCAGCTCCAATCGACACGGGCCACCAAGGCGGTTCAGGCGAGCTATAGCGCCAGCACCGGCCAGTGCGTGTTTACGTACCGCTTCACAGCCGACACCCAGCTAACGGGCTATCTCAAAGCCCACCTTTGGGTCGAGGCGCAGGACGCCAGCGAAGTGGACATCTTTGTGCTGGTGGAGAAGCTGGACAAGGACGGCAACCTTCTAGTGCCAGACGAAATGAGTGCGCGCCAGTATATCCCTATTCCGCCTGCGGGCACTCACGGTCGCATAAGAGTCTCGCTTAGAAAACTCGACTCCAAGCTGTCGAGAGATTTCATTCCGATCCATTCCTTCGACCAACCCCAAATGCTGCATCCTGGTGAGATCGTTCCTGTTGATATCGCGATCATGCCCGCTTCGGAAGTCTTTCATGCTGGCCAGCAACTGCGCCTGACCATCGCGGGGCATGAGTTCCTCGCGCCGCCGGCCAAAGAAGCCAATGCGGGTATGCTGGAGTTTATGGGTCCGTTGCCGCCGCTGCCAACCAACAACGCCGGCGTCCATGTCATCCACAGCGGCGGCGATCACCAGTCCTTCCTGCAAATTCCAGTCATCCCCGTGCCTCAATAAGCGCACCGGGGCGGTGTTAAGCAAAGGGAACGCTAATTTATCAAGGACGGTGAGCCTCATCAAACGCCACGGACATGCTGAGATCGTGCCAACGGGCATCCGATTCAGCCAGTGCCTTGGCTGCCGCTGCCGCGTACTGAACCGCATCCGTGCCCAGCAGGAGGCGTACCGGAGCATCGTTCCGGAGTGCAAGCTTCAGCACAACTCGGGCAACCTTCGCCGGGTCTGTTGGTTCTGAACCGGAGTAGTCGCGTATCATCTTTGCGAAGGCTCCGACTGTCTGCTGGTAAGGGGCGCTCACAGGCGGAATGGTCATGGAAGAGCCTGCCCAATCGGTCTTCATGCCGCCGGGCTCAAGCGCCGTTACCCTGATGCCAAGGGGAGCGAGCTCTTGAGCCAGGACTGTCGAGAATCCGCCAATCGCCCACTTGGCGCTCTGATAAGCGCCCAGCCCTGGCGCACCAATGCGGCCGCCCAAAGACGACACCTGGAAGATGTGTCCAGAGGCCTGCCCGCGAAGGATGGGCAGGACGGCCTTCGTCACGTAGACCACGCCCATGAAGTTGGTTGCAATCTGCTTCTCGAAACTCTTGATGGTGGTGTCCTCGACGGAAGCCATATCGCCGTAGCCCGCATTGTTGACAACGACGTCGTACCGGCCAAAAGCCAAGTAGCCTTCCGCGACGACGTTTGCGACGTCCGCGCTGTCGGTGACATCCAGCGCAAGCACAATCACGCGGTTCCCAAACTTGCAAGTAAGATCAGTCAATTGCTCAGGGTTACGAGCTGTGGCAACAACTCTATCCCCGGCGTCGAGTGCCGCTTCGACGATCTCGCGGCCTAAGCCTCTGGAGCTTCCAGTAACAAACCAAACTTTTGACATCTTAATCTCCTTTTCGTGGTTGGCAGTCAGGCTGTTTCGGCCCGCAGTGCCTGCATGAGTTTCTTTTGAACGTCTAAAGTGTTCAACTGATCCTGCCCTGGGCCTTCCGGCCATTGCCGATCCATCGCAGCGGCAATTTCCTTCCAGCGCTGCTCGGCGATATCCCGCACATGCGGATGAGTAAAGATGTAGAACTCTTCCTTTTCCACTGACTTGACAACGTGCTCTCCCACGCGCTCCGCGCTCATGCCGAAATTGATAGCCTTCTCGTTTATCGGATTGCCGGGGAATTCGCCGCCAAATTCAGCTGGACGATTGCGGCCAGCGTCCCAGATATTGGTTTTTACAATACCTGGACACAACACGCTGTAACCGACTTTGCCCTGGTACTCCATCCGGAAAGCGTCCGTCATCCCAAGCACGGCGTGTTTCGCACTTGTGTAAATTGCGGTTCCGACACTGGCGGCACCGATCCCGTTTTCTGAAGCTGTGTTGCAAATCCAGCCTGCCACGCCCCGCTGGATGAACCGCCGCGTGAAAGCAACCGTGCCGTACCAGACGCCAAATGCGTTCACACTGTAAGTCCATAGCAGGTCCTTGGCGGACGAATCGACAGCCATTCCAGAGGCCACCACGCCTGCATTGTTGAAGACAAGATCAACCCGGCCCATCTCGGCCCATGCAAAATCCGCCAGCGCTTCCACATTGGCTTCGCTGGTCACGTCGCATTTGAATGCGGTGGCGCGGCGTCCCAGAGCCTCAATCTCCTGGACGACGGCTTCGGCGTTTTTGAGATTGATGTCGGCTATTACCAAATCCGCGCCTGCGGCCGCGAGGGCCAAGCCAATGCCGCGACCGATGCCGCTGCGTCCGCCCGTGATAACGGCAACTTTGCCCGCTATTTCCACAATTTCTGATCTCCTTAGTTGTTCGAGAGTGAGTACTCACTCACTCATATGATGAAAACATATGCCTATGAGTTGCACGCAAGAGCCCTCATCAGAGCCTGAAATCCCATCTCGGCGTAGTTTGAAGCTTTCCTGGTGTCCGAAATCATGAAACCGATGGTCACGTCTGATAGAGCCGTCATGATGCCCGCGGCGAAGGCAACTGTGTGGGTGTTCCCGTGCCCGAGGCATTGTTTCAGAAGCTTTTCGATTTCGCGAAGGTGTTCCATGGACCGGTCGCGGGTATCCTTGGTGATTCGATGTGAGACCGAAAGCTGTGACATTGCCTGGCGCTTCTCTGGGTTCGCAACACCCCACTTGAGGTAGGCCATCCAGGCACTTCGCATCCGTTCGGACACAGTTGCTTTATTCGGGTATCCGGCAAGCATCGACTCGGCGATCTCCTGCTTAATCGAGTAGTAGAGCTGGTTTAGAAGATCATCCTTGGTTGGGAAATAAAGGAATAGCGAGCCGTCTGCCACACCGGCTGCTTTTGCAATCCGCGAGGTCGAAACACTGATGCCCTCAGCCGCAATCGCGTTTGCCGCAGCTTTGAGTATTGCGCTCCGCTTCTCTTCACTCAGTGGCCGTGCCATTTAAAAGCGCCTGCTCCTTGACTGATAGCTCACTCATTATAATCAAGGCTGAAGTGCAAAGCAATTCGCCTCCTCCCATTGCTTTGCCCCGGGCAGTAGGAGCACAGACGCCCCATCCCACAAACTCTTGCCGCTCGACTGCGGCGGAGTTGAATTCAGCGCCACAACGCCGATGTCTGTCGACGTAAATGGAACCGCTTCTCCAGATAACGCGCAACCAGTTGTCCGTGCAGCAGCGAAAGCTGTACCTGGCGGTCAGCCTCAGGGTCGCTCGAATAACCCTCCACCACGATGGTCCGATTAAGAATGGATTCTTTGGCGCCTCCCACAATCTGGTTGATCTGGTGCTGACCTTGTTCCGATAGAACGAGGGCCCCATCTATGTCTTGCGTGAACGCATCCGGCCCATTTATCCAGAACCGCTGATTCTGCGCGTTCTGGAATCCGTTTGACCGGTATTGGTCAGGGGACAAGCCGGCTAGGCTATAGAAGCCGCGCTTCTTAAAAAAACCACGGAAGAAGAAATTATGCTTCAGCGCCTCGGTGTCGTCGCTCAAATTGGCCGTAGCCGCGTTCACGTTCGACAACGTCTGCCGAAGGTTGTCTCCCGCGTTGGTCCCGGTGCAATCCGTACCCAACGCCTCCGTCATCGTAGTACTCAACTGCCGGGACACATCGTTAACGTGCTGTGGTTGACATTTTCGCTGGCTTGCTCAGCACTGCCCATCACCCGCTTCAGCTGGTCGGCAGTCCCCTGGTCGTGGAAAAGGGTTCCGACAAGACCCTTGCCGCTGCGTGGCTTTACGATTGAGAGCACCGCTCCTTGACTGACTAACTACTCACTCATTATAATGAATCAGAAATTCTTCTGGAGATTCCCTATGACGCCCTACCGCGATCCGAGCCAAATTCACTGGCAGGTTGGAGAAGCAACCCTCACCACGCTGAGCGACGGATACTTCGAGATTCCTCTTGAACACCTGATTGTGAATGCACCCATGGACAAAGTTCTTGAAGTTCAGCATAGTGCTCTTCGAGCGAATCCGCCTCGCATCGATGTGAACGCATATCTGGTGCGCATTCCAGGTCATGGGCCGGTGCTAATCGATACGGGAGGTGGATTGCAACTGATGCCATCCATGGGCAAGCTTCCTTATGCCCTCCAGGCTGTGGGAGTCTCTTTAGATTCCGTTCAGACTGTCCTGCTGACCCACCTGCACGGGGATCATTGCGGCGGACTTGTCGATGCAGAAGGCAAGGCCAGCTTTCACAACGCTGAAATTGTTCTGCACCGTGCGGAGGCAGCCTACTGGCTGGAGAGCAATCTGGATGAAGTACCGGATCGCAAGACTTTCGAGTTCATCCGGCATATTCTGGCCCCGTACGCGAACCGCACACGCCTCATCGAAGAGGGTGAAGTGGTTCCCGGCATCTTGGCCGTCCCCCTGCCCGGCCATACCCCAGGTCATACCGGTTACCGGCTTGGCAGTGGTCAGTCCTCTGTCTTGATTTGGGGTGACATCGTCCATGTTCCTGCCGTTCAATCCACGCTTCTGGATGCCGGGACGGCGATGGATGTCGACCCAGCGCTGGCTGTTAAGACGCGCAGGGAAACTTTCAGGCAGGTGACCGAAGAAGATTCTTTTGTGGCGGGGATGCACATGGAGTTTCCAGGTTTGGCCCAGCTAAAAGCCGAAGGTGATGGATACAGAATCGTGCCAGCCCACTGGATCACGATGCAGGGTTGAGCTTTTACTGCTGCCACCCGCCGCCCAATGCTCTGTATAGCTGTACCAGCGATTGGAATTCATTCCCACGGGACTGCGCCAGTGTCAGTTGTTCGGTGAACAACGACCGCTGGGCATCCAGCACTTCCAAATAATTTGTAATTCCTCCGTCGTAGCGGAGATTCGCCAGCCGCACTGATTCATTCAGGTCGCGCACATACTCTTCATCTTTGATGCGCACCTCGCGGTACTTCTGCACATCCACTAATGAATCGGAGACGTCCCCAAACGCTTTCTGGATGGTCTGGGTGTAGGTGAGCAGCGCCTCTCGCTGCTGCGACTCCGCAATGTGCAGGTTCGCGTTCAGTTTCCCGCCCTCAAAGATGGCCTGCGTTAACGAAGCCCCGTAGGTCCAAATGCTGGTTTGGCTGGTGAGCAGGCTAGTGAGAGCGATGCTTCTTCCACCGGAAGCGGTGAGCGAAATCTGCGGGAAGAATTCGGCGCGCGCCACGCCAATTTCAGCGTTGTATTCAATAAGGAGTTTTTCCGCTTTGCGGATATCCGGACGCCGGTCCAGCAGTGCTGAAGCAAGCCCGGCGGGTACCGCGGGCGGGACTTGTTGCGCGGTCAGAATAGCCCCCCGCGGAACATCTTCCGGATAATTCCCCAGCAGAAGACTGATGGCATCTTCCATCCGGCTGATCTGCCGGTCCAGTTCCGGAATCTCTGCCTCGGCCGAATCCATCACCTGCCGCGCTTGCAGCCAGTCCGCGTTAGTCGCTACTCCGTAGTCGGCTCGCGACTTTGTCAAGGTCACCGATTTCTGCTGGGATATGACAGTTTCTTTGGCAATTTGCAGTTGAAGATCCAGCGCCAGAAGCTGGTAATAGTCGCTTCCGATTTCACTGACCAGAGTCACCAAAACAGTGCGCCGCGCTTCTTCGGTGGCCAGCAAGGCGGCGCGCGAAGCTTCCGTGGCGCGACGCAACCCGCCAAACAGATCCAGCGCGTAACTGAAATCGGCGGTTACCGATAGCAGAGTTGTATTCACGTTGGGCACGGCGTCTCCGGTCTTGCCGCCCGTATAACTGGGATTGAGCGTCACCTGCGGTAACTGGCTGGACCGGGAAAGGGCCACCTGGGCACGCGCGGCGATGATCTCTTCCGCCGCCACACGCACATCATAGTTGCGCGCCAGTCCTGTCCGGATCAGCTTCTGCAACACCGGATCTTTGAATTCCTCCCACCACTTCAAGTCGGCCAGCGAGTCGGCGGTGCCCAGTTCTTGAGGCGGCGCGTTGCGAAATGAGGGCGGCACGGCAATTAACGGCTTGTGGTAATTCGGACCGACCGTGCATCCTGCCAAAGCCAAAAAAGCAAAACAGAAGAGAATCGCGCGCGTCATGCTTTTACCCCTTCCGCCGTTAGCGCCGGAGTAACCGTAACGGTTGGGGCTTGCTTGCCGCGAGTTAAGTTACCGCTCAGCCGCTCCACCAGGACGTAAAGAACCGGAATCAAAAAGATCGCGATTGAAGTCGCTGCCAACATGCCAAAACAAACCGTGGTCCCCAGCGAATGGCGGCTGCCCGCTCCCGCGCCGCTTGCCACAACCATGGGAAATACGCCCAAAATAAAGGCAAATGACGTCATCAAAATGGGCCGGAAGCGAAGCTTGGCACCCAGAATGGCCGCCTCCACCAGTTCCAGACCATTCTTGTCGCGCTGTTCTTTGGCGTATTCCACGATCAGAATCGCGTTCTTGGCCGCTAAGCCAATCAGCATCACCAGGCCGATCTGCACATAAACATCGTCCGTGTAGTGACGCAAGGAAACCGCCGCGAACGCGCCGAAAATTCCTATCGGGATTCCCAGCAGAATCGAGAACGGAATCGCCCAGCTCTCATAAAGTGCGCCCAGACAAAGGAACATCAGCACTACTGCCACGGACAGCACGATGATTTGTTGTGAACCCGATTCGTTCTCCTGGAAAGCCGTTCCTGTCCATTCGGAGGCGGCACCGGCGGGCAGCGCTGTGGCCGCTTCATTCAGCGCCGCAATCAACTGGCCGGAACTGTGCCCAGACGCAGCCTGTGCCTGAATCTCCGCAGCCGGGTACATGTTGTAGCGCATCAGACTGTCAGGCCCCGTGGAACTGGAAGAAGTCACTATCGTGCTCAGCGGAATCATCTTACTCTGACTGCTGCGGATGTAGATTCTATCCAGATCCTCCGGCCTCTCGCGGTATTGCGATTCGGCCTCCACATATACGCGCCACACGCGCCCGTACAGGTTGAACTGGTTTACGTATGAGCTTCCCAGATAGATCTGCAGCGTTTGAAAAACGTCACTCAGCGTCAACCCAAGCTCACTTACCTTTTCTCTGTCCGGGGTCAGGCGATACTGCGGCACATACGGGCGGAACGAACTGAAGATCATGCCCACGGCCGGTTTGCTCCGTGATGCCGCGAGCAGTTGATTGGCCGAGCTTTCCAGAAAAACCAGATCGCTCCCTGTCTTGTCCTCCACTTCCAGCGCCACGCCGCCGCTGTTGCCTAAACCACTAATGGGCGGCGGACTCACGGCGAAAATGCTGGCTTCCGGCATCGACGCCAGGCGCGTATTGATCTGTCCAATAATGGCTTGCGCCGATTCCGAGGCGGCCGTGCGCTGGTCCCATGGCTTCAGCACGACGAAGCACGTGCCCACGTTCGACGTGTTCGCTCCCGTAAGAATGCCAAAACCGGCCAGGGCCACCACCTTCTCCACGCCTGGAACGCCGCGAATGATTTGCTGCGCCTGCTGCAAGGCCGCCTCAGTCTGGGGCAAGGCAATCGCGTCCGCCAGTTGCACGCTGACCAGGGCGTAACCCAGATCTTCGTCCGGAAGGAATGCCGAAGGAATGCTTTTAAACAGGCCGAATGTGCCGGCGTAAATGACCGCCAAGACCAGAATGGCAACGGGCGCGAAGCGAATAATCCAGCGATTGGCGCTGACATAGCCGTTAGTCGCACGCTCAAAGACCCGGTTAAATGCCGCCTCAAACCGGCCGAACCAGCCTTTGCTTTGCTTTTTCGGTCTGAGCATCGCCGCGCACAGCGCCGGAGTTAAACTCAACGCCACGAACGCCGACAGAAGCACGGAAATGGCCAGCGTCAGCGCAAACTGCTTATAGAGTTGCCCGGTAATGCCGCCCAGAAACGCAACCGGCACGAAGACGGAAACCAGCACCAAAGCGATGCCAATGACCGCAGCCGAAACATCGTCCATCGCCTTTCTGGTGGCTTCCCTGGGATCAAGACCTTCTTCAATGCGCCGTTCCACAGCTTCCACCACCACGATGGCGTCGTCAATCACCAAACCAATGGCCAGAATCATGGCGAACAAAGTCAGCAGATTAATGGAGAAATGCAGAACCACGAAGGCGGCAAAGGTGCCGATCAAAGAGACCGGAACCGCCAGCACCGGAATGAGAGTGGCACGCCAATTACCCAGGAAAACAAAGACGACAATGATGACCAGCGCCATGGCTTCGCAGAGCGTAATGATTACTTCCCTGATGGATGCCGAAACGAAGCTGGTGGTGTCCAGCGTGACGTCATATTGCACACCAGGCGGGAAGGTTTTCGCCATAGTCTTCAGCGTCTTCCGCACTTCATCGGCAACATCCAGCGCGTTGGAACCCGGCAACTGGTAGATCAATAGAGCACTGGAGGGAAGCCCGTTTACGGTCGCCGACGTGGAATAATCCTGTGCGCCTAACTCTGTTCGGGCCACGTCTTTGAGATGCAGGACCGCGCCATTTGCCTGCGACCGCAAAATGATGTCTTGAAACTCGTCAACCGTTGTCAGCCGGCCTTTAGCAGTGGCGGTGTACTGGAACTTCTGTGTTGTCCTGGTGGGAGGCTGTCCGAATCCGCCCACGGGCGCCTGCACGTTCTGGTCGCTTATTGCGCTGACCAGATCGTTGGCGGTAATTCCCAGCTGCGCCAGATGGTCCGGCTTCACCCAGAACCGCATGGCAAAAGCGCTGGCACCGGTTACGCTTACTATCCCAACGCCCGGCAAGCGCGAGATTTCGTCAGCCATGTTAGTTGTTGCGTAGTTAGCTAAAAACAGGTCGTCATAGGTTTTATCAGGCGAGGTCAGGTTCACGATCATGACAATGCTGGTGGATTGCTTCTGCACCGTCACCCCTGCTTGCGTCACGGCTGACGGAAGGCTTGCGCTTGCCTGTGTCACGCGGTTTTGCACGTCTACGGCGGCAATGTCCAGATCCGTTCCCACCGAAAATGTGCATGTCAAAACATAGCTGCCGTCGTTGGTGCTTTTCGACTGCATGTAGATCATGTTGGGCGACCCGTTCACTTGCTGCTCAATGGGCGCTGCCACGCTTTGCATCACAGTGGTCGCATCCGCCCCAATATACGTGGCGCTGACTTGGACAGTCGGCGGAGCGATCTGCGGATATTGCGCGATAGGCAAAGTAAAGATGCTCGCCCCGCCCGCAATCACAATGACCAGTGAGATTACGATGGCCAGCACCGGATGGCCGATAAAAAACTTCCCGATCATTGTTTCTTCCCGTCACCGACTGGATTAACAGTCATTCCGGGATGCACTTTTGCGATGCCTTCCACCACCACTCTCTCGCCGCCGGTGAGTCCGGAATGAACGATAAAGTAATCCTGATACGCCCCATCCAGAGTCACGGTTTTTTGTATCGCCCGGTTTGCGTTGTTCAGAATCAGAACCGCTTTCGTGTTTAGCGTTTCCGTGATCGCGCCCTTGGGAACCAGCACCGCGCCCGCCAGTTGTTGCGTGACAAAACGCACGCGCGCAAATTCTCCCGGCCGAATCAGCCCTCCCGGATTGCGGAAGACTCCGCGGGCAGAAAGAGTTCCGGTTTGCGAATCCACCGTTCGATCAGCGAAGTCCAAAAAACCCGCATGGGTGAATGGCTTGCCATCTGCCAGGACCAGATTGAGCGAAATGGGCGGAGCGCTTTTGCGCTGCATGTTGCCACGCCGCAAGGTGAGGTATAAAGCTTCTGGAATGCTGAAATCGACGTAAATCGGGTCGAAACTGGAGATAACAGCCAGCGCCGTGGTTTGTGCCGCATTCACGACGTTGCCCTTAGTTACGCCCAGTTTGCCGATGATTCCGTCGATCGGCGATGAAATGTTCGTGTAACTCAGGTTCAGTTCCGCGGTGTCGATGGAGGCTTGATCCCCTTCCATGGCGGCTTTCTGTTGAGCGGCACCGTACACCGCCGTATCCAAATCCGTCTGGGTGGCCGCGTGCTGAGCGGTCAGCGGTGCCAACCGAGCCACGTCCCGCTGGTACTTCAGCAATTGCGCGGCGTCTTCCGCCAGCTTCGACTGTGCCGATTCCACTGCGATTTTGTACGAAGCCTGCTCAATCTGGAAGAGCGGTTCGCCAGTGTGGACTTCGGCGCCCTCCTTGAAGTAGATCTGCTCCAGGAACCCGGTCACTCGCGGCTCAATGCTGACTGTTTCTTTGGCCGAACTTTGCCCGATGAAATCTCCCATAACCGGAACCGTCATTACCTTGACAATGGCGGTTGTCACGCTGGGCGGAGGCATTTTCGCGTCGGCTGTGCGCTTCGCCAAACCCTTGCTTGAACTGCACGATGAATCGACCAGACACAAAGTGACAAGCGCAATTGCGGCGTAATTGGCAATAAACAATTTCCGGTAAGAGGACATAAGTAATATCTGCTTTCGATCATGCGGATTTCAGCTTCACTGAAGACATCGTGGTCTGCAGGACTTGCATCACCACTTAAGCCGTGGTCGCGTGTCCACTTAATTCAGATGTCACTGTGCAAATGAGTGGCCACCACGAATGGCAAGGTAACTTGGTATTCGAAGATCGGCAGGTTGTCGCATATTCAAGGTATGACCAAATACGGTCACAAGCGCCACTTCCTTAAAGTCCGGGGGACAAAGCCAGAGAGCGCTTTCGACATTGGGCTGAGGGGCCGCTCACGCGGCGTCCTCCTCTCGGCCAAGCGAGGCCACCGTTTCGGCAGCCTCCGGATTCTGCTGATAGCCTTCGATTACGGCGATTAAGCGTTTCGCAGCGTCGCTTATGGTTTCCAGCGATTCGCGAAGCTGCTCTCCATCCACGTTGTAAGTGGCCAGGTAGTTGGACGCCACGTGCTCGATTTCGAAGTGGCGCATGACCACATAAGCTGTCGCTTCCGCTTCCAGTTCCCGCTGACGTTTTGATAATGTCTTTCGGTTCTCCCCTCTGTGAAGCAACTCATGGCTCAATTCATGAAGAATGACCGCCGCTTTGGCTGGTGTTTCGAGCGACTTCCGTATGACAATTCGTCCTCCTTCGGAATAGCCTTGAACGCCTGCCTGCGGGATCTCTTCATAGTCAAGCTGAATCGAGAGTGTTCGCGCGGCGGCTTCTAGCTGAGGAAGTAATTGCTCTCCGCCGGTGGCGGCAGCATAAGTGAGAGCGGGAAGAGGTTCTCCATCGGTATCTTCCTCCGCGAAGACCCAAACAACTTTGAATCCACCCAGGCGCTTGCTGCTCGGGCTATCATCGCTTTCGGGTTCGGCCTTTTTGCCGTAGATACATGGAGCCAGAATCGCAATTCCCTTGGCGCCTTTGACGACTTGGCGTCCCAGCTTGCGCCAGGTTTGGAAGCCGGCAACCCGTGAAGCCGAAGGCCGTTGAAGCAGAATGAGGATCTGATTATTAAGCGAATAGCTGGAAAACTTCGCCATCGCATCGAGCCAGTTCAGGAAGGTTTGGCTTTTTCGAACCGCATCGGTCTCGGTAGCTAGGGTGTTGATACTCGCCTCGATTTGTTCAGCGAGGGCGCGTGTCTTTTCGTTCATCATGATTGTGATCTCCTTTATGTCGTGTGCTTGCTGCACATGACCTGAGGAGCTGGCGTGAGTCAAGGCCGGAGCGAAGCGGAGTGCATCTTGGCCTTGACCGGCAGCTAGGATGGGAATACAGCAGCAGGCACAGACTCCCCAATTACGGGCACTGTGTTTGGGAATTTTCGTTTAAAGGTGATCATGTCTTCCGCAGGAACTCCATATTGATCGGCGGTTATCATTTGCATTCGATACCTGGCACGGCGGATGCGGCGCGACAACCCTATCGCATCGACTCTTGGCTATAGCTGAGACACAGCCGCAATCTGTTAAAATCGAGGTCCGCTGATGCAGAAGTGTAAGCCGCATCTGCTTGGAAACACTGAAGTCTAGCCACTTGGAGCACTATGTCATCCATTCCTGAATCGAAATTAAAAATTGATTGTTCCAACTGTACGAATGAAATTGCGCCATGGCGTTCAGCCAATTCAGGAAGGTTTCGCCCTTGCGAACCTCGTCTGTTTCAGCGGCCAGGGCGTTGACGCTCGATTCGATTTGTTCCGTGAGAGCGCGGGCTTTGTCGTTAATCATGATGTAGATCTCCTTGTGTGTCGCTCGCTGCGACACGACCAGAGGAGCTGGCGAAGTCAAGGCCGGAGCGAAGCGGAGTGCATTTCAGCCTTGACCGTCAGCTAGGATGGGCGAGACAGCAGCAGAGGACACTTTTTCTACTGGTCACGAGTTCCGGGTTTGTTCGATGCTTTGCCTTGTTTTTTCGGCGACAGCCGGGTGAAAATTGTTGTCGAATTCCGCCCAGACTGTTTCATAGAGCTGCCGGCAGGCTTTCAGTTCTTTGGCTATCAATTCGCGCTTGCGCGCCGTGCCCGATGCCAGATATTGCGAGAGCAACTGAATGGTGTGCCAGCGGGCTTGTTGCTCTTCGACAGTCAGACGGAAGAGGGACGAGGCTTGCGCCGCGTCCCTCCTGTCCCATGGCTGCTGCCAGTCCAGCGCCATCGTTTGGGCAGCGCTCATTGAGCGCCACCTTCCTCGGTGTACGGGTTCTCCGTGGGTTGCTTGATGCGGACGGGAGCTGGGAGCCATCCGGTGCCTTGTATCGCGGCGGCGGCCTGGCTGGCCAGTTCCGCCTTTTTCAGTTTGCTGGCGTCAGGTGCCGTCTTTCCGGCTTCGGTGAGTGCGGCCAGGATTTGAGGCTTGGAGACTCGCGCAAAGAAGTTGTCGGCGGTGGGCGTGAACCACTTCGTCATGTCCATGCCAAGGGCATTGGCAAGCTGGTCGGCGTGAATCAGGCGTCCGGGTCCGTCCTGATCCTGTTTCCGTTCGATGGCGTTAACGCTGGAGGCCGCGCAATGGGCCAGCAAGCGCAAGAGCGTGTCCTGATCCCGCGCCAGCATCCATTGCCATAATTGGTCCGCGTCATGTGGCAAGTCTCGAAGCCAATCTTGTTCCCGCTTGTCCAGACTGGCGAAGGCGGGGCTTTCAGCGGCCTGGCTCAAGCTGGTGACGTGTGCCGACATGCCCAGACAGGTACTGTGGCGATAAACGTTCAGGGACATACCGATCTGACTGAGCACCTGGGCGTGAACCACGGCGGCGAGAGCGATGCGCGGATTCTGCGCCAGCTCAGCGGCAATGGCGGCGGTCTTGTGTGTAGTCAGCGATTCGATCAGCGCTGCGGAATAACCAGGGGCGCTGTCTTCAGCGTCGGCGGCGGCAGGAGCAGAACGCGTCTGTCCGGTCGGGGCCTCAGCTTCATCTGCGGAAGCATCCGTTTGGAGAGCGGCAATATCCCGTTTACGCAGAAGTCCGCGGATGAATTCCGGCTGGCCGTCGTCACTGATGGTGATAATGACGCCAGACTTCGCCTTTGCTTCAGAATCATAGGTGCCGACATTTTTGGCGCGGATCGCTTCGGCGGCATCTTCGGTCTCTGTCAGTTTTGCAATCAACTCCCGGACATCGTCGTCTTCCTGCGCGTCAATCTCTTCCTGGAGTTGCGCGGCCTTCTCTTGCAGCTTCGCCAGCTTCTTCAGTGTGGCGGTTGACATGGGAACGGGCGTGGGAGCCATGCGGCGGAACTGCGCGAGAAACTGGTGATTGGCGTTGAGTTCAATGGCAACCCATTTCCAGCCTTCCGTTTCGATCCCGGCGGCAACGGCTTCGAGTTTGGCGGCAACGAGGCGCTGGAGCAGGGCCGGGTCACAGATCCATGTGCCGTCCTCGCCTTCGGCAAAAAGATCACGGCGGACGGCACCGCCTTCGGCTTCGTAAGCGTCGAGTCCGACAAATCGCACGCGCTCATCAGCGGCGGGAACGTCACCGCGTGAAAGCACGGCGCGAATGGTTTCGGGCTTGCGATCCCAGCGGGGCAGTTGTTCCCAGAGTGCTTCCTGTGCGGCATGGTCGCTGGTGAGGGTGAACGCTTGCAGGATCGCGAGGCTGATTTCACCCGACTCGCACTTTTCGAGCAGAACGGGGCTGACATCCGCCAATGCGAGACGGCGGTTGACTACGGCTTCACTGGTGCCGAATCTGACGGCGATGTCAGTAGCCGATTTGCCTTCCTGAACCCAACGACGGAAAGCCAGAATTTCCTGAACAATTCCCATGGGTTCATGAAAGATGTTTTCCGCCAGACTGATCTCGGTGAGATCGCTGTCGGTGGGCGCTATTCGGCACGGCACCGGGAAACGCGGTGAAACTTTGCCGTCGTCCATCAGCAGGGAGAGGGCGAGAAGCCGGCGCCTTCCGGCAATAACGGAATATTTTCCTTTCGGGGCCTTCTGGACCACGATGGACTGAAGCAATCCAACGGAGGCGATGGAAGCCGCGAGTTCCTTGATGCCAGCCTCACTGGTCTGCGTGCGCACGTTGCCGTCCCAGGTCAATAACTTGCTGAGCGGAATATCGATGGTTTCGAGTTGTTGCGAATTTGTGTTCATGATGAGTTCCCTTTTCTGTGGTTGGTAAGTGGGCGTTTGAGTTATGACTGATTGGGATTCAGCACTTGGACTTGAGAGCAGCGCAGATGAGTGGTTCGGAGTGCGAGAACTTCACGGATAGCTTTCTCTGCTGTACGAGCTAACTCACCGTTGGAGAGTGGCGCTGACAGCATGAGCAAGTCAGCGAAGGTTTCACGTGCCACAAAGGCATCAAAAGGAAGCGTTTCGGCAGCGCTGTGCATCTGGAACGCCAGCGTGGCGCGACAGAGATAATCGGCCACGAAGTGGGAGCCTTTGGAATAGGTGGTGAGCCACGCGAGATAGAGTTCATTCTCGGTGCAGGCACGTGTGAGATCAATGGCAGAGACCACAAGATCTTGCGCGGTGGTGACGAGACGGGTCATTCAGTTGAGTTCCTTTCATTCGGGTGATTTGTTTCCGGCTGCGTGCAACGCCAGCAGCCGCTTGTCTTCCTCGCCGAAGCGGGTTTGGCCTTGAAAAAGCAGCACCCCCAGGCGGCGGTGCGGAAAGGCACGGCCACTGCCTTTCGCGCATGGTTTGGGCGCACAGCGGGGAACCACGCCGGCAATGGGGATTGGGTCGCAGACCTTTTCGGGGGAGCCAAGTTTCAGGAGGTGGATGAGCCACCGACAGCCTTTAGAAACTTGGGGGAACCGAAAACCGGGGGCAATGCCCTTGCGGGTGGGGTCGCGTGCGCGATGCGGGAAAGGAGAAGGCAGCGGCCGGGAGTTTACGCGGACAGTATCGCCGCCTGGGGGTGCATCAGAGAAAGATCATCAACCGAATGAAAGGGAGGGGAGGGGAGTTGCGGGGCGGGAACGGACCCGCTGAGGATGGGAGCGGAAGACGCCGGTGTTGCGGCTGAAGCGTGGGAAGGATGGCGGTTCGCCTCCTTCCCGTCACGAGTCATCGGCGGATTAAGTTGAATGGCTCAAACGAGGGCGCAGACTAACTTCATCTGGCCAGTGCCTCTGAGTGTCCAATTCCATTGAATGACACGCTTTCCCGGATATGTAGAATCTGCCATTTCCTTCGGCCACGCCAGCGCAGAGACGTGGCTCACGAGATGCGTATTACTTCCCACTGCTTCCAATGGGCAGTCTTGAATGACCGACGTGTAGTGTTGGACGAACGACTGCCAATACTCCTCAGACGCTAGACGTGAAATGTTGACTTGGTACTGAGATAAGGCTTCCATCAAGTCTTTTCTAAATGCTTTGTGCGACATGACGTCATTTAGGGGCTGAAGCGAAAATTCCGAGACGGTTGCTCCTGACCTCTGATGGTGAGCTTCGAATTCGTCAAAGTACTTGAGAACAGTTTGAGCATCTGGGCCTCTGAGTTTCGGATGCACGGCCCAGTCCGCGCAGAGTTTAAACGCTCGAAAGTTTGTTAAAGCATTGTTTTGCTCAAGCAGCTTCCGAGCCTCTACGAGAATGTAAACGACTTGCCGCTCACTCAAAATTTGTTGGTCTAGTTCACGGTTTATTTTTGCAACAATATCTTGACGCATGCTGAAGGTCAATCATAGCGCCACTTTGACCACCTCTGTCTGTTCCGCCTCAGTTGAAAATGGAGAAGGCGTTCTTCCGTTAAGATAACGGAGAGAAAGCTTGAAAAAGACCCGAAAGCATTACACAGCGGACGAGAAAGTCGCCATTTTGAGGCGGCATTTATTGA
>Ga0209208_10004711_pt1 | contig 19225 bp, 17 predicted proteins | sample S1TSphfallax_3_FD_187694 | JGI IMG/M metagenome (GOLD analysis project Ga0209208, IMG submission 187694) | Host-associated microbial communities from peat moss isolated from Minnesota, USA - S1T2_Fd - Sphagnum fallax MG (SPAdes) (version 2) | ecosystem: Host-associated > Plants > Peat moss >... | reverse complement strand
TTTCCTACCTATCCACTTATATATGAGACCTATTTCTTATGGAATCGGTTACCAAGGTGAAACCATAAACTAACTCAGCTGAGGTTCATTCACAACTGAGTAATAACAGGCATCCAGTGGATGCTGCACTGGTGGGTTTTGGTTGACTGTGGCCATGAAAGTTTTCCATCGGAAAGTGGGAATCTTGGGCTGGAGTGAACCAGCAGCCACCGGTGCACCAGTTCAGGATGAGGCCGTTCAAGCCATTTTGGGGATGAACCCAAACACATCCAGCTTGCCCAGCCCAGGCATTTTTATTTTTCTCTTCTCCTGCCCAGGGTTTTTTCAGCCCTCTTATCTGCCCCAAAGTTTTCCCCTCCTACCTACCTCCCCTACCTTAAACCTAAATTCATTTTCTCCATTTCACTCCTAACATCCCCGGAGCACTTGAGCTATGGAGTGCTATGGAGCGCTTGAGCAGTGGAGTGCTAAGTTGTGGAACGTTAGAACTACAAAGCTTGAGAGCAACGTTCAAAGGTAAGAACAACACTCATGTCTTGTTTTTTCATGGTTTTTTTAAATATGAACTTGCTAGAGCTCTTTCAAGTGGGTCCCTTCTTTTTTTTGTGTCCTTTTTTTTTCTCCTCGCCATCACTCCTTTGAAAAACAAAAGATGATGACAATCACAAAAATCGTTGTCATCTTTGCCTTTTGTTTCGACTCCTCTCATACACGAAGAAAATGATGCACAACTGTTGTTTTCATGTTTTTTTCTCCTAACTGGTGATGTGCCCCCAAGTTCCTTGATGGACTCAACTGCTAGTCCAAAGGTGAAGACAACAAAAGGAGAAGGACTTGGGGCGCACTCCTTGGATCATAACATTTCGGAAGTAGAAAGGCGTGCTGGAGCTTCAAGATGAGGACTACGAAAATTAACAAGCAAATCAATTACTCACATGGACCTGCACAAACCAAACAACTTGTTGGTTAGTGCCTACTTGGAACGCTTTTAATGCACGAACCCACCATGAACAAACACGAACTCACAAGATTCACCATAACCTAAACTTGAAGGAAGCCACCACCTTCCCCCTTATATTATTTTTTATGCCTAGCCACAAGGCCAACACACAAATGTCATTTTGTCACGAAACTCCCAAATGGGAGTACCGAAATTCTCAAAATTAACACTTTTGTAACTTTGGAAGCTCATAACTTCGTGTACATACCTCTGATTGAGGTGAAGTCTAAAGAAAAATTATAACCCTCATCTAGATCTTTCCAACGATATGTGGCATGCCACCTGCACATAAGGAATTTGGGGTGATTCTTGATTTTTAATGGTTGGGAGTCAAATTGTCAATTTAACTCCTAGCCCTTCTTTTGGCCATAACTTGTGCTTTAAGTAGCCAAATGAGTCATGCAAGCCCATTTTAAACATCTACGTTTTAAAAAAATTCCAATGATATAATTTTTTTTTCGATCCAATGGGTTTTGACTCCTGTAATCGCACTTTGAAAATTTGGGAGTCCAACTCCCAAAGTGAAAGTTCACTTGGGAGTGTGGGGGTTCATTCCCTCACACTCTCCCACACTCCTAAGAGCATGAAATGTGACTCTCGGGCTTCACTCTTGGCCCACACCTTCACAAGCCCTTGCTTTGGTCGCAAACCTAAGGCTAAGGTTGTGACACTAGTCACTCCTGTGAAAAATAGAAGAGGACAATGATCACATAGATCGTCATCATCTTCACCTCCTCCTTGTTTTCACTCCTTTCAAACATGAAAACAATGGCACAAAGCCATCGTCTTTGTGTTTTTTTTTTGGCCTTCGTCATTCCTATAAAAAACCAAAAACGACGATGATCTCTAATCATCATCGTCCTTACCTCCTCTTCCTATTGTCGTTCCTTTTAGACATGAAGATGATAACACAAAAGTTGTCATTTTCATGTCTTTTTCTTTTTTGGCCTTCATCGTTCTTGTGAAAGACAAAAAATGATGATGATTTATGATCATCGTCGTCTTCGCCTCCTGTTTTTACTCTTCTTAAACACAAAGACAATAACACATGGTCGTCATTTTCATATTTTTTCTTTTTGGCCTTCATCATTCTTGTGAAAGACAAAAAACAACGACAATCTGTGATCATTGTCATCTTTGCCTCGTCTTGTTCTTGTTCTTTTTAAACACAAAAGACAACAATAGAAAGTCATCATCTTCGTGTCTTTTCTTTTTGGCCTTTGTCGCTCCTATGAAAGATAAAAAATGACAACGATCTATGATTGTCAATGTCTTTGTGTCCTCCTACTCTCACTCCTCTCAAACACAAAAACGACAGCACAAAGTTGTCATCTTTGTGTTTTTTCCTTCTGGCCTTTTTCGTTCTTATGAAAGGTAAAAGACAATGACGATTTGTGATTATCATCGTCTTCACCTCCTCATGTTCTCACTTTTCTTAAACACAAAAGACAATGATAGGTACCATCGTTTTCTTCTTTCATGTTGTTGTTGGGAAGAAGGCGACGGCAACAAGTTGCCAATGTTTTTTTCTTCTCTATTGGTCTTGTTATGAAGAAGGCAACAACAACTTTTTTTTTTTCCTCTCTTATTTATTTATGGGTATTTTGTTGTGAAGAAGGCAATGACAACTACGGCTACCATAATCTTGTTTTTTTCTTTTCTCTATTTGAAAAGAAGAAGATGACGACAATGTGTCATTGTCTTTTTCTTTGGTCCTTTTGTTACAAAGAAGGCTAGTTCATTAAAATTGATAATTAACAATGATCATGTAGTTTTTTTTAATGTTTAAGGTTGTAATGGCTAGAAGAAGGAAACTAAACAAAATTCGTGGTGATTCAGAAGTTCAAAAGCAAATGTTATTTCATTAAAATGAACAACTGGGGAGCAAAATGTTGTTCCATCAAAACCAAGAGTTGATGAATCAAGCAATCCACGTGGCTTAGAAAGGTGATGGTGATTGTTTGTAATTCAAATGATGAAATCCTTCCCAATATACATAGGGAATTTCAATTGAAAAATGGTTGGTTAAATTGTTGTAGAATTTACATATATTAGATTGAATGCAAAAAAAGGAGATTTTACAAAAAGGTTTAAGTTTAATTATACCCATAAGATTTTACGAATTTTTTTTATTACAATACATGAAAAAATTAGAATTTGTAGTAGTTACATCTTATTGCATGATATGATGTTTTACAATACTTGCATTTGTTGTGTGGTCTTTTTATGTTTAAGGTTAAGGTTTAGGTTTCTTATTTCGTTTATAGTTTTTGGTTTAGGTTCAGAGTTTGAAATTAACCAAGCCTCTTAAGCATTCGCACCCCTTTATCCACTTATTATGGTTTATAAGGACAAAAAATGGATGAAGGTTGGGTCAAAATGGAAGTGTAAAGTTAGCATTTGCATTGTTGCATAAGATGCCAAATGGTTGTTGACCAAGCATTTGAAGGAGGTGCATGGCTTCGTGGCAAAAAAGGCCAAACCTAGAAGGTTTTCAACTTCTGAAGGAGGTCTTCGACATCAAAACCAAGCTAAAATGAATGTTCACATATTGAGAAATGCCATGGTTGTGTAGAGGTGGAATGATCAAAAGGTTGTTAATCGCACTCATACCAAAGCCCAACGTGAATGGGATAAACTAATAATTATTACATAACAATGTCCACCATTACCCAAATCAATTTTTGTCAAATTAACTCCAAAATAATTATTGTGAGTGTTGGGTCTTAATGTTTGGGGTGTGGGAAACATGCTTCGAGATGCAGTATCATGGATGGAAAAGGATGAAAATTTACAAAAGATAATTTAATCCACCCATTCTGCATATGCATGACGATTAAAAATGGCATGGGATGTCAAAATTTAAGATCAAAAGTCCACTAAAGTGAGTTGGACACAAAGTTAACAACTATATTGAATTTCCATGAATCTACAATGATTCATGGAAGGTAAAAAATAATAATAATCAATGTTTGTTGTTTTTTTTAAATTATGTTTCATCCAAGGTGTGTTAAGGTTTAATTTGGTGGTTTTTGGGTGTTTATAGGGTTTAGGGTACAATAAAGGAAGAGTTTGTTACAAATGCAGTTCATGCTGAGGTGCAATGTCACCATTTGTACATTGCTCATCATGTAGTAAGGGTTACAAATGTGACAATTACTTACCGAATTAAATATAACATCGTAGATAATGATATGGTTTAGGATTTCCATTTTATATAGTTAATTAAGTTTTTTCAACCCTTTCATTTTTTGGACTACCCACTTTTTGAACTTTAGTCTTTTGATATATTATAAATAATTTTTTATTAGTTTTTTTAAGCATTTTTTTATCAACCCGTTTTTGTACATCTTTTATCAATATAATATTTTCTTCTAATCACATTTGTTTGATGGATAGATGGTTAATCATATATGTCTTCTTTTTTATCTTTTAGTTGTGTTTTAGATGTAAGAATCAAAATTTAAATAGTCTCATATGCACATTTTATAATTAATTTGTCTAGGGTTTACAAATATCAAAATGAACATTATGCAATACCTACATCTAATGTATTAAGAATCACATCACTTAAAGATTTTAAAAACAATACCCACATTTTAATTAACTTATTAACATTATCATGAAACCAAACATGTAATACGTACATTTTTTTCTATTTTAACTTCCATAAGGCCATTTACAATACCCACATATAAGTCTCATAAATAGTTGTTGATTTTTTACATCCATTATAATACCCGCATATAAGTTTCATAAATAGTTGCTAATTTTCTTACATCCATTACAATACGCACATATAGGTTTGTAAATAGTTGCTAATTTTTAACATCTTTTGTAATACCCGCATATAAATCTCCATTGCAATATTTATGAGACTCATATGACATAATAATTTAGTTTAAGTATCAATAACTAAATCATAATTAAGGAATTTTTTAAAAAAATAATGTAACTGATTGATTATCAAATTTAAACAATCATTTATTTCTCAATATTAATTAATTTATTATTTGGTTGAAATTTCATTATTTAGATAATTAAATTTTAGATCTAACTATCAAATTAATAATTTGATTTTTAATTTATTATCTTAATTATTATTATTTATGTTGATAAGTTATTCAAATCATTGTTTTAAATAATTATTCATGATAATTAATTGTCATAAAATTAATTAAAAATATTAAATAATTCAGGTATATAAATATACATATTTTGGGTACCCAAACCACTTATTGGTTATTTTGAAATGACTTTACTTGTGGGTATTACATTTAGGGTTGGGTCTTCATCTAAAGTTGTTTAAATCACCTATGGATTATTTTAGAAAATGAACTTGCATGCAAGTATTGCATTTAAGTTTTGGTCTTCATTCAAAAGCACCCAAACTACATATTGGGTATTTTGAAATGACCCTACATGTGGGTATTGCATTTAAGGTTCAAGCTTCACTTAAGGTTACCTAAATCACTTATGGGCTATTTCAAAATGAACTTGAATATGGCTATCCCATTAAGGGTTAGGTATTCATATACCTTTTTTAATACTCGCACACGTACTTACTTTCACCAACTAGAGATTTGGCCTTAGTTTTTTAAATAATTAAATAAATTTGCAACAAAACATAAAAGAAGGTGTGTCTCTTACCATTTGGTAATATTTCCAAGTTGGTTGTTTTCATTATTTTGCATATGCTTAAACCCTAAAAATTCCCCCCAAAATGCACCCTAGATTTATTTTAGTTATTATAGACTTGTAAAAACAATGTTAATTAATTTATATGTCCCAAACTCTAAACCTAAATCATAATCCAATAGTATATACTTGTAACAATTATATGAGAAAATCTATTTTATTTTTAATATTTTTTTAATTCAAATTTAATATGTTATAATATACAAAGGAATAAAAATTAAACTGTCATGAATGCTTATTAGACTTCTTTGGCCTAGGTGACCTAGGCTAATAAACTACTTACAAAGCTAGTAGGTTTACTTAGAAAGCTAAACCACCTTAAATACCTACCTAGACCATCTAACATACTAACTTAGAAGGCCTACACTAGTGAATAAACTACATAATATACCTATATTATGTAGGTGGCCCATTAGATACACCTAGGGTAGGCTACTAAATAGTTAGTTAGGTTATTTAACAAATAGTTTACTATCCTATTACTTATGTTGGGCTAGGTTGTTTAACTTGGTCAATGTCGACACTTTAGTGAATCTAGCAACCTTGTTGATGAGCTTTTATTACAATTAGTAATTTGTCTACGCTATAGATTCTTAGTTGTTTTTTTAAAAAAAATTGTTGTGTTTCTTGAACAATCAAATCATGTTCAACTTCTCAAGGTGTCAAAAGCATTGCATAACAACTTGGCCTTCACAAAACTTCCGAATCCACACAAACTCTAAAATGGCTTCCAATAATTTATGAACATTTTCATGCCTAACTACTTATCTTGTGGAATTTTTTAATTATCATTAGAAGTAAAGTTCATTAAAAATAATTGCATTATACATAACCATGGGTTTTTTTTTTAATATATATTTAAACCATATTTAATCTTATTTTAAATAAATATGAAGATATTATATGTATTTAAATGAATCATCAATATAATTGCATAATATTATTTATTATATATAATGTGTTATTCAATATGTGATAAACAACAATATATTTAGACCAATATTTAGACCAATATTATACATCATAAAAAATAAAATTTACATAAGCACTTGTGTTATATATCTATAAAATATAAAATATTATTGACCCACTATATAATTATTTTAGCCAATAAATTATTTATTATATATTTAAAAACTTTTAAATAAATTTCCAATCATACATAGGATTAATATATGGGAGAGATCGTTTTTATTATTATGTGAAACATGAAAATTTTTTAAAATCATGTGCTTTAATTATTTTTTAAAAACATGCATGTTTCTATTTTGTTTTTTGAAATGAGTTTACAACTTTAAAAGGGAAAACAATAAATATGTACATATTTGAATAAATGTTAAACATGATATTTTGATATTTTGATTTCAACAAACTTTGATTTTTAACATTAAGTAATAAATTTTACAAAAAAACCTTAAACCTTTGTACCATCAATGTGACCAATTTTGCACTACATTCATTTTTATATATGTTAAAGAAGGTGAATAAATCATTTTGAAAACATGAATTTCATGATGTATTGGTGGGGAATAAAATATTTTTATGTTTCACGGTTAATGAATTATCACAATATGATATGGGTATTGCATTTAAACAAAAATGGGAAAAATGGGTTAGAAAATATTAAACTTTAGCTATGGAAACAAAGGAAATTCATAATTATGCTATAGATTTAAATAATTGATCGAATAAAAACCAATACAATGAGCAAAGTCTAAAGTGTAAACCTTAAACATTGAAATATATTAACCAAATTCCTAAACCCTAAAGCATAAGGCTTAACCCAAAAAATCCAAATGATATTTGCCATAAGCCTTATGAAAACCCTATTAAAAAAACGTCTTAGTGATATATGCCCTAAACCCAAAAAATATACAAATTATATAATGCAAATTTTTTTTTTTAATATAGGGAAAAAATAGAAACAAAATTTTTAAGCTTTTAAACTATGAATATTTACTAACTCAAAAAATAACCTTAATCTTTTTAAACAATCAGATAAATTTCGTAAAAAACCCAAAAGAGAAGATATGTCTTTTACCTTTGTGTGATCTCTCCAAGCTAATTTTTTCCGCTTTTTTAAAAATATATATAGAATGAAATTGTATTACTTCACATATGTTTAAATGCTAAAAACTTCCCCTCAAATTTAACCTAGTTTAGGTTAATTACTATAGATTTGTGAAAAACTTGCTAAAATTTATGTGTCCCAACCTTAAACCTAAACCATAATCCAATAGTACATCTTTATAATAATTACATGAAATGATGTATTGTAATGTCCATTCCATAAATAAATTAAGTAAACAAAATTTAGCAAGACATGCATTAACTAAACCAAAATGGCTGCAATTATGACATTGTTTTCCATTATAAATTGTTTATAATACCTACATATGGGGACCTATGTTCATCATCCATGAACTAGGGCAAACCATAATAAATTCATAGGTAGGATTCGGGAGGGGGGGTTGGAAAAAGTGAATCAGTAGTTAGTTAGGTATTTAGCTGTGTAAAAGGTGTAGGTCGATAAGCATAGTGGTAAGTAGGAAGGTGGGTGCATAGGTAGGTAAGTAAGTATATAGGTATGTAGTTGGGTTGGTAGGTAGGTTAGTAAGTAAAAAGGAAGTTCAAGTAGCAAGGTAGGAGGTTATTAAGGTAGGTAGGTAAGTTAGTAGGTAAGAATAAAGTCATACTAGCAAGGTAACTAGGTAAATAGGCAAGATAATACATAGGAAACAAGCTACCTTATCAAGGTGGCTAGGTTTATAAATTACTTATGTCAATAAGGTGGTTGTGTATATAGGGTTACTAGTTATTAAGGTAGTTGGGTTAGTAGGGTAGGTATTTAATATTGTGGTTAAGTCAACATGGAAGTTAAGTCAATAAGGTATGTAGTTAATAGGGTAGTTAGGTTAATAGGGTAGATAGTTAGTATAGTAACTAGGTCAATCAAATAACTAACTATGAAAGTAGCTATGTCAATAAAGGATAATTAGTAAAGTACCAAGGTTGGTAGAATATTTATGAGGGTAGGAAGTTGAGTAAAGTAACTATGTGTGAAGTCAGGTCTAAGGAAAAAATGACCAAAAAAAAAACTAAATATAGTGGTTGACAACACAAAGAAATGGATTGTGATGAACCCCATGTAACATTGAATGAAGAAATGCAGCCCATATAGTGGACAAAACGACCAACTAGTGCATTAGTGGTTGTTGGTTCACTATGTCTGAAATCTTATATAAATGTTTTGGACATGAAAAGACTTTATAAAAAGGTCATTTGGCATAAGCCAGTAAACTAAAATAAGTATACCTAAGGGAGGACTCTATCTATATGTTACTTAAGCTTTTCCATAAAACCTTAAGCTATTATGCTTGCTAGACTTTTTTTTTTACTATGAATGGTTTTCTTTTTGGGTCATGACTCACATTGACTTAGATCTTATGATGCAATCGCACTTGATGTTACGTTAGTGTTAAATGAAAATCTAGGTGGCATCCTAGGTGGCACCCAATGTTAAATTGGCAATAAGTTAAATGAATGTTAACTTATCATAGAAAGTCCATGGTAAGTAGGTGTAAGTCCTACATGACTAGCATGGTGTTAGGGGATTTGATATTAAAGTTCCTAACAACAAGTGTGAATGCACATTTAGGATGCCAAAGTTATTCACATAGGTAGGACTCTAACATAGTTTAGTCATTTTGGTATTCCACAAATGTAGTCCCCACAATCATGTGCAAAATGATGCCACACACAATTAACAATAAAATTTCTACACAACCAATGAGATGAGGCAACATTCACCCCCAAGACCTTTTTGTTGGGGTTGAAGGTGTGCTTGGGGGGAGAAAGAGGGGGGCGGTTGGTCCAACAATTTTTTACATTGTGTGTCCAAAATACATTTGGACACACAATATATTAGTTTCCAATAATTTCAGCTTGCTTTGTAGAATAAATAAATAAATTTGGCATGAATGAAACGAAGAATAAAAAATGATCCATTTTGATGCAAACAGTAGTTATAATATTTCTTGATTTTCATTTGCTTTCACAATATTGATTCATGTTCCCCCCCTTGTTTCTTTTATAATAAACTTATGAAACCAATTCCAAATTTGTGAAAATATGTTCAAAGCTTAAATATATTCATGAGAATTTTCTTGGGTAATATTAGAAATCTTGGTGATGATTTCATTGTTGTGATTTTTGGTTGTGATTTTCAATGGTCAAAATGGGCAAAGAAATAATACTTGCAACAATGTTTTTAAGAATTACAAATGAGAAGGCAAAAGCAAAATTGAACTATGGTATGAAAATTCCCAATAAATAAAAATTAGTTGCCAAAAAACCATAGAAATGTCTTATCAACAAGCCAAAGAAGGTTATAACTACAATATTATTTCCACAAGAAGAAATAAAAAAAAGAAAATGAGGAATCACATTATAGGGATGGGAAGTAACACAAGAGAAGGGGTCATTGCCTACTAAGGATGGGAAGTAATAAAAGAGGAGAGGATCCTACACAAAATAGTCTCATTTGTGGCCTTCCATTTTTGTTGAACTCAAAAAAATAATAACAATTATAAAATATTACACATTCGAAAAATAACATTTGGGAAGCCCAACATGCAAGCTCCTTATGAAAGATTAAGTGTGACATGTTTATGGAAATGGTTCACTACAAGTATTGAATTAAAACCAAACTATATGTATGTAATGGAGGTTGGAACAACATTGAAATCCAACAAAAAAAATTATACATGCATTGGAGGAATACCAAAAAATTTGTGGTTCCATTGTTGTTCATAGGTGTTCATCTTGTCCCAACAATAAAAGACCAGGAAAACAAACAAACAAAACACATTCTTGGGGTTGAAGACAAAAGGAAAATTATGATGGTTGTATCTTCAACTACAAACATGGTTTTATTTACCTTTCAAATTGTGTTTGAACAAGTATTATTCATCACTATCTGCTAGCCTTTAAAATGAAAGAAAAAGACAAGTGATTGAATTTAGGTTGGGACCTTACATTCAATGAAAACCATTGATTAAAATTAGAAACATCAAAATAGTTCATCCATAAAATAATGCTACCATACATGTGCATTCAAACAACATTAACTTGTGAGCATGAACAAGTGAGCTTGAAGGAATCTTTTTGGAATTTTTTGGTCACATAAATAAAATATTCATGAAATATACCATGCTAAATCAAAGGAATATTCAATGACATGGAAAAATATTTTTCCATGTGGCAATCTTTTGAACTTTGATGGAACTTGGAAATGGATTAAAGTTGGTAAGGGATGAAAATTTTGGATCATTGAAAATGGATGAAAGTTTGTAAAGTAGGTTTGTAGTTGTTCAAGGACTTTGCATAATTCTTGAAATTGCATTATGGGACAAAAACCACGTGGGTAACATTTTCCTCAATAGGATACTATTTGACTAAGCAAATGCAAGAGCATAGTTAAATGAAACAATTTCATATTTTGGGAAATGTGTATATCAAATGTATTTTCCATCTCTAGAAACAACAATTAATTATCCATTTTGCCTTATGTTTGTAATTTTAAATAATACAAACCAACATGCCTCTATGATTTATAATTTTAAATATTGATTTTTTGTGTATTCTTTCTTAAAACTCAACAAAATGACTAAAATAAACTCACTTTGACTCCATGTTCATGAGTATAGGACAAATGTTTATAGATATAATGTATTGTCCATTTGAACATGACACAACAAGTCTACCATTTTGGATTGTGGATCACACTTTAAATGGGACAAAAGTTGAATCACTTAACACAACTTGTTAAACATTGAACTTTGGTCCAACTTGGATGATGAATGAAAAATTTTGTTTATTCGCAATACATTGCATGTTGCAAAATGTAGTACATGTGTTTACAATACACTTCCCTCACCCACCCAATGAACTTACCATCATTGTGATAAAGTCCATGCAAATGTAGATGGGAAAATCTTCAATTGTCACCTCATTTTAAATTTATTTTTGGGTGGCACCAAAGGTGATGATGTAAATGAATCCATACCCTAGTGAAAAAACCTATGCGGGTGGCGAAATAATTATTTGCAAAACACAACCAACCTCCCACATGTTTTGATGTTGATTCAAGAACTTGAAGCTCCCATGGTGTTGGATAGATTTATTGTTAAAAGATTTTGGCCAAGAATTTGCATTCAACAATTGATGCACATAGACATTAGGACTTTCAACACCAAAAAAATTCCAACAAAAACATTTGTGTTGCTCACAAAAACTAAAACCAACTTCATTAATCTTATCACCTCATTTTGATTGAGATTTGCCCCATCTTGGATAAGCTATAATGTAAGCATATGGGGTTATCAACAACACATTTCCTTCATAAACCTCCCACACAACAATTCAAATTGTGGTGACAAAATTAAAACATGAGGCACTCACAAGTGGCACCTTTGAAACCATACCACCAACCATCATAATATGGAGTAGGAATGCCAATAGTTTTTTTTTTGTATGATTTTGGCCATGTAATCATGCTTGCTATTATTTTGCAAAATAGAACATTGAATGTTGAACTTTTAAAAACATTGACAAATACACCAAACACCATGACCACATGCATTTTCACACACTTCATTACTGTTGTGTGTTAGAATAAGAATGTCACATCTTGCATTGGCAATGGACTAATTGTCAAGTACATGTGAACTAATGTTGATGCGAGCAAAAGTTGTGTTGATTCTCCAACGAGAGAAATTAACATGGTCATCTATCTAAAAATCCCCCTTTAGCCTTAGGGGAAGATTTAAGCATCATTTTTGGGATCCAAAGACTTTTTCACCCTCCAAGTGCAACATTCTTGATGCATATGAAGAGCCCAAGGCATACTTGCAATAATTATGGCCACTTACAATGGGTTTCCAAATTTTTGCAAATGAAGTTCAATCCCATATGGACGTAAACTCGATTGACCATTATTCAAGTGTTCCCTATATATAAGCATAGACAATGGTTGGAAGTGATATTGTACAAGCATGCACCTTTTTTCCTAGATTATTGGAGCCAAATGTTACACATTCTTTTTAATAAATTGGCATGTCTACAAGTTGTTCCAATGTGAGCTTTTGCAAACAAGCAAATGTAAGAAATGATGTAAATATTACATGACAAAAAAAGTGAAAAAGTTATCCATAATGAAATTGATAGAATATTGGAAGGAGTTTTATATGTTATAATGAATTTTCCCCATTGTCTAACGTACAAGTGCGAAAAATTCAACTATTTATTGAGTTTGTGAATCACACTTGAACACTAGTAGCCCCCAAGGAGTACCACCAACATTGAATTGCAACACATAAAACATCAACATCTTCCAAAGAGGTCACATTTTTATAAATTTGTAACACAATGCTTTGTGTTGATTTTGGAACTTTGGTGCGATCAATAGCTTCATGTTTTTGTCAAGTGATAGAGTCCAATGAAACAAACAAGTTCATTCCGAGTCACCAAAACAAATCCCCCAAAATGCAAATAGTGCAACTAATTGTCATTTGTAACTAGTTTTAATAATCTTTACAACTATTTTGCACCTTTGACCATTCTTGCAACCATGCTACAATTACATTTGTGATTAATGACTTCTTTATCCTACACTTTAAGATTTTTAAAATCATGATCGTGCCCATATGTCCCATTAATTGCAAATGGAACCAAACTTAGTTGTACCATTAGGGTGTCAAAATAGCCCCTAGTCGTATATATAGGTGTATTTAAGATTTTTTTGTACTTTTGCTAAATTTTATTAGGGGTATGGGGGTATGTTTCCATGCGTATATTTATAAAATTGCATTTAATTTGTATTTTGACAAAATAACTACCTACTAACCTACATATGTTTGTTTACCTAACTTTTGAATTATGTTTCCCTATTTACCTACCTAATTTTAATAAATGCATATTATATTATAATATGTTTATTTATTTATGAAAAATTCATCAATAATTTATAACTAACTAATTAGCTAGTTAATTATTGGTTAATTAATGGTTAATTAATAATTATATCATTTGGAAAATATGAATAATTATTTATAAATTTATAAATATTAAATTTTTATTAGCTAATATTTTAAAATTATTTTATTCATTATTTTTTATTTATGAATTTTTAATCAATAAATTATTAGTAAACGATTTATTTATTTATTTATTTGTGAAATATTAATTAATAATTTATAACTAAATAATTATTTTAATTTATTATTATTAAAAAAATCAATATTAGTTAGCTAGATAAATAGTTAGTTACTTTTTTAGCTACTTAATCATATAATTTAGAAAATTCAAAAAAAACGATATGAAATAAACTTTCTAGATGCAATTTAGTTGGATTTTTTTTTTCCCATATGTTTTGTCATTCACTTTCATCTTGAGAACTATATAGTTTTGCACTTTCATATAAAAAAACATGTGTTATTTGGGATGAACCAATCAAAAGAACTTAAACCTAAAGGTTAAACCTAAAAAATTTAATGATATTTACCTACCACTTACCTTGTAACTTACCTATTTCAATAACCTACCTACCTACCTAATTTTAGCTACTTAGGTAGATAGGTAATTTAAGGAGGTACCTATGTTTGCCCGCCTACCTATTTAGATTTTTTTTTTTCCAAATTAAAAAATATATTATAATCTAAAACCATCTAAATAGACAATGAGAATCCATTATCTGTTTGTAAAACAAAATTTCCCAAACCTTTTTCATTTTGCACATATCATCATTTAAATTGTTGATTTTTGTGGTAATATACATATGGCATATAATGGTATACAAATGGTGAAGTATTGGTTGATCATTGACTTCATCCACACTTGCAATTAATGTTTTATGTAATTTTTTTAATGCAACCAAACAATTTTTAGTAACAAATGTCCTTTCCAACTATAATATAGTTGCAATAGTAATTTTTTTATAATTTTCCTTTAATTTGTCAAGCATGCTCACAATGGGATCTTTAAACCTATAAACGATCTTGACAACATTATAATTTGGCTTCACATTATTTACCATGATCCTTTGAAATTGGTTTCAACAATTCCATATTTAAACATGACATTGTTAATACACATTGGGTTTTTGTGGATTTTAATTAAATGTCATAAATAACAATGGTCATGACTTTATAATACACCAAGTCATAAACATGACATGCCATGGTGGTCCATCCTTCATTTGATATCATCGAACATCATTCATGCATTTTTTAGGTCACCACCATCTTGCATCCACTTGGCCAAATCCACATTGCTACCTTAGCCATCAACAAACATCTTTAAAAAAACCACCTTCTAACTTAACATTTGTCTTGGAAAATAACTATCCTAAATGTAATCATAACAATTCTTGAACTTCAACAAAAGTATGTTATCAATATAATCTTTATTGTTGCAATGATGTTTAATGATGTTATGAGGTTGCAAAATATTACTAAGTTATGGCCATTTTCATTGAAAAGGTGTTGGGACAATGATTTATTTGTAAACAAAAGAAATGTGAAGTTTTTTCCACAAAATGTGCGAAAAACCTCCTCTTCAACCAAGACTTTGATTCTTTTTAAAGCCTCCTTACACATGTCATTTTGAACAAGATGAATATGAATGTTGAGATGAATTGTTGCCTTTGTAAGAATGTGTAGCTTGTGGACAACATAATAGATGCAACAATTGTAGGTTTGCATATAAAATGGCACAACACCACAAAATTTGCAAGTTATTATGCAAATAAGAAGGCCCAAAGCATAACAACCTACAATGGGAATTTGAATGAATCACTACTCAAAATATCTTCATTGTGACCACAAGATCGGACAAACTTGTCACAAATGTCATTATAACAATGAAAGTGTTCCAAACATTTATTATTTTGGAAACCCAATTCAAAGTCATTCATAATGTTAGTTGTCTTCACCTTGCACCAAGCATGACCATCGTACTTCTAATCCATTCCTTGTATTTGACCAAAATGTTTTATTGGTTGATGTAGGGGCAAAAATTCAAACAAAATGTCATTGTTGAAATTCATCGAAAGGAAAGCAACATTTTATATGTAGATGATGTTTAAAATCTTCAATTAAATTGATGTATTCAAGGTCAAGGACATTATCTTGAGGTGATCAATGACATGAAACATGGTTTTTTTCTAGGCTCTAATCGCATTGGAAGATGGAAGCCCAAGATGCCAATGGAACATTGGAGCCAAGATAATTAGCTTTTGAAAAAGGGAAAAATGTTCCATCTTCATTGGATGAATCACACAATTCAATGAATATCAATTCTAGCAAAGGGAAATTAGTTGTAGCCTCATCAAGTTCTTTCCGGACATCGACAACAAAAATGGTTTTGTTTGCAACAAATGTTGGAATCCTTGGTGTGACAATAGTGTCTTATGAGTTGTTAAGCAAGTGGTCCTTTACAACTCTATACCTACCTATAATGACCAACCAATGCAATCCTTGACTTTTAGAAAGGGGAACTTGGTAAATCTCATTTGTGACTTTGTCGTTATCATCACAAGCGAAATCCATAAGGACATAAATGGAACCAAGCAAAAACCCAAACGTTGTTGATAAACATTCTTTTGTGACATGCACAACTCCTAAAATGTAAACCAAAATGATGATATTAAACTTCCTATTAGTGTGAAATGTTGCCATGGGTAAGGTTTTACAAACACAAATGTGTTTTCTAAAGAAATTCATGCCCTAAAATCTTACTATTGACACCTTGTACAATTGACCATATTGTATAGTTTAAGATTTTCAACTAAACATGTTTGGAAAATACAAGAGATAAATTGTTTTGACTACAATTTCTGTGATTTTGTGGTGAAAATTACATAGGACTATAAAAGTCAAAGGAATTGAATTAATACATAGATAGAAAAAATTACAATTTGAATTTATAAAAACATTTTATTAAGAAATGAATAGTGAATTGCATATCATAATTAAACAAATATTTAATTTTATGGGAGCACAAATGGGATGAACATATCACCTAGGACAATTCGAAATGATGATTAAGACGTAATGAAAGTTCAAGAGGTTTAGCTTGCATAAAAATTATCATAGATTTGGGTGGATCAACTATTAAAATATAAATAACAATGTATAAAACTATTAAATGCAAATTTTGACTAGGAATCAACATTGACACAATATATGTATACAAAATTTTCAGATTAGAATGCAAACACAATGCTCTATAAATGTATAATGTTGTATTATGAAATTAGATAAAAATCTTATTGATTGCAAGCACAATATTTAATATGCATGATATATGATAAATAATGATTAATACAATAATGTGGAATAATGAATTTTGTATTAATGATTGGTAACCATGAATTAATTTGTGTAAAAAACAATTGTACCATTCACATTGAAATCTAATGAGTTTTAAGAAAAATGCTTACTATAACAGATGACCATTTGTTTATATGTTAAAGTTTTGGAACTTGGTTATATAGAAATGGAATGGAAATATGTAAATTCATTTAAGTATTTGGGAGGGGGGAGAGGTCCATGTCACCACATTATAAAGAAATAATATATGAAGACAATTTTTTTTCATGGCATGTAAAAGACAATACGTTTAAACATGGATCATCGAAAAACCAACCATGTTTAGAATTTTCTTAAAATGTCACTACATGCAAGCATCAAAGTGTGGAGTTTTAATTTCACAAATGTGAAGATTTTATTTCATAGGTTCCCATCACATTGATAATTTTTAGAAGAAGGTGTTTTTCATATATGAAACTTTTATACTTTGATTATTTGTGATGAAACAAGATCTAGTGAAGGTTACTAAAAGAAAATACCATTTGGCTATTGAAGGTATAAAAGATATTAATTTAAGGTTCATTATGGATGTAGAAACTAAGAAGGAAAATAATTGATGCAATCTTCATTACATTAATCACTTCATAGTAAATGAAAGATTTTGTTACATGAAATAATATAAATACAAGATACTATCAATTAAGGGTATTAAAGAAGTCCATATGAAGGTACAAAAGGGAGGATAATAAGTATCATAATGTGCCTACGTATGCATGAAATCATTAATTACCAGACTCTCCTTGTATGTGACCTATCTTTCTTTTTACATTTTAAACTTGAATACTAATGGAACCAACTATTGGGTGCAAACAAGATATAATGAGCCAACATGATTATTGAAAAAAAATAAAATTATATGTCCTTTTTCCCAATTGTTTTTTCATATGAATGAATTTTGGAACCATGTTTTTGGTAACTTGTTATAATGAATGTTTTATAATTGTCCAAGTACATGACATGTTTTTTTTTTAATTTTTTCATTTTTGAATAAATATGAAAATTTGAAAATGTCCTAATTCCTTGGAAATTCAGTGTTTCATCTTTTAAAATGATAATAATTTCAAATCATAACCATTTTTTGTTTTTCTTACATTTTAATTTTTTCTTGTATAATAAACTATAACTTTTCTTAACACATCATGTACATTTAAACCCATTTATGGTTAGCAAAGGACTTTTGAAATTCTAAAATTTTGGATCAACTTTGAAATTTTTTTTGAATTTTTAAAGTTTTAGATTTCCACATATTTTAGGGTATGAGTGTTTTTTTAATGTGGTTAATAGGTTTTCACCTTCTTAATATTTTTCTTATCAAATTTGTTTTATTATATGAGTCCTTTTGATAGTCATTTGCAAAATTGACTCTTGTTTTACACATTGTTGTGCATTTTCAGAGGTCATAAATCAAATTTTTAATTTTTAATTTCATTAAATGGGTTTATGGTTTGAATTCTTTGACATTCACATGAATGAAAAAAAAAAATTTGCCATTATTGCCATGGCTTTAAGTGGAGAAACATAAATATTTATCCTATTTTGACTATTTTTCTTTACAATCTAACACCATTTTTGGCTCATTGAATTGTGACTACACCCAATTACATCAAGTGAAATTATCCAAATTGAATGTTATTATCCAAACAACCGAACCTAAAGTTAAAAAGCCACAAGAGAATGATGTTAATCCCTTGACAATTGAATGATTATTTGAAACATAGGCAAATATTCATTGAAAAGGAAATAGATGGCGGTAAATAGTTGGTTCATTTCTAGATCAATGAAAGGTAGATGTAGAACACATGAAATATAAAAAAAAAGCGAACAAATCCAAGAAAGAAGAAAACCACATATATGTGGACTAATTGCAAGTAAAGGAAAAAGAAGATAATATTGGCAAGGATAAAGAAAGTTGGACAAACGAGAGAACTACAAGAACTCCTTTCAACAAAAAAACATCGTAAATTCTTTCCACAAATGAACATCTATTTGAGAATTGTCATGATGAACACCAATGAAGTTTTATTTGAAATTTTCTTCTTCATTGGGAGTTGTGACATTTATAAAACCATAAAAAATGGAAGTAACAAAAATGTTGAAA